>OGCO01005419.1_pt1 | contig 12370 bp, 9 predicted proteins | sample 1570171 | NCBI WGS metagenome assembly OGCO01 (sample SAMEA4370583, study PRJEB24528) | human gut metagenome | reverse complement strand
CAGGTTGAACGTAGCGGCGTTATTCATTACCGTCGCCGTCTGTTGCTCTCCGTAGGGCTGGCCGTTCCGGTAGATCTGAAGCAGACAACGGTCGATCTGCGAACCGTTGCCGAAGTCCGTTGCCGTAGCACGGGTTTTTACTCCTTGCGGGATGGTGACGGTAATCGTCTGGGCGGTTGTTCCGTCGGATACGAGGCCCTCGTCCTTTTGACATGCGGTAAAGGTCAGCGCAAGGCCCGCCGCTAATAAGAAAAATTTCCTCATGATACAATTAATTTTAGCGAATTGTTTTGCAATCCGGCAGTTTGTAATTTTTGTGGTGATAAGAATTCTGTGTTTGCCTTTTTGTTCCCGGAGGAGCGATTAGACTCCTCCGGGTTGTAAGTTGTCCGGTCATGCGGCCGGAGTACCACAATCGCTTTATTCGGAGTTCCGGTTGTTCCCGGCCGTTACGAATTCCTGATTGTTGATATACACATACAGGTCTGTACAGTTACCGGTGATTGATTCTTTGGGGGTGGTCGAAACATTGTTCTTCACTTCGACGGAATTCGGTTCGGTCATGCCGACCGCCGTTTCGGTAAACTGTGCATTGCCGACAATACCTGCGGCGAACGTGGCTGCTTGGAGCGAGGGTGCGAAATTCTTGTTGTCGTTGACCTTACCGAGGTTGTAGACCGTACCCACGATACCGCCCGCATCGTTGCCGCCGCTGACCGCACCGTGATTCGTATTGCCCGTTACTTCGATCACGTTCTTGACGGGATAATCCTGTTCCGCACCGTTGTAGCGTATCCAACCTACGATACCGGCCGTACCGTAAGAAGCGGTATTGTTGTTGTGGACGTCGCCATTGTTCGTACAGTTCTTCACGCTGCCGGCGTTCTGCTGCTCGGCGACGATACCGGCCACGTCATTGCCCGCGCCCGTGACGGCCTCTTCGTTCACGCAATTCGATACGTCGGCGGCCGACAAGCCGACGATACCGCCGACAACTCCGGCAGTACCAGTTACCTGTCCGTGGTTCTCGCAATTTTCGATCGTCATCGTCTGGCTCTCGGCGGTATAGTAAGCCGCACCTACGATACCGCCGACATTCGCTCCCGTACCGGTTATCTTAGCATAGTTCTTGCATCCGCTGATCGTGCCGCCCTTGATCATACGACCTACGATAGCGCCGTTACCGCGTTTGGCCGTAACATGTCCCGAAAGTATTTCGACACCGCTGACCGCACCTCCGCCCGTCAGCATACCGACGGCGGCGGCAGCCATTTCGCTGGTCGGCACATCAACGGCTACCTCTTGGAGTTTGAGATTCTCAATCGTGCCTCCGTTCACGACACCGAACAGGCCGACGGCGAAGTCCGTACCTTTCGTCGTATTGATATTCAGGTTCGAAATCGTCTGGCCTTTACCGTCGAACGTGCCCTTGAACTGGTTGCCTGTAGGGATGGAGCCGGAACGACTGCCGTTTCCGATCGGGGTCCATGATTCGTTTTTCAAATCGATATCGTTAGCAAGTTTTACCTTCTTTTGAGCAAAGGCTTCACCGGCATTTACCATCGAAGCCAAAGTGAACAGTTGTTCTTTTGTCGAGATGTAGATATCCGTATCGCTGTTGGTAATCTTTACTGTACCGTTGCCGTTGCGCTGTCCGCCAAGCAGATCGCCGTAGGTCGAAACGAACGACCGGGCCATTTCGTTCATGCCGTTGAGTGTGACGTCCTTCACCGAACAGTTGTCAATCGAAACGATATCCGTTGCCTGATCCCCCTGGAAACAACCGATGAATTTGCTGATGGTACGGTCGTTCCGATTCATGTAAACGTTGATTTCGGTATCTTCGACCGAGCAGTTCGTGAATGAGCAGGTGGAGCTGTAAAGGCTGCCCAGATATCCGGCGAAACCGCCGGTCTGGCCCGACTCTTCGGCGATGTCGATGTTCGAGATCGTACAGCCGATGACCTTGCAGTCGGTCGCTTCGAGGCGATTTTCGGCAACGAAACCGATCATGCCGCCCACTTTGTTGATGCCTTCGACCGTCGAATTGACAGTCTGGCAGTTGTCGAAGACGATAGTGCCGTAGGAACGGCCGACAAGCGCACCCGCATAAGCGTTTCCGCTGCCGTCATCGAGCGCTCGTACCGTGGCTCCTTCGACCGTAAGGTTGCGGACAGTCACCGAAATGGCGTCGCAGATCAATCCGGCCGTCTGGGTGTTTTCCACCTTGTAGTTCGATAACTTGTGACCCTGACCGTCGAACTCCAAACCGCTCGCTTTTTCGATTGTGTATACAGCTCCCTTGAAGTCGATATCGGCGGCGAGTATTACCTTGTTGTAGACATTGGTCCCGGCCTTCACGCCTGAAGCAAAATCTCGGAGTTGCTCAACCGTCGAAGCGTAGAGTGTAAAGATCGTACCGGCCGGTTTCGAGACGATCGTTCTCACCGATCCGTAAACCTCTACGTTCCCGCTCTTTACGGTCAGTTGTTCGATAGTCGTCTCTTCGCTGACGATGAGCGTGTTGGCTGCCGTAGTAGCCGTCACATCAGCGTATTGAGCACCGGAGAGCGTGACGGTGGAGTTCGGAGCCTTGATCTCGACGGTTGCGCTGCTCGATGTCGTCAAGTGGAAAGTAACAGGCTGTTTCGCTCCTGCCGCGCCGGAATACTGGACTTTCAGTTTCGTTGTCAGAGCAGGCAGCGTGGCCGATACGGGAGCCTCGGTCGAAGGGAGAATGAGCGTAGCGTCGTCTGTCGGGACGTCGGTCACGATTACGTTGGTCTTGCCCGCCGCGAATGCCTCGTTGGCCGCCGCGATATCTTTCACCTGATCGATGTCCCGCGGAATATCGCCCTGGAACTCCGGATCGATCGTTACATTGATCGTGCCCTGCTTGGTCAGAAGGTTACCCGATACGTTGGTGCGGTAATTGCGGCGGATCGGAATATTGGTAAAGGCATCGTTGGTGCAGATTGTCGTACCGTTATTGAGGAACGTCATCGAAAAATCGGAGAGCGCAGCCTCGGCATTGGTGGCCCAAAGAAAATCCATTGAGATCGTACCGTCGTCCTTGGCGAGTTCTCCTGCCGTATAAGTCACGTCGGCCGGGCCGCTCACTTCGTCCGTCAGGGCGTTAAATGTGGTGGGAAGCCCTTTGAAAGCGACCGTGTACCCCGTAGGTTTCAGCGCCTCGTCCTTGATTTCGTTCAGGTCATTGGTTTTGACGACCAGCAAGCCGAAAGGACGGGTCAGGGTTACGGGTTTCGAGAATGCGCCGGTCACTTCGAATGTCTCTTTGGCAAAGAACGCATCGCGCTCGTCGGAGTTGCCCTCGAAGTTCCCGCGATTCGAAATCGCTTTCAGGCTTTGCGTATTGTAATGCCGATCCGTAAAATTTCCTTCGCTGCCATCGGCGCAATCGGCCCAGAATACGAAGTCGTAGGTTTGCTGGGCCACCAGACGCAGGTTATCGAACGTAACCGTCTTGGCGGTCACTCCTTTTTCGATACGATCATACAGCCGATCGCCGTGGTAGATCTCCAGGATACAACGGTTAGCCGATGTACCGGTACCGAAAGCATCGGTCACGGCACGGGTTGGTGTTTCGCCTTGCGGAATCGTTACCGTAAACGAGGACGTAGTTGCCGTATCGGATACGATCCCCTCGTCTTTCTGACATGCGGTCAGTGCCATCAGCATACCGGCTACAAGTAAAATTTTTTTCATGATATATTAATGTTAGTGGGTTTATCTTTTTGTAAAAATTAGTTAATTTTTGTAAATCAATAGTTTATAGTATGTTCTGTTCTCATATTCCGTTCGGTCTTCCGTCATTCGAATACGGCTGTTACATTGGTTATATAATTCGGTTTCAGCGGCAGCGCGTCGAGTTCTTTCTCTACATCGCCCACTGTGATCGTCAGACCGACGGATTTCCCTTCTGCCGGAACGAAAATGAAATCCTCGCCGACCGCGGCCGATCCTGCCGTTGTCGTCGGGAACGGGAGCGTTATCTCCGCCGCCGGAGCGGATGACGTACCGGTCAGTACGTCATACTGCGTTGGGGTGTTCCGATAAGTGATCGAAACCATCTTGCCGTCTGTGGCAAACGGTGAGGTATTTTGCATCGTCAGTTTTGCCATCGGACGCATAAGCGTGGCTGACACACCGTTGCCACCGTTCCATGTTACTCCGGTTTTGGCGCAAGCAAAGGCGTCGCGTTCACTTGCGGCTGCAAGCGTATAAGCGGTCGTTGCGGTTACCTGCCGCAGATTGTCGGTCGCATAGGCTCCCTTGCCGTAATCGGCCCAGAAGAGGAAGTCGTAATTTCCGGGAATCAGCGCGATCTCGAATGCCGCTTCCGTCAGTGTCCCCGTCACGGATTTATGCAACACGCAGCGTGGATTCGCATCGTGCGTCCATGCCTCGAAAGTGTAGGTCACAGCCGCATCGGCGGCGCGGGAGAAGGCATCGCTGCGTATGGCGGAGGAATTCTGCGATTCGTTCGAAAGCTCTTTTTGCGAACGGACGGAGATCATGCCGCCGACCGGCGCCGGTTCCGGCAGCGTCTCCCTCTCTTTGTTACAACCGGCAAAAAGGATCGGAATCAAAAACAAGTAAAATATCTTTCTCATCGTCGGGTCGGGTTAATCTGGTATTACAATATCGATCTCTCCGTCGAACCCGGGATCGATGCCGATACCGGGTGCGTAACTTCTTGTAAGGAACTCGTCGCGAACCACGGTCAGCTTGCCCCGCACGATCGGGACGTTGATCCCCTCTATGCGGTTCAGCAGGTTGCCATCGCCGTCGCGCAGGGTCAGGTTGATCGTTACGGCCGACTCAGCCCCATTGACGAAGATGTGATCGCCGGCCAGGTGCGCTTCCTTCTCCGTAAGCGGCGTCATACAGCATCCGAACGACATGCCCAAGCAGGCGTCGTTGGGCTTGTTCGTATAGGCATTGAAACTCGACGGGAAGTAGCAGGCATAGTCCACCGTGACCTGAATGGACGAAAGGTCGGGCGCGCTGCCGAGCAGGTTGTCCGCGACAGTTCTGCTGCCTTGCCGTTCTTTTTTCGCTGCCAGATCGTCGAGAAACTTATCGACGTCGGTGGTGATGAACTCGATTTGTGCCATCGGGCGTTCGAGCGTTATCGCGCACTCCGCGGTCTCGTTCCAGCGGTCGCGGTAAACGGTCAGATCGAACGCCTGCCGCCCGACATAGGCATCCTTATGCTCTTCGTCGCCGATGTACTCCTCCGGTTCGGGAATACAGATCGACGATAGCGAACCTATCGTATAGTATTTATCCTCCGTAGAACTTTTGTCCACATAGTCTGCCCATGCTACGACATGGTATCTGGCGGCATGGAGGGGGATCGAGGTTTGTATGGTATGTTTGCCGTCCGCGGCCTTGTCGCAGCACAAAACGCGGCGTTCGACGGGAGCGCCGTCTATTTCGTCGCGGAACACTTCGACGATCCAACGTACATGGTGGGTTTCATCCGTGCCTGCGGTCTTGGAGCGCGAGGGCGTATAAAGTTCGATCGAGGGATCGACCTCAAGCGAGAGATTCATCCGTACGAGCGTCGGATCGGCGCCTTCGCCTTCGGGAAACTCCAGCACGGTTTTATCGCAGCTCGTCACCGTCAGGACGAACAGGCACACGGTGTATAGTATTGTTTTTTTCATCGCCTCTCCTCCTTATTTTCCGAATCTGTAAACCAGGTTGATCCCGACCTTCGTAAGCCCCCAGTAATTGTACGGGATGCCTTTCTCGTAGCGGGCTCCGTTCGGGATATTGTAATAAGCATCGTACTTCGTATGGACGTATCCCGCGCCGACGGTGAACTCAGCCGCCCAATGGCGGGCAAATGGCAACATATAGCCATAGCTCAGCCCCACGCCGTAGAAACCGTCGGGAGACTGGTAGCGCGTATGCTTGTCCACGGAGATATTGAACGCCCCGATATGGAGATGCGCCCCGAAAAAGTGTCCTTTCATCGGAGTGCCGAGCCAGTAGCGGAACTCCGGCAGAATCGCCAGAAAACGCAGCCGGTAATCGCGCGCCACGGTGTAAGGACTGTATATGACCGGAAGATCGACCGAATAGTGATCGCCGAAGCTGTGCTCCACGCCGAGGTTGGCTACCGTGGCGGCCAGATAAGCTATGTTCGTCTTGACGGCCCACCGCTGGCGGGGACGAACGGGATCGCCCAGCGCGCCTGCCAAAGCCTCGACAACCGGCTGCGCGGGTTCGGATTCCGGTTCCGCGGGCCTCTCCGCGACAGGCGCGTCAGGTTCGACAGCGGGTTCCGGAGTCCGCCGGTACGCCGGAGCTTCGTTTTCGGACAACGAATCGGCCGGCACAACGCAACGATTCGACTGTACGTCGGAATGCGCGATTGCCTTCGTGTTTTGAAACAAATAAGCCACCGCGATCACGTCCGTCATCCCGCGCCACCGGCGCGTGGAATTCGTCGTGCGGAAATGCTCCTCTTTCAGCCCTTCCCGAACGATAAAATAAGATTTGACCTGGTTGCTCCGGTTCTTCGCAGTGGCAAGATTCTCCTGTGGGGAATTGTACGAGGAACAGAATCCCAGTACGCGCACTTTCATATTGCCTGATTCGATCGAGAGCTTGTGTTGTCGGATGGATCGGGTAAGCGAATCGAGAGCGGCCGCATTCCCCTTGTAATCCGCCCAGAACATGCGGCGCTTGGGTGCGAAACGGAAAACAACCGTATCCTGTCCGTCGGTGAGCGTATTCGTCGTTTGCCGAAAACTTTCATTATTGCCCGCAGACACATCGCTGCGCGTCTCCTGGGCCGTAACGGTAAATCCGTATGACAGGAATCCGAGCAGAAAGACCATCCGGATCGCTCTCGAACGACATTCGCGGCCTGAAATGCTTTTCTTAAAACAAATCATTCGTTGTTATATAATTTCTATCGAAACAGACAAAAGAACTTTCTTGTCCGTTTAAACGTTGGTTATCTCGTGGTATATGAATAAAAGGAGGTGTAAACCTAAAAAGCAATGAAACATACTTTTGGCAACTTGTTGTGTGATATATATTTGCAATATTTATTTGGAAATCGTTTCGAATTTTTGTAGGTTTGCTGTTGTAAACCAACGATTTAACCAAGAATTAAGCCCGAAGTTGTATCTTCGGGCTCTTGAAATACCAGCCTTAGGTAAGCGTTTGTAAGCAATTGCTGCGGAAACGCCGTACCCGTCGCATTTCTTTCTCCCGGAGAGCTTGCTGTACCGATGGGTAGCTCCGGCGGAATTTATCGAAGGTGTCCCGCGAGAGATCGAAACGTTTGCATATGTCGGTGACGGATTTGTCCTGATGCAACATCCGGATAACGTGCTGCCGATTCTCGGTCAGCACGTTGAACTTCGTATAACTGCCCTTTCTGCGGCCAAGCACCACGCCTTCGGCTTTGCGTAGGGCTAGCGCCTCTCTGGTGCGCATCGAGATCAGGTTGCGTTCGATTTCGGCGACCAATCCGAATGCAAAACAAAGCACTTTACTGTTAATGCTGTTGTCGAATGTGTAACCCTCTTTGGTCGTGTAAAGATTGATCTCCTTTTGCAGGCACCTGCCCATGATCGCCATCACATCCGTGAGCGTCCGGCTCAGGCGCGAGATTTCCGTTACGATCAGCGTATCACCCCGTTTCATCTTACGGAGCAAAGTCCCAAGTTTGCGGTCCTGTTCCCGTTTGCTGCCACTGGCCACTTCCGTAACCCAGTTGTCTACGATCCAATTCCGACTCTCGGCGAAACGCCGGATCTCGTCCTGCTGGTTGCCCGGATTCTGTTTCCCGGTGCTTACCCGTAAATAACCTATTATCATATTTCGTTTGATTTTTCTGGGCAACGTCGCCCAGGCGCACAAGGTATGATTATGGTTGTACTTGCTGAATTTTCACCGTTTCCCGGCATACCGAGAAACGTATTGAATAACAGAGACCGGATCTAAATCACGCTTTACTACTCCCTGAAACACAAAAAGTCCAAAATAAATAATGAAATGATTACATCAGGTGGTAAGCGATGGATGCAGGAATCGTTTATTGAAACATGCCGTCACAAAGTAAATCGGGCAGAGAAGAGAAACAGTACAATTACCGGCTGATCTCCAGTTGTGTTCTCCCTGTGTTGGACGGCGAAAAAGTTCATATCGGCCGAATGTCCGCCACGCTTCGTTGCGAAAGGTGCCGAGATCGATTTTATATTTCGCGGTACGTTTTTATCCGTTTCCGAACAAAAGCAGCACACCTTAAAGGAATATCCGTATGAAAATGGGAGATTTAGTCCTGTAAAATTTTGGGCGTATGAAATATTATCGTATATTTGCACTCCCGAAAGGGTCTGATGGCCGAGTGGCTAGGCACAGCTCTGCAAAAGCTGCTACAGCGGTTCGAATCCGCTTCAGACCTCGACAAAGCCGCCTCACAGTGCACTGTGAGGCGGCTTTGTTTTAAATTTGTACGGCATTTTATTTGATGGAATTAAAAACAGATAGGACAATTTCCGTGATAATATCACTTAGCAATCATCAAAAAGGGTATGACAATAGCTGGGAGCATTTACAATCCCGAATCTGAGTAAAGAAATATGGACAAAATTAAAAGAATATAGATTCATAAACGATAGTGAATTTCCGGGAATCCGTGCAGATATTTTTATGCTTTTACCTCGTATTAACTGCTCCGCAATGGCAAACACATAAAATCAGAGCATCCCACATTCGGAGGGATGCTCTTTCATATAATTTGCGTATCGTTAAAAGATAGATTAAAAAGTTATATCGTAGTCTGTCTTCTTTAGTTATACAAGAAATTAGCGGTAGGTAAACGAATAGACGGCCGAATTCGTACCGCGATCCAGTTCGGTATCTTTTCTGTTTTTGATTTCGTATTTATATCCTGCTTCAGGGTATTCGGGATGGACGGGTTCATTACCTACCACGATGTCGTATTCATGCTTGATTTTGGCCACGGTTGCGTGTGCTGTGACCGAAGCGACCGTACCGTCGTCGTTAAAGACGTAATCCAGGCGCTTCTCCGTGTCCTCGACATAAGCGTAGTATTCGTAACTCTTATGAACCGTCACATTGGGCTCCGGATAGCCCTGAGTAGCGCCAGCGACTTCTTCATCGTCACTCCATCCGGTAAATATTGTCGTGTAACGGTCCATACCGCGACCCGCCAGGCGCAGCAGAGCCAAGCGCCCGAGCCGGCCCGGCACCTCTCCGTCTTCGGTTTCTTCCAATAGCATATCCGGTAAAAAGAGCATATTGATGTCCAGATTCAACTTGTCGTTCGGCGTCTGGTTGAAATATTGCTCGAACCCGGACACTTCGTCCGGCTGAGCTCCGTCGGAATAGGAACCGCCCGACAGCACACCGTCTTTATAGGTATACGTGTTCCACGTATTGGAGTAGGCGACGCGCGAGATACGGTCTTCGTCGTTATATTCTATCTCATAGGTGTAAAACTCATAATTATCTTCGTCATGGGAATAGGGATGCGATTTGCCCTGTCGGATGTATCCTTTGTCGTTCAGCAGGACGTCGTAGGTTTGTGTTCCGGCGTCCGACCACCGATCCTCGATGCGGAGACGATCCGGTGCCGAGTAGTCGATGTTGCTGACCAGTTGGCTCGAACCTTCCGGATCGTTGGTGGGGCGGATGTCGATCGTATATGACGAAACGCGATTATGGTCGTCGTATTCGAACGTATAGGTCGCCTCCTCTTCATCGTGATCCGAAGTGGGGAGTTGATTCCAATAAGTTACCGTGCGTTCGATCCGGCTGACAAGAGCGTAGCTCGAGGGATCGGGTACGACAGGTTCGTCGTCGCCCACCGTTACCGCGCAAGAGGCCGACACTTCTTTGTTAGAGGAAGAGGTAGCCGTAACGGTCGCCGTTCCGTCGGCTATCGCGGTGATTTCGCCGGTTACGGGATTTACGTCCGCAACGGCAGGGTTGCTGCTCGACCATACCACCGATTTGATCGTGGCGTCGGCAGGCTCTACGGTGGCGGTCAGCGTCGTTTTAGCTCCTGCATCCAACGAAAGTTCGGTTTTGTCGAGGGTAATCTTCGTCACTTTGACCGGCGGCTCGTTCTCGCTGCCGTCTTGCTTGGTTCCCTCCTGAACGACCGTTACGGTAAAGGTGTTGTTGCCCGAACGGATGGTAATCGTCGCCTCGCGCCGTTCTCCCGTATAGTTCTGGTCGATCTCGATGCGGAGCGTAATCGTCCCGGCCCCGCCGCTATAAGCCTCCTTGTCGCCGTTGTAGAGTTTCAGCCAGACTACGTTATTGCCGTTGTTGTCGGCAGCCCGTGTAACGGATTTTGTTTGTACGGATGCCAATGCCGAAGCCTGCGCCTGCACTTCGTTCACGGTCGCCGTCCAGGGGGCGCTGGCCGTGAAAGAAAAGCCGCCGCCCGTACTCTCGTTATCGGCATAGGCGTTTTGCGTAAGTTGTTCCTGTGCGGGCGGAGTGAACGGCTCGCCTTCTCCGCCTTCGTTTTTGCTGCAACCGGCAAGAATCGCCGTTGAAAGCATCAATAAAAACAGATGTTTTTTCATTTGTATAAATCATTTCCGCCCGTCCCCCGGCGGAGTTTTAGTTACACATAAAAAGACGTGGGACAGTACCTTTTTATCTGCTTCTGAGGTCTACCACAACCTGCGATCAAATAAATGAGTAAAGCCCACGTTTCCGCAAGCATTAACTTTACTCTTGATCGCTTTAAAAGTGGTAATTTCAGAAGCAAGAATAAAAGCTAACGCTTTTTATTTTAGATTTTTATTGGTTTGACTTAACCGATTGAAGAATAAACTTTTAGCGAATTATTTGAGAAGTAGTGGTAACGAGTTAGCAACCGTGCGAATTTCTGCGATTTGCGGTGCTATGCTGTCAAATAACTCTTTCGACTACAAAGATATAATAATTCTATGAAAGAGCAATACACTTAACAAAAGTATTGCTCCAAAATCGTTTATCGTTCAGTTTCATTTATCACTTCCTTTCTTGCTATTCATTGATACAGCAAACACTACCAACGCAAGCAAAATAATCACAAGCCAATCATACCACAAAGTTTTAGGATGCGGATGCCGGGAATGCCTCTCCCTGCCATTCTCGATACGTACCGGCATTTTATTCTCATCCCGATACAAACGTGAAATATCAGGATTTAGCGAATCGCAAACAATAAGAACAGTATCTCCAATCCCGACAATTCCTTTCCAATACATGCTATACAGATCCATGCCGTCATATTTACTTCCGCCCAATGAAAAAGTATAGTAAGCATGTGTGAACCTCCTGTTAGTACTCTTTATATCGGTCACAACGCCATTAGCGACAACTCCTCTTTCCAAAATCGCATCCTCCTTCTTCATCCTATAATCGTGCGACCAATAAAAAATAGATGCAAAAACAGCAGCCCCGACTCCGAGAGCGAAAATTATACCTCTGCCACGCTCTAACTTCTCCGACTTGTCATTAGCCTTATAAGCCATTACTATCTTATACAACAGCACACACCAGCCAATTACAGCCATGACACAAGCCGTCACTCTTAGAGCCATATCCGCAGAACAGACCATAAGCCAAACCGCCACTACCACAATAATTGAAAGTAGTATGTATGTGGTGTATTTCCTCATTTTAATTATGCTTACTTATCGTTTTATTACTTCTGTTTATTTTCGGATTAGAAGGCATATATACAATATCTAATGTATCGCCAACATCTAAATGCCTATCATAAAATCCAATCGGTATGGTCTGCTTCAATCCAATCAGATTCAGCATCACTAATCACATAAGAATTGATATAGACATCAAAATGCATCAATCGATTGGCAACGTATGAAACAGAATCAACTGTTTCTTTATTTTGAGCCATTAAATTATCTGTATTCCACAGAATGCAAATAAAAACAAATAGTTTTAGAGCCTGTTTCATTGTAGCATCAATTTGGTAATGTAACTTTATTTAAAAAGCTGATATTAAAAAACCATACCCTGTATTTTGGGAAATGCATTTATAACTATAAAATCCACCTGCAAAGGTACAAAAAGTACCGTTCATCAGTCATTTATGAACGGTACTTTTTGTGTTTTTCAGCGTAATAAGTCGATTACAGTTTCATTCCTCTGCTTTTCCTTTGCGGTTGTATAGGTCGGCGTATGTTCTGCCTTAACTTCTCGAACTGTTCCTTAAACCACTCGGCAATGGGCTTTCGGTCGATGGCAAGAACCAATTTAGCCCCGTCCGTGGGGTCTTTCAGCACTTGGAAACCTGCCCTTTCGGTCGTGAATTTCCGTCCGTGTT
>OGCO01005417.1_pt1 | contig 12377 bp, 8 predicted proteins | sample 1570171 | NCBI WGS metagenome assembly OGCO01 (sample SAMEA4370583, study PRJEB24528) | human gut metagenome | reverse complement strand
ATTCCAACAATGGCAATGCTGGTGATGGTCTTTCCGCAGCCCATTTCCATGAGCAATGCCACGCCATTGCTGTGTGTCTCTGAAGGCAGGATGCCAAAGCGTTCGCAGGCAAAGCGGCAGGCGGATTGTTGATGGCAGTAAAGGGGAGTATGAATTGGGTAATTTTGTAACTGTTTCATTTAATCGCCTTCCTCGCTATGTATTTTTTAATGGATCATACCCTGACGCATATTCTCGCAACATTTCCATTAGAATGCTTTTTTCATATTCATTTGAGTGAGTCATTACACTTTTCACTACATCGACTTCTTCTTTTGTAAAAATATTACGATATGGATGATAGGTTTCTAACATTTCAATTCCACCGCCATTTCCACTGACGCATACAAAAGGTGCAACAGCAATAAGGGCTTGTATATCACGTTGAATGGTTCTTTTAGAAACGCCCATTTTTTCAGCCAGTTTAGAAACATTACTTTTTCTTTTTACAGTCATAATTTTAAGTATTTCCAAACGTCTTTCAAGCACGCTCATTAACTGCTGCTCCTCCTTTCTGTGTCACATATTTTTATTCTACAATGCAACCCTGACACAACCTGACGTGTTTGAAAAAAATTCACAAAAACCCTTATTTTATTTTTCATGCATACTATTTCCTCCATTTCAAAATGTATGTCATTGACATGGAGCAAGACGCATTACAGTAATTTCATCGAAAAGTAAACATAACAAAAAGAGCATAACGATTTGCCTTTGATGGCTTAAATCGTTATGCTCTTTCAATTGTATTTGAATCAATGACTGTACTTATTTTTCCTTTAGACTTTCTCCAAATCCTTTTATAATCGGATCTAAAAAGTATTCCATCACTGTTCGTTTATCTGTTTTTATCTCAACAGATCCAGATAACCCAGAAATCAAATCAATATTAGTATTTTCATTCGTTACTTCGAGCTTTACCAAATAGACGCTTCCCAATTGTTCACTAACAAAAGAACTAGGACTAATATATTTAACTGTTCCAGCAACTGTACCATACTTGTTATACGGATACGCTTCTAATTTAATTTCTGCTTTCATGCCCACTTCAATATCAGCAATATCCATATTTTTCACATAGCATACCATTTCTACAGGTGTATCATCAGGTACAATTGTAACTAGTTCTTGTGCTGATGTAACTGTTTCTCCAATTGTATTTACAGATATACTATTAATATATCCATTAACAGGTGCTGTAATATTTTGATATTCTTTAGATAACTGGTATTTTTCTAGATTTGCTTTAATCTCAATCAACTGTGTGTCAATTTCAGAAATTTTGGAATTAACTTGAGCACTATATTGTGTTTTGGTATCATTAATTTTTAGTTCTGCTTGTTCCACAGCAAGAGCATATTGTTGATTGGATAATTTTTGAGATTCTACCTGTCGACTCGTTCCGTTTTCTTGGTATTCTTCTAATTGAAGTTGCCCAATTTGCTGATTTAAATCTGCATCATTTTTTGCCTTTTCTAAATTTTGCAGATTATTTTTATAACTAGCATCTGCATCTAATATTGCCTGCACATAAGGCTGTAACTCAGTTGCATAATCTATCGATTTCACACCAGAAACATCTTCTCCTGCTTTAATCTTTTGATAGATCTCTCGTTGTGCTTCAAGAATCTTTTTTTGTGATTCTAATTGATCTTCATCAATATCAAGTGATTCTGTATTCAATTCAATTAATACATCTCCTGCATGTACATATGTCCCTTCTTCCACATCAATTGATTTTACAAAACCGCCGGCATAAGACTGTACAACATTAATGTTTCCAATCGGCTGCATACTCCCACTGGATGTTACAACAACATCAATTTTAGAAAGACACGCCCATACTATAGCAGCTATTAGCAATGTGAAAACACCTAAAATAATTACCATTCCAGCTTTGTGTGCCGGTCTTTCTATGATTTCTAATAAAGAAGGCATAAAATCATATTTTAGTTCTTTATCCTTTTTCCGACTGTGTTTTAGAATATACTCTGTCATTTTATTATCCATCAATATCCCCCCTCTGCTGCTGATTGTATAAGTAATAGTAAAGTCCCTGCTGTTTCATAAGATTTTCATGTGTATCATACTCAGTTAAATTACCCTTATCAATTACCATAATCTTTTGAGCATCTTTCAATGTTGACAATCTATGTGCGATGATTAAAACTGTTCTTCCTTTGCAGATTTCTTTCAAATTATTCTGAATAATGCTTTCCGATTCATAATCCAGAGCAGAAGTTGCCTCATCAAAAATCAGAATTCTTGGATTTGCGAGTATAGCTCTTGCAATTGCCACACGCTGTTTCTGTCCTCCGGAAAGTCCCATTCCTTTCTCTCCAATAATGGTATTATATCCATTTGGAAGTTCCAGAATAAAATCATGAGCACCAGCAATTTTTGCACAATGTACAATCTGATCCATAGAAGCAGTGGGCATGTGGATTGAGATATTTTCCGCAACCGTTCCGTTAAACATAAAATTTTCCTGCAATACGACACCGATCTGCTTTCTTAGCATTGCCGGATTGACTAAGGAAATATCCATGCCATCTATGGAAATTTTGCCACTTTCCGGTAAATACAATCGCTGGATTAATTTTGAAATTGTACTTTTTCCAGAGCCACTTCTTCCTACAACACCGACAATTGTTCCAGGTTCAATTTCAAAATTCATGCCTTTGATAACTTCACCACCCTGAGGGTTATATCGGAAATGCACATGATCAAATATAATTTTCCCTTGTATACTCGGCATAGATGTCTGATTGGTGCTTAACACGGGTTCTGGAGCTGTGTTGAAAATGTCACCGATTCGCTTTACGGATAGGGAAGCCTGCTGATATTCCTGCCAGAGTTGCACCAACCGAAGAACTGGTCCGCTGACTCTGCCGGAAAGCATTCGAAATGCCACGAGTTGTCCGACTGTAAAATTGCCGTCCATGACTGCTTTTGCACCAAAGAACAGAATTAATAAATCAAATACCTTTTGAATAAACTGTCCTGTTGTTCCAGCTGTTGCGGATACCATAGAGGTTTTATAACTTGCTTTGACATAGTCAGACTGTAAATCACCCCACTTTTTTTCAAACTTTGGTTCTAAGGCATAAGACTTTACTGTTTGCACCCCTGTAATAGATTCCACTAAAAAGGACTGTGTGTTAGCACCTGTTTCAAATTTTTCATCCAAACGTTTTTTAAACAGGGGAGTGACAATAGCAGATAAAACTGCATACACCGGGATAGAACACAACACAATAACAGTCAGCCATTTACTATAAAAGAACAGAACTACAATATACACAATAATGAAGATAAAATCAATCATAGAAGAGAGCGGCGTTCCTGTCAAAAAGTTCCGAATGCTATCTAATTCCCGTACTCTGGCAACAGTTTCACCAACTCTCCGAGATTCAAAATACTTTAGAGGTAGTGCAAACAGATGCTTGAATAGTTTATAGCTAAGCATTACATCAATGCGATTCGTTGTATGGGTAAAAACATAATTTTTAGCAAGTCCCAATATAAGTTCGTAGATATACACAATTCCAATTCCAATTGTAAGTACATTTAACGTTGAAACGCTATGATGTACCAGCACTTTATCTACAACCACTTGTGTCATAACTGGTGTCAATATTCCTAAAATTTGAACTGTAAAAACAGCAATTAAAACTAAAATAAACTCTCTCTTGAATTTCAAAATTGTTGGGATAAACCACTTAAAACTAAAGATTGCTTCTCGATCCATAACACCCTTTTTGGAAATCAAAATTGCGGTGCCATCCCATATTTCCATTAATTCTTCTCTTGTTTTTACTTCTGGTTTTGTTCCTTTAGGAAATAGGATCATAAATTGTTCGTCTTTGGATTTTGCAACAATAAAGAATGTACTATCCTTACTTTTTGCAATAATCGGTGATTTTACATCTTTTAACTTGTTCAATTTTAACTTACACAGTTTTGCACGCATTTTTAAAGCTTTTGCTGATTGGATGATCTCAATTTCTCCAATTTGTTTTCCTTCTTCTAAAACAGACAAATTTTCAGCTTGCTTTTTTGTTATAGGAATACCATGAAACTTCATGACAATTAGAAAGCATGATAGTCCACTGTCTTGTTTTTTCTCCATATTTTAACTCCTTCTCACTTATCTCTCTGTTAAGTAATAATTTTTATGATTACAAGTCCAAGAATCACAAGAGCAAAAGCTATTACTGCAATTCTTGCTCTAATTTTTATACGGTACTTTAGCCATGTTTTCCATTCTTTATTCATCTTGTGTTGCTCCTTTCATAGTCAAACAAAAGTATGCAGCAGCGTAATTGCTGCTGCATACTTTTTAGGAATAGAAAAAATATATTATTGAACAGACGTTGCAACCAAAAGTTGATTCATAACAGACATATCTACAGTTGGATCTATCTGATCTATACTATCAGAAATATTGTCTTCCGCACCAAATGCAGACATGTTCTCTGTCAAAAGCATCACCTGAACATCTGTCTGATCTGCAATCGGCTCATCCGGCTCTTCTGCTGCTGCAACATTTGCTGCATCTTTGTACAAGTGTATCTCATCCTGTACCATTTCAAGATCCAGTCCATCATTTTCATACAAATTGCTTAATTGATCTGCACTTGCCTGGATTTTGTCTTCTGCACAAGCGATTGCAGCATCAGTGTTGGCGGTTTCTTCCTGTGTATTGGGTTGATTCAGTTCCAGTTCCCAAGTATCCCTGTTTACTGTTCCTGTTGCACCATCTGCAAATTCAAAGGTATATCCACCTTGATTCCACTTGTACCCATTGATGGTCAGTTTGTCTCCTGTACTGTTTACCGTCATTTCCAATGTGGAATCCCACAAATTCGAAACGGTTACATCATTGGAATTTACATCCTTGAAGACAACCTTACTGCTTCCGCCCCAGTCTTCAATGGTATCATTTCCATATCCCTTTCCAAAGATATATGTATCATTACCATTTCCTCCGTAGAGCCAGTCATTTCCTTCGCCGCCATCAAGAATATCATCACCATCATTGCCGTTCAGCGTATCATTTCCTGTTCCGCCATAGAGAGAATCATTTCCGCTGTTTCCAGACAGATTATCATTTCCTCCTTCACCATACAGAGAATCCCCATTCGTATTGGATACACTCATCCAGTCATCGTTATCTGAACCATGCAGGGAATTGATCAGTGCAGAAACATCTGTACCATTGATGTTGAAGTTATAGAAGTCATAATACTGTTTCAAAATGATAGCATCTCCGCCAAAGGAAATTGTCAGATCATTTCCGCTGCGAGAGAAGTTAGCAGATGCAATATCCAAACCAGAAAGCTGAATGGTATTATATCCAGCAGCATCCCAGATGGTATCTACACCATATCCAGCCTTGAAGATGATGGTATCATCACCGTGATCATCCTGAATGAAATCATTTCCGGTACCGCCGTCGATCACATCATCTCCGCCTCCGGCATGAATGGTGTCATCACCTTCACCAGCTTCAATATAACTTGCATCGTCGCCGTCAGTAATATTATCATTTCCTTCACGGCCATAAATTTCATTGTTACCATTTCCGCCATAAAGATGGTCATCATCTACGCCGCCGTCGATGTAGTCGTTGTCATTACCACCATAGATGTGATCGATTCCTTCGCCGCCATACATTTCGTTATAGCCGTTACCGCCATTCATCGTGTCATCGCCTGTACCGCCTTTTATGTAATCGTAGCCTTCACCGCCGGTAAAGTTATCATCACCATCTCCGCCATACATATAATTCGGGCCATTTCCGCCGTGGAAAACATCATTGCCATCTTCACCATACATATAGTCGGTATCTTCGCCGCCGACAAACACATCTTCGCCGTCACCGCCATACATATGATTGTTGCCATTTCCACCTTCTAAATAATCATCACCAGCATCGCCATAGATTGTGTCATCACCTTCGTTACCGAAGAGTTCGTCATTGTCATCGCCACCGTGAATTTCGTCATCACCATCGCCGCCGAATATGATATCATTTCCTTCATCTCCATAGATTTCATCATTGCCGGATGCCACACTATCATCACTAGCTAAAGTTTCACTGGCAGTATCTCTGATGCCACCGAAAATGACATCATCTCCAGCTCCACCGTGGAGTTCGTCGTTGTCCTTCCCGCCTTCAATGTAATCATTTCCAGAATCACCGGAAATGGTATCTTCTCCATCTTCACCAAAAAGATAATCATTATCTTCTCCGCCATAAATGGTATCTTTTCCGTCTCCACCAAAGATATAGTCGTCGCCAGAATCACCATATAATTCGTCATCTCCAGACAAAATGCTATTATCGCTCATTCCAATATCGCTATTTTCGTCTCGAATGCCACCATATATTATATCATTTTCAGTGCCACCATGAATGATATCATTACCAGTTCCACCTTCAATGTAATCATTACCAGCATCACCGGAAATTGTATCTATACCATCTTCGCCAAAGAGATAGTCATTATCATTGCCACCTTCAATCTCGTCATCGCCGCCGCCGCCATAGATATAATCTTCACCATCATCACCATACAAATGATCATTTCCAACATATTCGTTGTTGCCATCAAATGGATCAAAGAAGAAATCATAATCTAAGTCACCATAAATTATGTCATCACCGGCATCACCATGGATTGTATCGTCGCCATCTTCGCCGTATAAGAAGTCATTATCACTAGCACCGTTAATTACATCATCACCGCCAGCGCCAAATATGGTATTAGCCAATGAATTGCCCTGCAGCTCATCATTTCCGTCACTACCAGCTATTAATTTGCCAGAAATTAAATCAACAACAGTAACAGCTGTATCCGAAAGAACTCCAGATATTGCACCGCCACTTAAAAAGTCAATGGCCTGTAAAATAATTCCGGCAGGAGGACAAACAACTGTTAACGCATCAGCTCCCAAGTCAAATAATAGATCAGTTCCAATAGAAGCAAGGTGTTCTGTAGCAACAACTACAGCATCATCAAAGCCACTGACATCATAAGTATTTTTTACATCATATGCAGCAATGCCTAATTGGAGAATTTCAAACGCTGTACCAATATACGGTGCTGCCTTTGCAATTTTATTAAATGCCTTAAAATTATCAAGCTTTGAAAGGAGTGAATTATGAAGATGTGTATCTCCATTCGCCATGGCTTTACCAAGTTTCATATTGGTAAGGTCAATATCTGTAAGATCATCCACTTTTTTACCGATTTTTGCAGCATAATTGCTCTTCTCTAAATCAGTAAGTGGTACATCCTTTACTAACTTCGCTACATCTTCAAATTCACAATTTTGTGCCTTAAGAGAAAATTTCTCTATGCTGGTTCGTGTATCAAAATCTGGGACATTAGCACGAATTGCATCATCAGGAATATCAATAATCTCTTTGTACTTTGAAGCAGACATTGTATTCGGTAAATCGCCGGTACTGTTTCCTGAAATATCTACATGTGTAATCTTAGCATCGTCGCCAATTGTGACCTTAACATTGTCAAGTTCACTTGGATTTTGTCCAACTTTAGCAAGATGTGCTGCTAAATTTTTACTTGAAGAGATAGTACTTAAATCATCTACTCCAATTGAAGCATAAATGCTTGCACCTTTTCTCGCCCTTAATTTATCAAGATTAGACATTGAATCATAATCAGAGTATTTGCCAGCCATATCTGTATCAGATAAGAAAGAACGAGTTTCTCCTATAGTTGCCTCAAACACCGAAGTGCTTGGCTTATTCATTGCAGCCGTTCCACTTTTGATGCTTGATATGTCAATTCCCGCCACAGACCCATCTGCGTTATAATACACTTTGATTTTATCGACTGCATCCGAAGAATACTGTGCAAATGCATTCTGCATCTTAGATGTATCAGTCATATTGCTGTCCAATTCGAGTTGCTTTAGCTGCATTTTTTCAAAATCATTCAACGCACCATACTGAGGACAAAGAAGACCAATAGTATCATCATGCATGAAGAGTGTATTGTCATAAACGCTTGTCTCAAAAATAGCATCACTTGGTTTGCTCATTGCTGTTGTTCCGGTAATGCTAGACGTGTCAATTCCAACAACGACACCTTTTTCATTGTAATAAATCTTTACTTTTGAAGCAATATCAGATGGATATTGTGAAAAAGAGTCTTTAATTTTTGAAACATTGTAATTTCGACTATCCAATTCAAGTTGACCTAATTGAATCTTTTCGAGATCACTTAGTTTGTTAAAATCTGAACATATATTAGAAAGTTCTGCATCAGGAGTAAATTGACTTATGTCTCCAACTGTAGTTTCAAATACCGAACTTGACACTGAATTTCCAACAGAAACGACTCTACCATTAACATCAAAGTATACAGTTGCATTTGTTAATGTGTCTACTCCTGTAGCCTTTAGCCTATATTCTCCGATTCTGAACTCATCAAGTACAGATTGAGAAATCGAATCATTAAGAAATGAATATTTTGAGAACAACTCGGAATCAGATATAAAAGCTCTTTCTGCATAACGCCCTACGTCAGTGTAATCACTGGGAATACTTGTTTGAAACATACTTTCAAACTTTGTGCCTTCAAAAGATAAGATTTCTGTTCCATCTGCACCTCTATAAACCTTAGCGTTCATCAAATCAATAACAGATTGTTCTTTCAAAAGATTAAAACGTTCTGTTGAAGACATGTTCGCAAGTACTGATTTTTCGAACCCATTTATATGTGTAACTGAGTCTTTTTTTAACAGAACTTCAATTTCTGTTAAGGCCGCTGTGCTGTCGCTCATGGCGGTATCTGTAAACAAGAAAGTCACATCACCTGAACCGTTGTGCAAAAAATACTGTTCAGAAACAAAATCATTAAGACACTTTATTCCAGAAAAACATTCAGGAGAACGAGATCCTGTTGCATTTGAGCCGCCAAAAATAACTCTTGTATTATCTATACCAACAGTTTGCTCCATTGCATCCCATAGTGAGTGTTCTATACCGACCGAATCTTTATATTTGTAATTTAAAATATTGTCGGCAACATTGTTTATAAATCCATATTCTCCATTGCTGTTTTGTGTGAATATATCAATAGTTTTATATATTCCCGTTCCTTCTATGCTATTAGTACTTCCAGCATAACCTATTGCCTTTGTACCGTCTGGAAGGTTAAAATTCAATTCCCCGATTTTATTTTGAAGATCAGATACAAAATTAATTATATTCTGTTCATTTGAAATATCAACCACTTGCGATTCTACCCATGTAATAATATCTTTAGCGTTCATTATTTCACCTCATCATAATATCTTGGAGTAACCATATCAGTAATGATCAAACTATTTTTATTTTCATAAGGCACACCTTTTATGAAATCAATAGAATGGTAAACTTTCAAAGCTTCTTTTATCAATCCAATCATCTCATCTTGCTGTTGCATAAACCTTTTTGGTGCACGAATACTAATAATTTTGCATAAACTTCTTATATGTCTAAGGCTATCTTCAAGTTGTTCTCTTTCAACAGAAATTTCCATAAAAATAACAATCTTTTCTCCTTGCCAGATAAGATCATATTGTTCGGGATGATCAAGGGCACCTCCACTTACATAAGTAAAATAAATTTTACGTTCACGATCTACCGCCCAATTTGTATATAATTTTAATCCACTAATCGTATTGTGATTATAATCATACATTTGAAACGATTGATATAATTCTTTATCAGCCTCTGATACTAACTCTTTTACAAAAGCCATAATAAAACCTCCAAAGTACACCTTTGTATGCACATATTTTCAAATTATTTCTATACAATCAACGAAACCACCCTTTCCGTAAACAACAGTCATCAGCTACCTCAGCACAGTGGTTTTCATGATTGAATTATTTCCATTATACCATACCTTCCAGGAAAAAGCCAGCATAACATGAAAACAATTATGCATTAAAACCAAGTCAATATGCAGTGCATTACTTCTATAGAGTCCGCAGAAATAACTATATCATCAACAGCCTTCTTTACTCTGCCTGCTATTATACCACAAAAATCCCTTCTGTTCGCGTTTTCGTTGTGAACGTGCATTTTTTTGTTGTAACTGGCTTTTTTATAATGAAAAAGCGAATGCCCAAATGCAGACATTCGCTTACAATCAAACCAACACATTTTCTTTCACATATATCATACACTTTGCATAAAACATATACTCATTGTGTTCGTATTGAACACATCCTTCGTATTTTTCAAGTACTCTTTCTACGTTTTTCATACCATAGCCATGATCCGCTCCTGTTTTCATTGTTTCAAATCGACCATCTTTCTTTTTTATATTTCCATCAAAAGAATTTTCGACCTTAATAAATAACCTGCCTTTATCGTACTTCAGTAAAACCAAGATTTTTCTCAAGGGACTTGGAAGCTTTTCTACTGCTTGTAGGGCATTATCTAGCAAATTTCCGATAATCACCGTGATATCCGGAGCATCCATTTCTAAGTTATTCGGTACAGAGATATCTGCATAAACATTTACACCTTTATTTTCTGCTTCATTCAGCTTAAAGTTTAGTATACTGTCCACGATAATATTCCCTGTATTACTCCAATTCTTTTGTCCCTCTAATTCTTCTCCAATTAAATTTGATATATATTTTTCTCCTTGCTCTGAGTTGCATGCCTTAAAATACTCAGATAATGCCAGAAGATGATTTTTCATATCATGTTTTAAGCGAAGTGTTTTCTCTTCATTTTTTGCCATATAGGTGCACTGATTAAAGTAATATGTCATTTCTTGCTCATACATAGCAGAGTCTAATTTTTCTTGATATGTTTTAGAAAGTACTGTATATAGATGAAATACAATTACGTTAATAATAAGGGTAGCTGCTACTGAACTAATGGCAACAGATTGTTCTATATCATCATAATCCAATGTGTGTATTAAGATGTAAATTGATGCAATTGGGACTGTAATGATTGCAATCCATTCTTCAATTTTTACAGTTTCATTTTTCTTTATCGTTTTTACATTCTGAAAAATTAAAGAAACCGCAAATAGAATAATAGAAACTACGATCATACCGCTTGGTTTTGCGTAAGTTCCATGTGTAAGAGATGAAATTCCAAGATATCCTGTTGAAACGGCTACACCGACCTCAACAAGTAACATGAATACATATAAAAATACAGCACAGGCGATTTTTTTCAAAATATTTGCCTTATAATTACATGTAATTATAAACAACGCAACAATGTTTCCAAGTAAATTAATCAATGGAATATTCCATAAAAAATACAGTGTACTAACGAGAATAGGGTAAATGAAATGAGAAAGTATATAAACTGACTTTCTTGTCTTTACTTCTTGAAAAAAAGTCGACATGTATTTTTGAATATAGAACATCGCAAAAAATTGAAGCATCACATAAACAATATTTAAGGTGTTCACTAATTAAATGTCTCCTTTCTCAATTTTATCACACATTTGCATTTGCAAAAGCCTTATCTCCTTTCGTTTGGAAGAGCCGATTGGGATGATTGTATGATCTGTCAGAATGACTTGATGGTACTCATATGTTGCTATATATTCAGAATTTACAAGGTAGGCTTTATGTAGATACAAGAATCCATGCTGTTTCAATTGCTTTTCGTAAGCTTCCTGCAATGTACCATAATATTGACCTTTATGTTCTGCATTTTCACTAAAAGGCAAATTATCAGATCCCTTTAAAAATATCGTGATCATTCTATTTTCTACTTTCAGATATCGAATATTTTTTACCTTTACCATCATACTATCATGCCCATATTTATATTCAAATACGTCTGACCACTTTTTCTGCAATTTCAAAAACTTTTTAAAAATTTTATCAACATCAGAAAATTGAATTTCCTTGATCAAAAAGTCCAATGGATGCATTTGATGTAATTGTAAGCTATACTGAGAATTTGCCGAAATATATACCAATAATTGAAGTTCATCTTCCAAGGTATCTCGAATAAATTTTCCAACATCAATACCGCTAATTTGATCTAACTCGATATCTAAAAAAATTAAATCATAACTATCGTGCTTTTTCAAAGCATTGCAAATACTTTCCCCAGAATAAAATGGTTCTACTTCAATTTTTTGATTGTATTTATCTGAAAGCTGGAGAAGATATTTTTCTAATTGGGCACACACCTCACAAACATCATCCACTACTGCAATTCGAATCATGTAACATGCTCCTTTCTATTCTTTTCTATCTCTCTACGTCTATCATACCATAAAAAATCCCAAAAAGCAAGAAGAATAGATGGTTTATCACTGGAGATA
>OGCO01005402.1_pt1 | contig 12398 bp, 13 predicted proteins | sample 1570171 | NCBI WGS metagenome assembly OGCO01 (sample SAMEA4370583, study PRJEB24528) | human gut metagenome | reverse complement strand
TGAAGCTCCGCACCGAGGTGGTCAAGGCCGCCAACCCCGACAAGTTTGAGGGCAAGACCGTAGAGGAAATCTTCGGCGCAGGCTCTCTGGATGTTAACAACTTCACCACTCCCATTGTGGAGCTGGCCGAGGATATGCAGACCGCAAAGGGTCTCTGGTACTTCATGCGGGGCAACACCAACTATGACGAGACCGGTATCGCCACCTATCATCAGTGGGGCTGGATGGGCATCGACTTCATCTATGAGGACGGCGCATGGAAAATCTGGCATATGGTGAACGCCGAGGATCTCAATTTCCGGGCAGGCACCACCTGGGTAGAGAAGGCAGAACCCCTGCCTGTGCTGCCGGAGTATGCAGCCATCGCGGACTTCAAGTTCCCCGAGCCCAATGTTCCCGCTGAGGTCTATGAGCACTGGCATGACCGCCGGAAGAATGTAGACTTCCCCGGTGTTCCCCAGCCCTATCATAGCTTCGCGGACACCTTCACCTACGGACTTTAAGAAAGGAGGCCGACACAATGAAATACGCAGTGAAAAAGGAATTCACCGATGAGGAGCTCATCCAGCGAGTGACCGATGTGATGGAAATTCGCAACGTCATGGGCCGCCATGCCTACTACCATGCCAAGGGCCTCCACGAGAAGGAGCTCAAGGAGATTTGGGTGCAGAAGCCCGAGAACCAGAAGACCGCCTCCTTCGGTCAGAACTGGGGCTACAACGTGGGTATGGAGCGCATCGACGCATACTACGGCAAGGGCAGTGTAGAGAACTATCAGAAGGATCTGGAGGCGCTCCATGCCGCCGATCCCAGCGTGGAAGTGAACCAGGAAAACCTGGGCATTGGCTCCCTGGTGATCCATATGCTGACCGCACCCTATATTGAGGTGGCAGCCGACGGCAAGACCGCCCAGGGCCTGTGGTATTCTCCCGGCGCGGTGGGCGGCGTACATCCCGACCATTCCGACGGCCTGATGATGTACGAAAAGTACGGCGTGGACTTCATGAAGGAGGACGGCGAGTGGAAGATCTGGCACCTGTTCATCGGCACCGACTTTGCGGTTCCCGCCGGTCAGGATCTGAAGGGCGACACCATTCTGGAACAGGAGCGCAAGATCGCTGCCGGCGAGGTGGAGAGCGTAGCTGTTACCGCTACCATGCTGGAGGAGCTGCTGGGTCCCCGCATCGTCAAGCCGGACTTCCTCAACCGCACCAACGCCGTGGGCATCGCCAACGGTCTGGCATGGACCAGCGTAGGCGGCGAGACCCTGCCCATCGAGGTGCAGGTCATAGATAACGGCACCGGCAAGATCACCGTTACTGGCTCTCTGGGTGATGTGATGAAGGAGAGCGCACAGCTGGCAGTCACTTGGGTGCGCGTCCACGCCGAGGAATACGGCATCGACCCCGAGCGGTTGAAAAAGTGCGATCTGCACATCCACGCCCCCGAGGGCGCTGTGCCCAAGGACGGCCCTTCTGCGGGCGTCACCCTGACCACGGCTCTGGTGTCCTGCCTGTCCGGCGTACCGGTGCGTGGCGATGTGGCCATGACCGGCGAGATCACCCTGCACGGCAATGTGCTGCCTATTGGCGGTCTGCGGGAAAAGAGCATGGCTGCCTACCGTGAGGGTATGAAGACCGTGCTCATCCCCAAGGATAACGAGCCTGATCTGTATGACGTGGACGAGGAGGTCAAGAAGAACCTGACCTTCCTGCCCATGCAGAACCTTTCGCAGGTGCTGGCCGCTGCCCTGCTCAAGCCGAAGGCAGCAAAGAGCACCGCAGGCCGTCCCCGCACCAAAAAGTCCAAGGCAGGGGAGAGCCGCATCCCCGCCGCGCCTGAGAAGAACCAGCCGGGCGCTGTCTGCTGAAAAACAGAAAGGAACACGCCATGATCTTCAATAAAGCTGATTTTATTGCCAGCTATGGCATTTCCAGCCAGCTGCCCGAGAGTGACCGCCCGGAGCTGAGCTTTTCGGGGCGCTCCAACGTGGGCAAATCCAGCCTCATCAACAAGCTGTGCAGCCGCAAAAATCTGGCGCGCGTGTCCAGTACGCCGGGCAAAACAGCTACCATCAACTTCTATTCGGTGGATAATTGCTACTTTGTGGATCTGCCGGGCTACGGCTATGCCAAGGTGAGCAACGCCGACCGCGAGCGCTGGGACGACCTCATCAACAGCTACTTCGAGGCGCCCCGCCACCACACCCTGCTGGTGCAGCTGCTGGACAGCCGCCACGCACCCAGCGCGGACGATTTGCAGATGCTGCGCTATCTGCACTACCACCGCATCCCCTATGTGGTGGCGTTGACCAAGGCGGATAAACTGAAAAAGAGCCAGCTTGCCAAAACGCAGGAGGACTTTGAAAACATCTGCCGCCCCTACGGCTGCCAGAAAGTGGTGCTGACCAGCGGCGAAAACGGCTACGGCATCCCGGAGCTGCAGGCGGTGCTCAACGCCGCAGTGGCTGCGGAAAACGAGGAAGCGGAGTAACGCCATGGCTTACAACGAATTTGCCTATTTTTACGATGAATTCAACGGCGAGGCGGACTATGACGCCCTGTACAGCCAGATCCATGCAAAGCTGGAAGCCCACGGCATCCACGATGGTATTGTGGCCGACCTTGGCTGCGGCACCGGGGAACTGACCCTGATGCTGACACAGGCGGGCTACGATATGATCGGCATTGACCAGTCGGAGGAGATGCTCTGCGTGATACGGGATAAAGCCGAGCAGCTGGGGCTTTCCGGTCGGTTGCTGCTGCTCCGGCAGGATCTGCTCAAGCTGGATCTCTACGGTACCATCCGGGCAGCGGTATCCACCTTTGATACCTTCAACCACATCCCGGATCTGGATACCGCCATTGCCAATGCGGGCTTTTTTATGGAAAAAGGCGGCGTGTTCCTGTTTGATATGAACACCCCCTATAAGCATCAGAAGGTTCTGGGCGATAACGCATTTACCTTTGAGGAAGAGGACGCCTCCTGCGTGTGGCGCAACCACTATAACGCCGCCGACCGCAAGGTGGAGATCACGGTGGACATTGATTATCACGAGACCGGCGAGCATTTCCACGAGGAATTCTGCGAGTATACCTATGATCTGGATACTATTCGTGCATCGCTGGAAAAGCACGGCTTTGCGCTGGAAACAGTCTGCGATGGTGAAACCTTTGGCCCGCTGACCGAAGAAAGCCAGCGCTATTTCTTCTGCGCAACAAAACAGTATACACAACTGGAGGGATAACCTATGGCAAACCTGATCCGCGGCCTGTCGGAAAACGGCGGCGTCGTGTTCTGCGGTGTGGATTCCACCGAACTTGTGCGCCGCGCCGAGCAGCTGCACACCACCAGTGCCACCTGCAGCGCGGCATTGGGCCGCCTGCTCACGGGTGCATCGCTCATGGGCTCCATGCTCAAGGATGACGGCGACAAGGTCACTCTGCGGGTGCAGGGCGGCGGCCCGGCCGGTGTGCTCATTGCCTGCACCGACGGCACGGGCAACGTCAAAGGCTGCATCGACAACCCGTTGGTGGAGCTGCCCCCGAAGGCCGACGGCCATCTGGATGTGGGCGGTGCAGTGGGCCGCAGCGGTGTGCTCACGGTCATCCGGGACAACCGGCTGCAGAAGGAGCCCACCGTGGGCCAGGTGCCGCTGGTGTCCGGCGAGATCGCCGAGGACCTGACCCGTTACTATGCTACCAGTGAGCAGATCCCCACCGTGTGCGCGCTGGGCGTGCTGGTGGACAAGGACTTGTCCATCCTGTGCGCGGGCGGCTACCTGCTGCAGCTGCTGCCCGGCGCAACGGATGCCGAGATCGACACACTGGAAAAGAATATCGCGGCCATGCCCTCGGTCACCGAGATGCTGCGCGCCGGCAAGACCCCCAAGGACATGATGGAGCTGGCTATGGCCGGTTTTGCCCCGCAGGTGCTGGATGAGCGCACGGTGGGCTACCAGTGCGACTGCAGCGAGGAACGCACCAAGGGTATGCTGCTGAGCCTGGGCCGCCGGGAACTGGTGAAGATGCGGGACGAGGACCCGCACTGCGAAGTGGTGTGCCACTTCTGCCACAGCCGGTATCAGTACGACCTGAACGACCTGATCGCCGAATACGACGCACAGGCTGCCCAGCGCGCCGCAGAAGAAGCGGCACAGAACACCAACGCTTGATTGGATAAAGCAACGGCCCCGGCGGGCGAGCGGAACAGCTCAGCTGCCGGGGTCGTTTTGCGTGCAGATGTCGGCTTCCAGCGTGTAGACGGCGATGTATTCCAGCGTGGTGTCCGTGCAGGTGGTGTCCTCCTTCCGGGCAACCAACACGGCATCCGGGAATGCTGTGTACAGCGCCTGCAGGCTGTGCAGCCGCGCCAGTGCCAGCGCCTGGGCTTCGGTGCGGCGCAGAAGCTGCGGCTGCTGCTCGTAGAAGGTGGTTTCCTCCACGGAGCAGGGAAGTGGCAGCCCCAGCAGCTCCGGTTGGAGATGCCGGGTGCGCTCCAGTGCCTGTTCCGGCGGCTGAACACTGGGCAGGTTCCAGTTCTGCCCGGCAGCGCTCAGCCGGTACCGCACGGTGTAGCGCCCGGTCGGCTGTAAAACGGTCTCTTCCAGCGGAACGGACTGAGCATCACTCCACTCCAGTTGTGCCCGCACGGTGCCCGCTGCCGGGGCAAAGATCAGTGCACCGTCCCGCTCCTGCCGCGCCGTGCCGATCAGCCCCTGTCCAGCCTCCACGGCCTGCCCGGGCACCACCAGCATCGTGCCGCTGGTCAGGTTGGTCTTGGTGACCACACCGGCGCACCGGGAGCGCAGGCCGTGCAGGGTCCCGGCCGCAATGGCGGGCTTGGGCACTGCAGCGGCGGCGCGGATTTCCAGCCGCCCTTTGGCAAAATTGAGACTGGCCCAGGAAAACTCGCCGCTTTCCAGCAGGGCATACTCCCCGGCGGTGCGCTTGGCTTCGGTGGCGGCAGCCCCCGGGGCGAGGTCTGCCTGCCGCAGTACGGCAAAGGCCCGGGCAGCCTGTCCGCGGGTGAGGGTGCTGGTGTCCACGGCCCAGACGAATTGCTGGCTCCACAGCAGCAGCGGAATAAACAGCGCCATCCCGGCCCACAGCCCAGTGCGGCGCAGCAGCGGACGCAGCCGAAAAAACAGCCCCAGACGCTTTTCCACCCGCAGACGCACATGCCCCTGCCGGGCCAGAGCGGCCAACGGGCGGTAATGCCAGGCGGCACAGCGCGCCCGGAATCCGCCGGGCAGCGGTACAATGCGGGTCAGGTGCAGCCCTGCCTGTGCGGCATGGCTCAGCAGGGCGTCGGTGCTGCCGCTTTGCGCGGTGAATTCTACCGCGGCCCAGAGACGAACGGGTTCCATGACGGCCTCCTGTCCGGCAGATGCCCGGTAGGGCGCTGCCCTGTGGCGGTGTGCTCCGTGGTGTAGTCTGTGCGGACGAAGCAGCCCCGCAGCGTGATGCGCCGGGCGGTGAGCGTTTCGATTTGTAACCGCTCTCCGTAAATGGTCAGCTGCCCGCGCGGCAGCTGGAGCCGCAGGCGGGTCTCGTCGTAGGCGAGGATGGCTTCAAAATGCTCGATCTCCATCCGGTCGCCGCTCTGGTACAGGCAGGGGCGGCGGTACAGCCCTTGCGGCGGCTGCCGGAACAAAAGGGCCAGCCAGCGCCGCAGCGAAAAAGGCGCGCGGTGCGCAGGACTCATTCGGCTCCCTCCCGTTCCGCTCTGATATTTTGGCCCAAAGTGCCATAAATGCGGGCCGCTGTTCCATATATATGGAGCGGGAGGGGAAAGTTATGTATCAGACGTTCCGGTTTCAGCGGGTCGTGCTGTTGGGGGCGGCAATTGGCACGGCAGGACTGGTGTTTGCAGCGCCGCAGTGCTGCGCCCGTGCGCTGCAGCAGGGGCTTGCCCTGTGCGGCGGGCCGCTGCTGGTGTCACTGTTCCCGTTTCTCATTGTTTCCGCTCTGCTCATGCGCTGTGGGGCAGGGCAGGTACTGGGGTTTGTGTTCCGTCCGGTGGCACGGCTCATCGGGGTGCGCAGCCCGGCGGCCGGTGGGGTGCTGCTCATCGGGTTCCTGGGTGGGTTTGCCCCGGCAGCGGCTGCGGTGGCCGAAGCCGTGCGCAGCCGGGAGCTGACCCCGCAGGAGGCGTCGGCCCTTCTCCCGGCCTGTATCTGCTCCGGGCCGTCCTTCGTGATCCTCACGGCAGGGGAGCAGCTGCTGGGCAGCCGGGTGCTGGGCATCCGCCTGTTTGCAGCGCAGGTGCTGGCCGGGTATCTCACCGCCGCTCTGCTGAACCGTCTGCACCCGGCACCCGCTGCCCCGGTACGCTCTGCGCAGTCCACCCAGACTGCGCCGCCCCGGTTGGACGAAGTGATCGCACAGGCGGCTGTGCAGTACCTGAAATTGTGCGGCTTTGTGTTGTATTTCCGGATGCTGGCAGCCGGGTGCGGGCAGTTTCTGCCCGCCGCGTGGGCACCCTTTCCGGCCATGCTGCTGGAGGTGTGCTCCGGCTGCGATTATGCGGCCCGCACCGGCCTGTGGGCCAGCAGTCTGTGCTGCGCCGCCCTCAGCGTACAGGGGGCGTCGGTGCTGCTGCAGGTACGCACCCTCTGCCCCGGAGAAGTGTCCTTCCGTCCGCTGCTGGCAGGTCGGCTGCTGCACCTGCCGCTGTCGCTGGCATTGTTCTGCCTGACATGGCCGGAACAGGCCGTGGAGACCTTTGGCAACCTGTGCGAACGGGTGATCCCCATGCAGCGGGTGCCGCCGGACTGTGCGCTGCTGGCCTTTGCCGTGTGCTGCATGGCGGCCTGTGAGCTGAACAAAGGTCTGCTCCAGCGGGAAAAATGGAGAAATAAGCGCACTTTTCCGCGCAGAAGTGCCTTATAAAAACGATGCAAAAAGACCCGGAAAAGCTGGGCCACAAGCCGCTTTTCCGGGTCTTTCACATTGGAGCTACTGACCTGATTCGAACAGGCGACCTGCTCATTACGAGTGAGCTGCTCTACCAGCTGAGCCACAGTAGCACATTGCACATATTCTGCAACGGACAATATTTTACCATATTTCAGCATGTCTGTCAAGGATGGATTTTCCGCCGGTGAACGTCACAGGATAAAACATGGCATGGAATATGCCCCAGTTTCTTGAAATCCATATAATAAAAAAGATACTCCTTGTGCAGCTATACGGCTGCACAAGGAGTATCTTCAATATAACGATAGAACAACACCGCGTCCAAAACAAGTGTCAGGCGTTTTTCATCAGCGCTCAATGGAACAGCTTCTGCCCGATCCAGATGCAGATGCAGGCGCCGATGACTGAAATGATAAAGGACGTGATGCTGCCGGTGGCATAAATGCCGAACAGGCCGAACACGAATTCGCCCACAAAGCTGCCCAGGATGCCCATGAGGATGTTGCGGCCGAGTGAAGTTTCGGTACCCATGAAGCGGCCGGCCACATAGCCTGCCAGCGCACCCACCAGCACGCCTGCGATCAGAGAAGCGATCACGCCCACCAGTGAGAACAGGCCCATCAGACAGCCCACCAGAATGCAGAGCAGGGTGATGATCAGCAGAATCGTCAATGTAATCATAAAAAATACCTCCTTATTGCGCCGTGTCTGCGCCGGACTGTTCCCGGGCATAGCGGCAGATATCATTCAGACAGCATTTCTCACATTCCGGCTTGCGGGCATTGCACACAGCGCGGCCGTGCATCACAAAGCGGTGGCACAGGTCGCTGCCCTCTTCCGGCGGAATGATCTTCCACAGGGCCATTTCCACCTTCTGCGGCTCCTTGATGCCGTCCACAAGGCCGATTTTGTTGCACAGACGGATGCAGTGGGTGTCGGTGACAATGGCCGGTTTGCCGAACACATCCCCCATGATCAGGTTGGCGCTCTTGCGGCCCACGCCGGGCAGCGCCAGCAGCTCCTCAAAGGTAGTAGGCACCTGGCAGTTGTACTTGTCCCGCAGCATGCGCATGCAGGCCGAGATATCCCGCGCCTTGGAGTGCCCCAGTCCGCAGGGCTTGACGATGGCCTCGATGTCCTCCGGCTCGGCAGCGGCCAGTGCGGCTACGCTGGGGTAGCGGGCAAACAGGTCCTCCACTACGATATTCACCCGGGCGTCCGTGCATTGGGCCGCCAGCCGCACGCTGACCAGCAGCTGCCATGCGTGATCGTAGTCCAGTGTGCAGTCGGCATCCGGATATTCCTTTTTGAGCCGGTCGATCACCTCCAGCGCCAGTTCCTTTTTGGCGGTGAGATCTTCCGGCTCCTTTTTACGGGCGGGCATACCGTCGCCTCCTTTCGGCAAAAAATGTTTTCCTTATCATAGCATGTTTCGACCGGTTTGTAAACGCCTGCCCAAAATTATCTGAGAATCATTTTCAGAAAATCTCTTGTCCTCCGCGCAGAAATGCGCTATACTATAAAAAACACTGGGGTATTCCCCGGCATGGGAGGGAGACACAATGAACGAACCACTGGCGCAGCGCCTGCGGCCCAAAACGCTGGCAGATGTGTGCGGGCAGCAGCATCTGCTGGCCCCGGGCAGGGTGTTTCGCCGCACCATCGAGAGCGGACGCATCCCTAATATGATCTTCTACGGCCCGTCCGGTACCGGCAAGACCACAGTGGCCCGCATCATCGCAGAGAACAGCGGCATGACTCTGCACAAGCTCAACGGCACTTCCTGCGGCACCGGCGACATCAAGGCGGTGCTCAAGGACATCGGCACGCTGGCGGGGGCGGGCGGCATCCTGCTGTATCTGGACGAGATCCAGTACCTGAACAAAAAGCAGCAGCAGAGCCTGCTGGAGTGCATCGAGGATGGCTCGGTCACCCTCATTGCATCCACCACCGAGAACCCGTATTTCTACATCTATAATGCACTGCTGTCCCGGTGCACGGTGTTCGAGTTCAAATCCCTGTCCGCCGCCGACGTGGAGCAGGGCCTGCACAATGCCCTCAAAAAGCTGTCGGAAGGGGGGAACACCCCGGTGCGCATGGACGAGGACGCCTGTGCCTATCTTGCCGAGAGTGCGGGCGGCGATTTGCGCAAGGCACTGGGCTGCCTGGATTTTGCGGTCACGGCGGCCCCGGTGGAAGAGGGTGCCCGGCACATCACGCTGGATATGATCCGGCAGGTCACCCGCCGCACGGCCATGCGGTACGACCGGGAGGGTGATGATCACTACGACATCGTGTCGGCCTACCAGAAGTCCATGCGCGGCTCTGACCCGGACGCGGCATTGCACTATCTGGCCCGTCTGCTGGAAGCCGGCGACCTGCCCTCGGCCTGCCGCCGTCTGATGGTGTGCGCCTGCGAGGACGTGGGCCTTGCCTACCCGCAGATCATCCCCATTGTCAAGGCGGCGGTGGACGCGGCCAACATGGTGGGTCTGCCGGAAGCACGCCTGCCGCTGGCCGACGCGGTGATCCTGGTGGCCACCAGCCCCAAATCCAACAGCGCCCATGACGCCATCAATGCAGCCATCGCGGATGTGCAGGCCGGGCGCACCGGGCCCATCCCGCGTCAGCTGCAGAACAAGCACTTTGACGGCGAGGATGCTCTGGTAAAAGGGCAGAACTACAAGTACGCTCACGACTACGACCACCATTGGGTCAAACAACAGTATCTGCCGGATGCCCTCAAGGACGTGAAATACTACACCTACGGCGACAACCGTACCGAACAGGCGGCCCGCGCCTACTGGGCAAAGATCAAAGGCGAGGAAAACGTCTGAACCCAAAAACAAGAAAAGGAGAACGATATGCGCTATTCCAAACAGCGTGAGCTGGTCATGCAGACGGTGGAGAACCTCTGCGACCACCCCACCGCCGAAGAGATTTACGACACCGCTGCAAAGGAATGCCCGGGCCTGAGCCTTGGCACCGTGTACCGCAACCTGAACAGTCTGGTGGAGGCAGGCCGCGTGCGCCGGGTGTCCATCCCCGGCCAGGCCGACCGGTTCGACCATACGCTGGCCTGGCACAGCCACCTGTACTGCACGGTGTGCGGCGGCGTGACCGACGCCGAGGTGGACGAAAAGCAGGTGACGAAGCTGGTACGCGGCCAGAAAGGCCGGGTGCAGGACTGCGCCGTGGTGTTCATCGGCGTGTGCGAAAGCTGCTGTGCAGCACAAAAAGCGGCCTCCGAGGCGTAAACTTTGCCCGGACCCCCTTGCCCGCAGCGGCCAAAGAGTGTATACTAAGGAGAGCTATTCATAAAAGCGGAAAAAAGAGTGTTCACCGTGCGGGGTTTTCCCGGCGGAGAAGGATGGTTTGATTGGAATACATTAGTTTTGAGCATAATAACATCGCCGCTGATCTGGTAAAGCAGGCTTACGACACCCCGCCGCTGGCCTTTGTGCACAGCTACGGCTGCCAGCAGAACGTCAATGACGGCGAACGCATCAAGGGTGTGCTGGTGGATATTGGCTACGGCCTGTGCGACAAGCCGGAGGACGCCGACCTGATCCTCTTCAACACCTGCGCTGTGCGTGAGCACGCCGAGCAGCGGGTGTTCGGCAATGTGGGCGCCCTCAAGGGCCTCAAGGAGAAAAAGCCCGGCCTGATCATTGGCCTGTGCGGATGCATGGCCAACCAGAAGCATGTGGTGGAAAAGCTGCGCCAGAGCTACCCCTATGTGGACCTCGTGTTCGGCGTGGACGGCATCGACACCCTGCCGCAGCTGATCGCCCAGAAGCTGCAGAAGCACAAGCGTGTGCTGCTGGACCCCGCCCAGCGCCCGGTGATCGTGGAGAACATCCCCATCCGGCGCGAGAGCGAGTTCCGCGCCTGGCTGCCCATCATGTACGGCTGCGACAACTTCTGCACCTACTGCATCGTGCCCTACGTCCGCGGGCGGGAGCGCAGCCGCGAGCCCGCCGCAATTCTGGCGGAGTTCAGGCAGCTTGTCGAGCAGGGCTATAAGGAGATCACTCTCCTGGGCCAGAACGTCAACAGCTACGGCAAGGGGCTGGAACATCCCATCGACTTTGCAGACCTTTTGAACCTGCTGTGCGAAGTCCCCGGCGACTACCAGATCCGCTTCATGACGAGCCACCCGAAGGACGCGAGCAAAAAACTCTTTGACACCATCGCCAGATACCCGAAGATCGCCAAGCAGTTCCATCTGCCCTTCCAGTCCGGCAACGACCGGGTATTGAAGGCCATGAACCGGCACTACACCCGCGAGGAATACCTGAAGCTGGCGCATTACGGCCGCGAGATCATGCCGGAGCTGGTCCTCACCAGCGACGTCATCGTCGGCTTCCCCGGCGAGACGGAGGAGGAATTCGAAGATACCCTCAGCCTCATCGAGGAGGTGCGCTACGACGCGCTGTTCACCTTCATCTTCTCCCCGCGCGCCGGGACTCCGGCCGCGAAAATGGACGATCCGACACCGAAAGAGGAGAAGAACCGCCGCTTTGACCGCCTCTGCGACACGCAGAACCGCATCTCGCTCGAGATCCACCAGGGCTACGTCGGCAGGACGCTGCGCGTGCTGGTCGACGGGCGGGAAAAGGAGATGCTCACGGCCCGCACCGAGGGCGGCCGCCTCGTCCGCTTTGCAGGCGACGACAGCCTCATCGGGCAGTTTCTCGACGTCACCATCACCGGCTGCACGACCTGGTCCCTGGTGGGAGAGGTCAAATAAAAGGCTCCCCTCTCAGGGGAGCTGTCAGCGAAGCTGACTGAGAGGCTGCAGCAAATTTACAGCTTCCCATTGTCTCCGACGGCCCCTTCTTTTCCGCCTTGCCGGAAAAGAAGGGGGAGAAAAGGGACGCTTGGGCGCGTTTGGTGCATCCTGCCTCTGATTTTAGGCAGGAACCAATACTTTAGGCGTCGTTCCACGCGGCACTCACCCTACGGGTATCATACTACGCGCCGCCTGATACGATACACCGGATTTGATGGCAGGTGCCTTTGAATTTGTGCGAAAAAACGCACTGCGAAGATTTTTTTGGCGATGTACGGATTCGCCGAGGCTTTTGAGAGAGAAAACCGGAGGTTTTGATTATGGCTGAGCTCACCCCGATGATGCAGCAGTATTATGCGGTCAAGGAACGCAATCCGGACTGCCTGCTGTTTTTCCGGCTGGGGGATTTTTATGAGATGTTCGAGGAGGACGCGCGGATCGCTTCGCGCGAGCTCGATCTGACGCTCACCTCGCGCGACCATGCCAAGGACAAAAGCGCCGAGGACAAGATCCCCATGTGCGGCGTGCCCTATCATTCCTCCGAGAGCTATATCGCCCGCCTCGTCGCCAAGGGCTACAAGGTCGCCATCTGCGAGCAGATGGAGGACCCGGCGCTGGCCAAGGGGCTCGTCAAGCGCGACATCATCCGCATCGTGACGCCCGGCTCCGTGACGGAAAGCTCG
>OGCO01005395.1_pt1 | contig 12419 bp, 5 predicted proteins | sample 1570171 | NCBI WGS metagenome assembly OGCO01 (sample SAMEA4370583, study PRJEB24528) | human gut metagenome | reverse complement strand
TGCTCGGTGTGGGTGGCGCGGAACAGATGGGGGCCGGCGTTGATGTCGATGGACAGACTGTCATAGACGGCGTTGGCCATCTGGCAGGACAGGAAGCGGCTCCAGATCAGCTTGTAGAGCCGGTACTGCTCCTGCGTCAGGCTCTTGCGCACCAGCTCCGGGGTCAGTTCCACGTTGGAGGGGCGAATGGCCTCGTGGGCATCCTGTGCGTTGGCCTTGGCCTTGAAGCGGCGGGTCTCGGGAGGATAATAGTCTGCGCCGTAGCGGGCCACGATGAACTGCTTGGCCGCGTCCAGTGCGTCCTCGGAAAGACGCAGGGAGTCAGTACGCATATAGGTGATAAGGCCGATGGTGCCCTCGCCCTCAATGTCCACGCCTTCATAGAGCTGCTGGGCGATGGACATAGTGCGCCGGGGCGCCATATTCAGCTTGCGGGAGGCCTCCTGCTGGAGGGTAGAGGTGGTGAAGGGCGGTGCGGGCTGGCGCTGCTTCTGGGTGCGCTTGACCGTGGAGACCTGAAACTGTTCCTTGGCCAGGTCGGCCTTCAGGGCCTCCACCTCTGCCTCGGAGGCGAGATCCTCCTTCTTTTTGCCGTTGCTGCCATGGTAGCGGGCGATAAAGGAGCCCATGCGGGGGGCGACGCGGTCCAGCGTCACGTCCATTGTCCAGTATTCCTGACTCTGGAAGGCACGGATCTCCTGCTCCCGCTCCACTACGATGCGGGTGGCCACGCTCTGTACGCGGCCTGCGGACAGGCCGCGGCGCACTTTGCGCCACAGCAGAGGGGAGAGCTGATAACCCACAATGCGGTCAAGAATGCGGCGGGCCTGTTGGGCATCCACCAAATCCTGATCGAGGGCACGGGGGTGCTTGATGGATTCGCTGACCACCTTCTTGGTGATCTCATTAAAGGTGACGCGGTAGGTCTTGTCGTCCGGAATTCCCAGCAGCTCCTTCAGGTGCCAGGAAATGGCCTCTCCTTCGCGGTCCGGGTCGGTTGCGAGAAAGACGCGTTCGCTGTCGGCGGCGGCATTTTCCAGAGCGGCAATGATCTCTTCCTTTCCCTTGATGGGCTGGTAGTTGGGGACAAAACCGGCGTCGATATCGACGCCCAGCTTGCTTTTGGGCAGGTCGCGGATGTGACCCATGGAAGCGATGACCTGATAGTCACGACCAAGGTATTTGCCGATGGTCTTGGCCTTGGCCGGGGATTCCACGATCACAAGGTTGGTTTTGGGCATATTAGGGATCCTCCAGTTCGTACAGGGTATCCTGAAAATGGGCTGAACAATTGGATTGTGGATTGTCAGCCAATGGGTGTTGGTTATATCAGTTTGACGAGGGCTTCAAACCGTCCGCCGCTTTTCTGGCGCACAAGGGCGCGGATGGTGAGCACGGTGAGGGCGGCAGAGACGCGCCGGGCGGGAATGCCGGTGGCATCCACGATCGTATCGGTGATCTGTTCGCCGCCTGCGAGCGCATTCAGAATGGCCTGTTCGTCGTCGGTAAATTCGCTGGCGTGCTCGCTGAGCCGGATCTCCCGCAGAGCGGGGGCACCGCTCGGAGCCGGCGCTGTGCTCAGGGAGCTGTCAGACGGGATTGACGATTCCGGCTCTGCCGGACTTGTGGGTTTGGCGCGCACCTCCGGCTCTTCCGGCGGATTGGAAAGCCGTTGAGACTGGATCGCGTCGGAGATCGCCGTCTCCTTTACCTGTTGAGGATAGAGGGCGCGATAGTGCTCCAGCACATCTGCACCGGAGCAGACGCAGATGGCCTCACCCCGGGCCAGCAGACGGTTGGTGCCGACGCTGGCGGCGGCGTCGATGTTGGCGGGCACCGCAAAGACATCTCGCCCCTGTTCCAGCGCCAGCCGGGCCACATTCAGGGTACCGCTGCGCTCCGGGGCCTCGATGCAGACAGTGCCGAGTGCCAGCCCGGTGAGCAGGCGGTTGCGCATGGCGAAGTGATCGGCCAGATGGGGCGTGCGGGGTGGATACTCACTGAGCACTGCGCCGCAGGCGGCCGCGTCCTCCAGCAGACGTCGGCCGTTGTCCGTGTTGTAATAGGGTACATCCACGCCGCCCGCAGTGACGCACACCAGCGGCCCGCCCGCCTTCAGTGCGCCGTCCGCTGCGTGGTGGTCGCATCCGGCCACCACGCCGGTGAGCACCAGACCGCCCAGACGGGTGATCTGATAGGCCAGCTGCCCTGCCGCCATGCGCCCGTAGGGCGTGGCGGTTCTGGTTCCGGCCATTGCAATGGCGATCTCCTCGTCAAACCGGGGCAGAGTGCCGCGCCAGTAGAGTACCAGCGGCGGCAGATCGATGTTTCTGAGCCGCTCGGGATAAAGGCTGTCCTGCCAGGTGAGGATGGAAATACCGGCGGCGTCGCAGTCGGCCAGAATCTGATCGGCCCTTTGGAGTGACTTGTTCCGTAGTCTGGCCCGGTGGGCGGGCGTGAGCTTCGGTATCAACTCGTATTCTGCCGGATCGGCAAAGTAAGCCTGTTCCGGCGTGTCAAAGTGCCGGAGCACCTGCCAGGCCGGGCCGCAGTCCAGCGCATCGGTCAGCCACAGCCACGCCTTCAGCCCGGTCAGCATGACAAAGCCCTCCGGTACTGCTCCCACAGCACTACCGCGGCGGCCGCGGCGGCGTTGAGCGATTCACAGGTCGGCTCCATGGGAATGCGCACTGTGGCGGCGCACTGCTCCAGCAGACCGGGGGAGACTCCCTTGCCCTCGCTACCGATGATAACAGCGCTGCGGGAGAGGTCGGCCTCCGGCAGGGAGACGGTGTCGTCCCGCAGTGCGGTGGCGGCTAGCGTCAGGCCGGAGCGCTCCAGCAGGGCGGGCAGTTCCGCCGCATCGATCTCCCAGATCGGAGTGCGGAAAATGGCTCCCATGGTGGCCCGGACGGCCTTGGGGTTCAACGGGTCGGCACAGCGGTTGGTCAGCAGCACACCGCCGCAGCCAAAGGCGTCTGCCGTGCGCAGGATGGTGCCTACATTGCCCGGATCCTGAAGTGCGTCCAGAATGAGATAACGGTCTTTCGTCAGTTGTTCCGGCGGCGTCAGAGCCGGGGCATTCACCAGGAACAGCGCACCCTGAGGCGCTTCCATGGGGGAAATGCTGCGCATGAGGTCGGCGGGTACCAGTACGGCGCGTGCGCCTGCCGGAACAGGCGTGTCCGCCAGATCTTCCGAGAGAATGACGGTGCGCACGTCGGCGTTCCACTTGACGGCTTCTTCCAGCATTTTGACGCCGTCGCAGAGATAGAGCCCCTCGTTCCGGCGGGCCTTGCGGTCGTCCCGCAGTTTGCGGATCCGGCGCATCAGCGGGTTGGTGCGGCTGGTGATGGTCTCCATAAGCGGGGCCTCCTCTCTGTGATCGTGCCCGGAATCATTCGGTCTATTCCGCTTTGGCCCGAAAAACAGGGCCGAAGGTTTACCTATTTAGACACATTATACTATACTAATATAAATGCGCAACCATTTCAAGCCCATAGAATTTCTTTTTTTCGGGAAAAGAAATTGTGTCTGCTCCGGTGGATTTCACTTTACAGAATCTGTATCAGCGGTTATGATGAGGCGGATAAGAGAACGAAAAAGGAGAGAACACCATGTCGTTTATCAGCGTCTTTGATGTACTGGGCCCCAATATGATCGGCCCATCCAGCTCTCACACGGCCGGTGCAGCACTGATCGCCCAACTGGCTCAGAAGATGATCGCGCCGCCCATTGTCCGGGTGGACTTTACCCTCTACGGCTCTTTTGCAAAGACCTACCGGGGTCACGGTACGGATCGGGCTCTGCTGGGCGGTATTATGGGGTTTGGAACCGATGATGTGCGCATCCGGGACTCCTATGCGATCGCACAGGAGCGGGGGCTGCATTTCTCCTTTGCGCCCAACGAAGTGGAGACGGATATCCACCCCAACACTGTGGACATTCGCATGGAGAATGCAGACGGCCTTGTGATGACAGTCCGCGGCGAGTCCCTTGGCGGCGGCAAGGTGCGCATCGTGCGCATCAACGATATGCCGGTGGAGTTCAGCGGGGAGTACAACGCCCTGATCGTTGTTCAGCAGGACAAACCCGGCGTGGTGGCCCATATCACCAGCGCCCTGAGCGAACGCGGCGTGAATATCGCCTTCATGCGCCTGTTCCGCACGGGCAAGGGCAGCACGGCTTATACGATTGTGGAATCTGACCAGCGCCTGCCTGACGATATTGCGGAGGAACTGAGGGCAAATTTGAATATTACCGATGTTATGGTCGTCCAGCGCTGAGAGGGAGGGAAACACGATGGAGTTCAAATCAGCCAAAGAGCTGCTGACGCTCTGCAAAGAGCACGATATGCCCATCTCCGCCGTCATGCGTACCCGGGAGTGTACGCTGGGGGAGACGGATGAAGCTGGTGTGGATGCGCGCATGGCCCGGGCGTGGGATATTATGCGCACGTCTGCGCATGAGCCGCTGACCACGCCGCTCCGATCTATGGGCGGTCTCATCGGCGGGGAGAGCCGGAAGCTGAATGAGCACTGTGCGGCGAGCCGGAGTATCCTCGGGCCGGTGCTGGCCCGGGCGACTGCCTATGCCATGGCGGTGCTGGAAGTCAACGCCTCCATGGGTCTGATCGTCGCCGCGCCCACGGCGGGCTCTGCCGGAGTGGTGCCCGGAGTCCTGCTGGCCTTACAGGAGAATCGCGGTTTCTCTGATGAAACAATGATCCGTACTCTGTTCAACGCGGGCGCGGTGGGCTATCTGGCGATGCGCAACGCCACCGTGGCGGGCGCGGTGGGCGGCTGTCAGGCCGAGGTGGGCGTGGCGGCGGCCATGGCGGCCTCGGCAGCGGTGGAACTGCTGGACGGCACGCCGGAGCAGTGCCTTGACGCGGCGACTACCGTGCTTATGAATATGCTGGGTTTGGTCTGTGACCCGGTGGGCGGGCTGGTGGAGTACCCCTGCCAGAACCGCAACGCGGCGGGAGCGGCGAACGCCCTTGTGGCCGCCGAACTGGCGCTGAGCGGCGTCAGACAGCATATTCCCTTTGATAAGATGCTGGAAACCATGTACGCCGTGGGGCGACGGATGCCCGCCGAACTGCGGGAGACCGCATTGGGCGGCTGCGCATCCTGCGGAGTGTGCACAATACCATCCTGATCATAAATGTAAAAATGAAAAAATGATTAAGAAATGATGAAAATAACTGTGAGTTCAAAATGGTTTTAATGTAAATATAATGATAGATTCCTAGAATCTGACAAATGTGACTTGTCAGATTCCGGGAAAGAGTTTATAATGTACTGTGTATTGAAAAATTGTGCATTCTGCTCGGTTTAGAATGCGCGCGTCGAAAAAAGGAGATAGAGATATGACAACTGAAGCAACGAAGATGACGGGCTTCCCCAGTCAGGATCTGCCGTGGATGAAGTATTATCCGCCTCAGCTGATCGAGAACCTGAGCATTCCGGATAATACGGTCAACGAATATCTGCATGAGCACTGTCCCGGCGAGGATGTGGTGGCCATCCATTATTATGGCGTGGATATCACTTGGAAGCATGTGTTCAAAATGGTCGATAAAACGGCCCGCGCTCTGCGGGGCATGGGCTTTGGCGAGGGCGATCAGATCCCGGTGTTCCTGCGTGCTACGCCGGAGTTCGTGTATCTGCTGCTGGGCGCCGAAAAGATCGGCGCATCCCTTCTGTGCCGGGACAACACGCTGGAGGAGAATGTAGAGGCGGTTCGGAAGAGCAAGGCCAAGGTGATTTTCGCGCACGACTATATGTCCCAGGAGGAGCTGAAGACCTTCCGCCGGGACTCCGAGACCCGCTGCGTTGTGACCGTGTCCCCGTATAACAGCGCCTGCTATTCCGAGATTCCGGAGCATATCCGCACTGCCATTGACGAGTATTATCCCGATGAGCCCGCCTACGGCCCCAAAGCGCTGGACTGGAATCTCTTCCTGAAGCTGGGTGAGCGCTTCCCCGGCGTGGTGGAAGCCCCCCGCGATATTGATCGGCCGCTGTTCCGCGCCTATACCAGTGGTTCTACCGGCCCGTCCAAGCAGGTGATCCATTCTGCCCATACCATGATCGGCAATCTGCATCAGATGAACTTCTACGGCGCCTCGGATGAGTTCCGCCCCACCTGGCTGATGACGGTCCTGCCGCCCAGTCTGGTGGCCGTTGTGGTGGCAATGATGCTGCTGCCCATGGCGTCCAACAAACTGTTGATTCTGGATCCCTTCTGCCGTCCTGAGGATGTTGATCTTGAGATGATGCGCTATCGTCCCAACTGCTGGGCGCTCATTCCCATGCTGATCGAGATCCTGATGCGCAATGGCCGGGTTCCGGACGATTATGATATGTCCCACCTGATGTCCTGCGGCGCGGGATGCGAGGCGTACAATAACAATCAGCTCAAGCGTGCGCAGAAGTTCCTGGAGGCTCACAACTGCAAGGCGAGGTTTACGACCGGCTATGGCTGCAGCAAGACGGGCTCCAATATGACCCTGCCCATGTCGCCTCTGCCCCTGGGCGACGGCAATGTGGGCATTCCCATGCCGCTTTCCGTCATCGCGGCCTTCCGCCCCGGCACCCACGAGGAACTGAGCTATAATGAGGTGGGCGAGCTGTGCATCACCGGCCCGGGCAATATGCTGGGCTATGACACCCCCAAAGCCACGGCCCGCGCACTCCAGAAGCATGACGACGGCAAGATCTGGCTCCATACCGGCGATATGGGCTATGTCACGCCCGAGGGTGTCGTGTTCACCCTAACCCGCGGCAGCGCCCCCCGCTTCGGCTTCCCGGACGGCGAGCTGGCCACGCTTCAGATGGAGAACCGGCTGGCGGATGCGGAGATCGAGGGCATCAAGGACGAGTTCTTTGTCATTGTCCCCGATACGGAGCACCATCATCACTTCCTGCCTTACCTCTATCTGGTGCTGGAGAATGGCTATACGGTGGACGATGTCCGCGACGCCATTGACAACTGCCTGGACGATTTCATGAAGCCGGTGGAGATCTTCTCCCTGCCGGAGCGTCCTTTCTTCCACTTCAAGACGGACCGCATCAACCTGATGGCCCAGCTTGTGAAGCAGGAGGATTGATATACATTATAATATAAAGCTTGTGGGCCGCATATTATAGAGCTTGTGGGCCGCCGGTCGTGCTGAAAAACATGACAGATGGGTGGATTTTTCCAGCATGCTGTATTATAATGATATATCATCCCCCATCCCCTTTGTTCGAGAGGCTCGCAAAGAGCTTTTTGATAGGTTTTCCATTCTAATGAAACGGAGGAAAGAAAATGAATCAGACTTGGAAACGGTTCTTGAGTTTGATCCTCGCACTGTCTATGGCGCTCAGCCTGATGGTGATTCCGGCTTATGCTGCGCCGGAAGACGAGGATGCAGCTGCTGAACCCGCTGCCAGTGCGGACACCACCGCAGTGGCAGATAGCGAGCAGGAGGAGGACGCTGTCCCTCAGACCGGCGATGCCGAGCAGGCTGCCGCGGTCGCTGAGACGGACGACTCCACCAATTCTGTGCTCCCCTCCACGTTCTCCATCTCCAGCGCTGCGCTGGGCACGATGAGCGTGGACGCTGCCAGCGTTCAGGCCGATGCCGATGTGGCTGTGGCCAATGAGGTCGCTGACACTGCGGCGGAGCCCAACATGGACGACCCCGTGGTGGCTGCCGTTGCGGACGAGCTGGGCGAGGTCACCGTTCAGGACGAGAACGGCAATCAGGTCGGTCTGACGGAGGAGCAGCAGCAGAACGTGCTGGGTATGTTCCAGCAGTATCTGCAGCAGTGGACGGAAAATGCCAATGTGCTGGGCGTTCAGCTGCCCTTCTTCCTGTCCTACAACGACAGCAAGGATGACCTTGGCATTCTCGGCGAGATGCTGGCTCTGGCCGGTACCTCTGTTGACAAGGTCAGATCCGGTGAGTACTCCTATGATGACCTGACCGGCACCATCATGAACTTCATGTACGGCGATAAGCTGGGCGTGCAGTATTATGGTGATAAGGTGCTGGCTCAGGCGAAGGACGCCATGGCTGCGGTCGAGGCTTCCGGCGCCCAGAACGAGGCCCAGCGCCTGCTGGTCCTGAACGACTGGCTGGCCGGTGTGGACAGCTTCGATATGTCCTACATCATGAACAGCGGTAAGGATGCGGACAAGCGCGCCATGGTGGCTGAGGACGAGCAGAAACCTGCGCACTATGATGACGTGCATCAGGAGCTGTACAATGCCTATAAGCCCCAGATCGAGGCCAACTTCGAGAGCCAGATCAAGAACGAGGTCACCAAGACCTTCCATGACCAGATCTATAAAGGCATTGTGACCAACCTGCGCGCCCAGTATTACGAGAAGGCAATCCCGCAGGTCCTCATTCAGTCCGGTAAGACTGAGGAAGAGGCCAAGGCCTATATTGAGACCAATAAAGCGGCTATCGAAAAGGATCCCGACGGCTTTGTGAAGGAGAACTTCCCTGATGCTGCTGAGAAGCTGATCGCCGAAGCTGACGCCTTTGTCAAGGGCGCTGAGACCGATGGCATTGAGGTCGCTGAGGGCGTCACGATGACCGTCGAGCAGATGACTCAGCAGGAGCTGAACAGCGACGAGAAGAAGGTCAGCTTTGGCGCGGATGGCAGTATCACCATGCCCAACGACGGCTCTGCCCAGATGACTTACTCTGAGGCAATCGACGAGATCACCAAGGCGCAGATGAAGAGCGATGATCCTGCGATCGACCTGGATAAGGACGGCACTAAGGAGACCAGCGTTCCTCAGGCCATTGAGATCTACTCCACCCAGGCTGCCGACGGCCTGACCGACGGCGTCCTGAACTACTGGGAGGGCAACCAGATCGGCGCTCTGGCGCAGGGCAAGTCCGTCTGCCTGGGCTATTCCAAGGCCTATGCCTACCTGGTCCAGTATATGCACCCCGAGATCTATGGCACCAGCGAGACTGCCGACATGAGCGTCTCCACCAACTGGAAGACTGCCAAGGAACTGTATTACGATGCGGATGGCAACATCGACATTAACAAGGGCTATGTGGTCGATCTGGTGCGTATCACCTTTACCGATGACGTCGTCATGTTCGGTGAGGAGCAGCCTAACTTTGCTTCCGACCACTACTGGAATGCCGTGAAGGTGGATGGTACCTGGTACTATCTGGACTCCTGCTACAATGACGTGTACACCGAGGTCATGAACCGCGACCGCGTGGAGTATGATGGTTATGTCAACCATATGTACTTCCTCTTCAGCCACACCAGCGCAGCAAACCTGTTCGACGGCTATTACAGCGAGCTGAAGACCCTGTATGAAAAGGCGGCCACCAACCAGCAGTATGAGGACGCCTGGTTTGCCCGTGCCAAGAGCAACGTGAGCTATAATAACGACACCGCTTATTATGTGTACGATTCCACGGACACCATCTCCCAGAAGTCCGATACCGGCAGCGGTGCCACCGCGTTCAGCACGTCCGACACCGTCTATTCTCTGGCGATGCACCCCCTGACCGCCACCGATAAGACCACCGGCGAGAACCCCGGCGATTCCGATTTCACCTCTCTGATCGACTTCAACTACAAGGATACCAGCGGGGATGAGACCAGAACCTACGCCCGCGTCCGTACCCTCGATAAGGACACCAACGAGTGGAAGATGGTCGAGAGCGAGTTCCTGACCAACCTGTTCACCCTGCATAAGCAGCAGAGCAAGACCTATCCCAACATTGCCATTACCTGCGCTTATTATAAGGATAAGGTGTACTTCAACCTGTCCACCTGCATCCTGAGCTATGACCTGTCCGACGGCACCGTCTCCGTGGTCAAGCAGTATGAGACCACCTATGGCCAGCGCGATAAGACCGTTGCTTTCGGCGGCAGAGCCTTCAAGCTGGTGGATAGCAAGGTTGACGATCGCTATGTCTTTGACAATCATCCCATTGCCGGCATCCTGCTGCGCGGCGATGAGTTGACCGTCTCCATTGCCACCAACCTGGGTTATATCTCCGGTAAGGACAAGATCACCAACCGCTCCTCTGAATCCAACTACACGATTGATAACAAGACCAACGGCTATGGTTATGAGTTCGAGGAGACCAACTACAACCCCTCCTACAATAACTACCTGAACAAGATGCTGGGCAACATGGGTGGTACCAAGGAGATCAACGACAACGATGAGTTCATGTGGATCGCCAACCTGGTCGGCACCATCAGCATGAGCACGCTGACCTCCGGCGATGCCGTTGATTACAAGGATACCTCCTGCGGCGATCATCACCATTACGTCGAGGTCAACGAGACCTACTTCACCAAGGACAGCAGCGGCAGCTGGAACACCGGTACCAGCTATGTCTGCACCGCTTGCGGCAAGTCCGTGCGTACTCCTCAGGAGAAAAAGTATGGCATAATCGAGAATAAGAATTATGAAGCGGATAAGGCTGATTGGGATGCCGCCGTCGCTTCTGCCGGCCATACCTATGCCGCTGCCGACGCCACCTGGACTGCCAACGAGGACGGCACTTATACTGCCTCCTTCACCAAGCTGGCCTGCAACATCTGCGAGGAGAAAAAGACCAGCCTGGATTGCCTCATCGATGACGACACCGTCACTGTGACCCTGAGCGCAGCCGCCACCCTCACCACGGATCCCGAAAAGACCACCTCTGAGGGTACCTGCGCCGATGGCATCACGACCAACTATGTCGGCGAGGGTGAGATCAAGGACGGCGATAAGACTTACACCGTCACCGCCGTCAACTCTGTGAAGGCAGAGGCTGGCACGCATCAGTATGAGGGCACCTTCAACTGGGTCGAGGTCAAGGACGATGACGGCAATGTCACCGGCTATACCTGCGAGACTGCTGATCTGAAGTGCGCCAAGTGCGGCGATGAGCAGAAGGGTGTCAAGGTCAATCTGACCAATGAGACCACTGCCGCCACCTGCACCGAGGCCGGTAAGATCACTTACACTGCCACCGCAGTGGCTGAGGACGGCGAAACTGTCCTGGCTACTGAGACCAAGGAACTGACCACCGATAAGGCTCTGGGTCACGACTATAAGGCCGTGTTCACCTGGGCGGAGGACAACAAGTCCGCGACTGCGGAGATCACCTGCTCCCGCTGCGACCTGAAGGAGACCAAGGACGCTGCGATCACGGTCGAGTCCAAGGATGCTTCCTGCACCGAGGGCGGTACCGCGACGTACACTGCAACCGTCACCATTGACGGCGTGACCCTGACTGACAGCAAGACCGCTCAGGTCGAGGCTCTGGGCCATGAGTATGGCATCAGTGAGGTCAAGTGGTCCGCAGATAACTCCACTGCCACGGCAACGATTGTCTGCAACCGCTGCCACGACAGCAAGTCTCAGACTGTCAACTCTGTTAGCGAGGTCGTCAAGGAGGCCAACTGCACCGAGGATGGCTCCATCCGGTATACCGCTGTCTTCGATGTGGATGGCGCGAATGTGGAGTATCAGAAGAACGTGACGGTCTCCGCTCTGGGCCACAATTATGTGGATGGCGTCTGCACCCGCTGCGGCAAGGAGTCGGAGCATCTGACTGTCTACGCGGGCGATGGTCTGAATTACGCTTCTGTTTACGACTACAACTACTACATCAAGAAGTATCCCGATGTGGTAAAGAAGGTCGGCACTGACGACGCAAAGGTTCTGGCTTACTTCGTGGAGCAGGGCATGGCTCAGCATCAGCAGGGCAGCGCTCAGTTCGATCCCGTGAGCTATCGTCTTGAGTATGCGGATCTGCGCAAGGCCTATGGCAATACCTGGGCTGGCTACTATCGCCATTATGTCCGCTGGGGCGAGGCCGCCGGTCTGCACGGCACCGGCTGCACTGAGATGCAGAACTATGTGACCGAGCTGAACGGCATGGATTACGCTTCCGTTTACGACTACAACTACTACATTGCCAAGTATCCTTCCGTCTTTAACAAGTATGGTTATGACGATGCGGCTGTCCTGAGCTACTTCGTGGAGAAGGGTATGACTTACCATCAGCAGGCAAGCGCCGAGTTCGATCCCGTGAGCTATCGCTTCGAGTATGCGGATCTGCGCAAGGCCTATGGCGATACCTGGGCCGGTTATTATAACCACTATGTCCGCTGGGGTAAGGCTGCCGGCCTGCACGGCACCGGCTGCACCGAGATGAAGGGTTATGTGACGGTTTACGGTGGTTTGGACTACGCTTCGGTGTATGATTACAATTACTACATCGCGAAGTATCCCGATGTGCTGAACAAGGTGGGCTATGACGACCAGAAGGTTCTGAACTACTTTGTGGAGCAGGGCATGGCTCAGCATCAGCAGGCAAGTGCCCAGTTCGATCCCGTGAGCTATCGCTTCGAGTATGCGGATCTGCGCAAGGCCTATGG
>OGCO01005391.1_pt1 | contig 12431 bp, 10 predicted proteins | sample 1570171 | NCBI WGS metagenome assembly OGCO01 (sample SAMEA4370583, study PRJEB24528) | human gut metagenome | reverse complement strand
TGCTGAAGGTCTTGCGGGGCAGCACGCCGCCCAGCACAACGCCCTTGAACAGGTCGCTCTTGGCAAAGGGCGGCATCAGGAAGGCCACAGCCCCCTTCTTGCACAGCGCGCGCACAGCCGGTTCATCGTGTACATAGTCCACCCGGCCCTCCGGGTGACGCTCCAGATAATACTCAATAAATTCGTCGATGGTGCCCACAGTAAGCGGCGCGGTGGGCTCCTCAAAGCTCAGCACGTTGGCCATGTGAGGGCCGGCCAGCGTAAAGGGCTGCTTTTTCTCGCCGCCAAAGCAGCAGCCTGCCATGTTCTCGTCGCTCCAGGTGATCAGCGCCAGCAGCACGGCAGCGCAGTCCACATTGAACAGCACCCGATGGATGGGCTCGATCTCGATGGCGGGCGAGTGGACGTTGCACACCTCGGCCAGGCACCACCGGGCCGGGTGGTTCTCGGCCTGCTCCGGGGTCAGGGTCTTTTTCAGCTCCTCCCAGCAGGCCTTGGCGGTGGCCAGCGAATGGTTGCCGTCGCCCACGGCCAGGGTCAGCGGGTCGCGGCGGGCAGCATCCGGGTATTTGGCATCAAAGGCCTCCTGACTGCCCAGCGCAGCCAGTGCCGTCTCGATCTGGTCGATCATGGCCGGGTCCTCCACGGCCCAACCGGCCACATGGCCGCCGCCCAGCATCAGTTCGCCCTCGTACACTTTGCGCAGCTCGTTCTTGCGGGCCGCGATGGGCTCGATGAGGGTGCACTGAGGGTCGTCGGCCAGCATCATGATGTGGGGCGTTTCCAGTGCGGCACCGGTGCGCACCTTCATGCGGGGCGGGATGCGGCTCTCCACCGTGCTCTCGCTGGGCCGCACGGTGCACTTTGCTCCGCGCTGATAGCTGTAGGCTTCCAGATCCACCTTGCCCACAAGACCCTGCCGCACCCGGCCGCTCTGCTCGGTGCGCTCCACATACACAAAGCCGTCCACGGCGCGGGTGAGCACATTCTGTGCATAATCCGCCATAGTGGCATGGATCTGCTCCACCCGGGCGTCCGCGTCGCCGTCCTCCAGATACACCTCCGGCAGGATCAGGTTCAGGGTGCTGGGGCTGCCGTCAGCCGCTTCTTTGGCCCGCTGCCAGTACTCGCGGTCGCTGGTGAACTGGTCGCAGGCAATGCAGCCCCACTGTTCCAGCGGGATCTGCTCCGCAGGCAGAAGGATGTGCGCAGGTGCAAAGCAAGTTGTGGTGTTCATGGTCGATTCCTCACTTTCCCGTATCATCAAAGACAATTACTGCATCACTCAGCCCGAAACGCGGTCGGTCTCAAAGCGGTCTGCGGCGTGTACGGTCAGGTTCTCCACCCCTGCATCCGTGGCCGCCGTTTCCAGCGCCTGCAGGGTATCGGCATCCATGGCCGCGTCCGAGGTCACCAGCAGGTTCTGCACGCCCAGGGTCAGGGCCGGCACGTCCAGCGCCACACTGCTGTTCTTGCACTGATCCAGCGTGTAGCTGAACCACAGGGTCACCTTGCCCGACAAACGGTCCTGCAGGGCGGCGATGTCCGCCTTCAGCTGGTCGGCACGGGAGACCCCGTTGGTGGTACCGTAGTCCTGCTTTTTGCTCAGCTTGGGGAACTGCACATTGGTCAGCACCACCTGCTCAAAGCCCAGCTGCTGCACCTCTTCCACCAGGTCGCCCACATACTCCACTGCCGCCGTGGAATAAGGGTTCAGCCAGGGGTTGCCGTTCTTCTGGGCATCCAGCCACAGGGCGCTGCCGTTGTAGTGGATGGCCATGGAGGGGTCGGTGCGGGGCGAGATGGGGTCCTTGAAGGCCGCCAGCTGCGCCACCGGAATGAGCTTTTCTTCCCGCAGGATGGCCGCGATGTGCCCGGCGTCCAGCGGGTCGGCCACGATGCCGCCCGCCGCAGCCGCCGCCTGCGATGCATAGTAGATGTTTCCGGCCGCATCTTTCAGGGTCAGCACAGCGTATTCCACGCCCTGCGCCTTCAGCTGCTGTGCCGTGGTGCGGAGGGTGTCATCGTCCGTGAGGGCCGCCGTGTCCAGCTCCGCCCACCGGCCGGAAACGATCGCCTTGCCGTTAAAGACGTCCTCTTCCGGCTCCGATGCCGCCGAGGAAGCAGCCTCCGACGCGGCTGCCGAAGCCGCTGCCTGGGAGGATGCCGCCGCGCGGGATGCGCTCTCGGCTTCCAGATCCCGGTCCTTGACCACGGTGTACCAGGTGTGGGTAGCCCAGTCCAGCACATGGGGCGCGGCGAACCATGCCGCGGCCAGCACCACGGCCACCAGCACGACGATGCCCACGATTTTGCGGATGCGCATTCCGCGGCTGTAAAAGCTGCGGCGGTAGCGCTTGACCTTGGGCCGACGTTTATACTTTGCCATTTTGACTTACCTCCCTTTACAGGATCACCGAATGGCCGGTAAAGCCATAAATGGCCAGCGCCAGCACGCCGATGTACACCAGCGTGATGGGCAGGCCGCGGAACGCGGAGGGGATAGCCTTGCTGCGCAGGCGGTGCTGGGCCTCTGTGACCAGCAGCACAGCCAGCAGGTAGCCTACGCCGCTGCCCAGGCCAAAGCCCAGGCTCTGCATCAGCGTAAAGCTCTGGGTGCGCTCCACCAGCACGGTGCCCAGCACGCAGCTGTTCAGGGCTGCAGCGGGCACGATGCGCAGCAGCTTGCCCGCAAGGGGCAGCCGGCGGCCCAGGCCGAGCACCAGCTCTTCGGCGGTGCAGACCACGGCAATGGCGGCCACATACGCCAGCGGGCGCAGCTGGGCGCGGTTTTCCAGCGGGACGATCCAGCTGCCGGCATACCAAGTCAGCGGGGCCACCAGCACCTGCGTGATGCACAGCTGCAGGCCGAACAGCCAGCTGCTGGTGCGGTCATCCCCCACCAGCTGCATCTGACCGCCCAGCTGCCGGGTCAGGGTCTGCCAGCCTGTCCAGTCCTCTTCCCCTGCCCCGTCCTCGATGGAACAGATGGGATAACGGCTGGCCCAGCTCTGCCAGCGCTCCAGCAGCGCCTCTCGGGACAGGGCTTGGCCGGATTTGGTCAGGACGTAGCCCGTCTCCCCTGCCCATTCCGACGCGGCACAGTCCAGCGCGATACAAAAATCCTCCCCCGGCCGATAGCCAGCCTGCTCGCCAGCCTTCAAGATTGCCTCGATGGCCGCCTCGTCGGAGGGCAGGTTGGGCGCGTAACCACCCTCGTCTCCCACGCCCTGGGCTGGGGTGCCCAGCTCTGCCAGAGTGGATTTCAAGGTGTGGAAAATGCGGCTGCATAGGTGCAGCGCCTGAACAAAATCTTCCACTCCCACCGGCACCACCATGAACTCCTGCACCTCCAGGTTGTTGGCCGCGTGCGCGCCGCCGTTCAAAATGTTCATCATGGGCAGCGGCAACCGGCTCCTGCCCACGCCGCCCAGATACTGATACAACGGCAGCCCCGCCGCCAGTGCCGCCGTGCGAGCAGCTGCCAAGGAGACGCTCAAAATGGCGTTGGCGCCCAGGCGCCCCTTGTTCTCTGTACCGTCCAACTCCAGCATCGCCCGGTCTAAGCTGATCTGCTCCCGCACGTCCCAGCCCTTCAGCGCCTGGTTCAGCTCCGTCCGGACGTGTTCCACTGCTTTGCGCACCCCTTTCCCGCCGTAGCGTCTGGGGTCGCCGTCCCGCAGCTCTACCGCCTCATGGGCACCAGTGGAAGCGCCGGAGGGTACGGATGCGGTACCCTTTGCGCCGCTTTCCAGAGTCACGGTGGTCTCAATGGTGGGATTGCCCCGGGAGTCCAAAATCTCCCGTGCGTCGATGTGCGCGATGCGCCACTGTTCGTTCATCTTCTTACCCCTTTTCCGTGTGATTTCTTTCAGTATGCCCGGATAGGGGTTGAGAAAACCAGGTTATCCTCCCATTCTCACTGTGCCAGCGCCTTAGTCATCCGTTTCATCGTGGTGACTGCATAGAGCAAGACCACCAGCTCGGTGATGGGCATGGCCAACCAGATGGAATCCGCTCCGGTCAGGACGGGCAGGAGCAGGATCAAAATGCCGCTGATAACGCACCCACGTGCCACAGAGACCACGAAGGCCACCTTGGGCTTCATGATGGCCTGGAAATAGTAAGTAGAGAAGATGTTCATGGGCAGGAAGAGGAAGGAACTGGCGTACAGGCGGATGATGGTGGGGGCGATGTCCAAAATCCGCTGGGTGGGCTGCATGAAGATGCGGACATACAGGTTCGGACAGGCCATGCTGACCGCCGTCCAGAACAGGCCGAAAAAGATGGCCGTCCCCAGCGCCAAGCGCAAGGTCTCTCGAATCCGGTCGCCCTTCCCCGCTCCGAAATTGGTGGAGATGATGGGCTGTGCTGCCTGTCCTACGCTGTAGGCACAGCACTGGACAAAGGTGCTGACGTTGATGATGGGGCCATAGACCGCCAGGGCGTCGGTGCCCAGGTACTTCATGATCTGCCGGTTGAACAGCACAGTCAGGATACCCATGGCCACGTCGATGAAGAAGGTGGAAAATCCGGTGACGGAGATTTCTTGAAATTTTCGCAAGCCCTGTTCCACTTTGACCAGGCGCAGGGTGTTCTTGCGGCTGAAAAAGTGGGTGAGCATGACGACAAAGGAGACACCGGAACCGATGGCCGTGGCAAGTCCCGCCCCGTAGATGCCCATGTCACAGGTGAACACGAAAAAGTAGTCGCCAAATATGTTGAACAGGCCGCCAGCCAGCACGCCCATGGTGGCAAGTCCCGGGCTTTTATCATTGCGCAGGAAGGCCGCCAACATCTGATTGAACAAGAACAGCGGGAACACCAGCTTGATGGGCTGCATATACCGCTGTGCCATCGCCAGCAGCGTTTCGTCCGCACCGAAGAAGGTCAGGATAGGGGCTTCAAAGGCCAGCACCCCCACCCACGCCAGCACAGCCAGGAGCACAGAGCCTAGGACAGCCATGGTAAAGTACTGATTTTCTGCACCGTCGTCTTGTTCCGCCCCCCGCTTGGCACTGAAGATGACGCTACCGCCAATGCCCATGAGCAGACCCAAACTGTAGATGATGTTCCACACCGGCGCCACCACAGCCAAGGCCGCTGTGCCATCAGGCCCGTGGTACTGCCCCACCATGGCCATGTCCACGATGGAGTAGACCGACGTGATCATGGCGCTGCCAAAGGCCGCGGACAGGTAACGGAAGTAGATACGCTTAATGTTTCCAGTCAGAAAATCCATGTGAATTCCTCCTTATCTCAAAATAAAAAGCCGGATAAAGAACAGACATTTCAGTCTGTGCCTTATCCGGCTCTTGTTTCCTTGAACAATTCGCCCTCCGACGACAAGGGCATTGTATCATGAGGGGAAGGATCCTGTCAACCGCCTCTATTTCTCGTTTTGATGTAGCAATAGACTGCGCTGAACACATCCACGCAGAAGAGGCACTGGGCCACAACATGGATGACCAATATCTTCCGCGACACCTTCCCCTCCCGACAGCAACACAGCAAACCGCTGATGCCGTACATAGTGGAGGCCAGCAGCAGGGCGTAGTCGAAGAGAAAGAGGAAGGGGATCATGGGGATGATGAGGACGTTGGTCACCAGTGCCACGGCAAACACAAAGAGGTACACCGGGATATTGCAGAGTTTCAACAGCAGATTCCAAAATAGAATCCGTCGCCCGTCAAAGCCCAATCTGGGCAGCAGGAACGCGTAGACCATATTCCCCAGCAGCACGACCCCAAACAGCGCAAGGACAGGGAGCAGACCGCCACCCGTGTCCTCCGTCGTCTGGAGCAGGCAGCTGCCCAAAAAGACATAGGGCGCGAGCAACAGCAATAGCATTGGAATCCGTTTCACAGCAATCATCCTCAAATAAGAAACCGCCAAAAAAGTCCTGCATTTTTGGCGGTTTTCTCCGTATCATCTATCAAAAATCAGACGATGAGCGTCTTCCCGTTCATCTCTGCCGGCTTCTCCAACCCCATCAGATCCAGCATGGTGGGCGCAATATCGGCCAAAATGCCATCTCGCAGCTGGACGCTGGCACCGACGATGCAGAAGGGCACCGGGTTGGTGGTGTGGGCGGTCATGGGAGACACGCCGTCGTCCTGGAACATCTGCTCGCTGTTGCCGTGGTCGGCGGTGATGAGGGTGATGCCGCCCATCTTGCTGGTGGCTTCCACCACCTGACCCACGCAGCGGTCTACCGTCTCCACAGCCAGACGAGCAGCTTCGTAGACGCCGGTGTGACCGACCATATCACAGTTGGCGAAGTTCAGGATGATGACGTCATAATTGCCGCTCTCGATCCGTTCCACGCAGGCGGCAGCTACTTCATTGGCGGACATATCCGGCTTCATGTCATAAGTAGCCACCTTAGGGGACGGGATGAGCACCCGTTCTTCCCCGGGGAACACCGTCTCTACGCCGCCGTTGAAGAAGAAGGTCACATGGGCGTACTTTTCCGTCTCCGCAATGCGCAGCTGGGTCAGACCCAGCTTGGAGATATACTCGCCAAAGACGTTCTTCAGCGCCTCACTGGGGTAAGCTACCTCCACGTTCGGCATACTGGCGTCGTAACAAGTGGTGCAGACGAACTGGACCGGGAAGAAGCCTTTCTTCCGCTCGAACCCATCAAAGTCCGGATCCACCAGGGTACGGGTGATCTGCCGTGCCCGGTCGGGGCGGAAGTTCATGAAGATGACCGTGTCATTGGGCTGGATCTCCGCCTCTTTCACACAGACCACTGGGGTCATGAACTCGTCGGTGACCTCTTTATTATAGGAACCCTGCACGGCATCCAACGGGTCGGGGATATAGGTGGCTTCCCCGTAGACCATGGCCGCATAGGCTTTCTCCGTCCGATCCCAGTTGGTGTCCCGGTCCATGGCGTAGTATCTGCCCTGGACGGTGACGATCTGAGCGCCGTACTGCTTGCAATACTCCTGCATCTGAGCCACGAAGCCCTTGCCGGAGGTAGGCGGCACGTCACGGCCGTCCAGGAAGCAGTGGACGTAGACCTTGGGACAACCCAGCTGAGCGGCCATCTTCACCGCCGCCTGGATGTGGGTGATGTGGGAGTGGACGCCGCCGTCGGACAGCAGACCCATGATGTGGACAGCCGTCCCTTGATCCTTAGCGGCCAGCATGGCCTTCTTATAGGCCGGATTCTGGAAGAAGGCGCCCTGGTCGATGTCTCTGGAGATCTTGGGCAGATCCTGATAGACCACGCGGCCTGCGCCAATATTGGTATGACCCACCTCGCTGTTGCCCATCTGCCCTGCCGGCAGACCTACGTCGATACCGGAAGCGGAGAGCTTGCTGGTGGGATTTTCGGCAAAGAGCTTATCCAGGACGGGAGTGGGTGCGGATCTGACCGCATTGCCCTGCTCTTCGTCCCGCAGTCCGAAGCCGTCCATGATAATCAATGTTGTCGGTGTTTTCATGTGGAACCTCTCTCTCAACGCCAGCGCAGCCGCTGCACGCAGCTTATGCCGGTTGACTCAAGTTGTATTTTGGCCAAATACGGATCGGGCGGGGATATCCCTGCCCGATGCTGTGGCAGCAGCCGACCAGGGTCATTCCTGGTTGGCTGCGTTGATGATCTCGGTAAACTTCTTCGGTACCAGGGAAGCACCGCCGATGAGGCCGCCGTCCACGTCCGGCTGTGCCAGCAGGTCATGGGCGTTGTTCTCGTTCATGGAGCCGCCGTACAGGATGGTCACGCTCCGTGCCACTCTGGCGCCGTACAGCTTGCGGATGACGGTACGGATCTCTTCACAGACCTCGTTGGCCTGCTCTGCCGTTGCGGTGTCACCGGTGCCGATAGCCCACAGGGGTTCGTATGCAATGACAACGTGACGGATCTTCTCGGCGGGGATGCCAGACAGAGCGGTCTTCACCTGCAGGTCGATGACCTCCTTGGTCACGCCCAGCTCCCGCTGTTCCTTGGACTCGCCCACGCAGACGATGGGATACAGCCCTGCGTCGATGGCGGCGTGGGTCTTGCGGTTGACGATGATGTCGTTGTCATTCCAATACTGGCGGCGTTCGGAGTGGCCGATGATGGCGTACTTCACGTTCAGCTCCTTGAGCATGGCAGCGGAGACCTCGCCGGTAAAGGCACCGTGATCCTCAAAGTGGATGTTCTGGGCGCCGATCATCACGCGGGTGTCCTTGAATGCCTTCTGAGCTGCCGGGATGTTCACAAAGGGGACGCACAGGAGGATGTCACACCACTTTGCCTTGGGCAGCATGGTCTTCAGTTCGTCCGCAAACGCCTTGGTCTCGGAAGCGGTCTTATTCATTTTCCAGTTACCGGCGATAATGGTCTTACGATATCTTCTATTCATGATAAAATTCCCTCTTTCTATCATTTCATGCGCGCAGATAGGGTTCTGTCGCCATGGGATTGTCAGTTGCGCGCTCCATTCTATGCCGGGATGCCAGAAGAGCGCTGGTTGGCGCACTTTGGGGGGATCTGCGCCCTATCCCCAGTTCCCTTATGTCATTCCCTCTTTGGTCCCCCAAAGCCTGGCCGCTCTGGGGAACCCAGGGAGCTGTGTCTTCGTTATTCTTTGTCCATCAGTGCTGCCACACCAGGCAGTTCCTTGCCCTCCATGAATTCCAGAGAAGCACCGCCGCCGGTGGAGATGTGGGTCATCTTGTCGGCAAAGCCCATCTGCTGGACCGCTGCTGCACTGTCGCCGCCGCCGATGATGGTGATGGCGTTGCTGTCGGCCAGCGCCTGTGCCACGGCACGGGTGCCTTCTGCGAAAGCGGGGAACTCAAAGACGCCCATAGGGCCGTTCCAGATGACGGTGCCGGCGCCTTCGATGGCCTTTGCGTACAGCTTGCGGGTCTCGGGACCGATGTCCATGCCCATCTTGTCAGCGGGGATCTTGTCAGCAGGATACACTTCGGGCTTGGAGTCTGCGGAATATTCCGCGGCACACACATTGTCCACCGGCAGGAGCAGCTTGACGCCCTTGTCGGCGGCCTTTTTGATCATTTCGTTGGCGTAATCCATCCAGTCCTCTTCCAGCAGAGAGGTGCCGATCTCACCGCCCTGTGCCTTGGCGAAGGTATAAGCCATGCCGCCGCCGATGATGACGGTATCGGCCAGCTCCAGCAGGTTATTGATGACGCCGATCTTAGAGGAGACCTTGCTGCCGCCCAGAACGGCCACCAGGGGACGCTTGGGGTTGGCCAGTGCGCCGCCGATGATCTCCAGTTCCTTCTGGATGAGGAAGCCGGACACGGCAGGCAGATAGTTGGCGACGCCAGCGGTGGAGGCGTGAGCGCGGTGGACGGTGCCGAAGGCGTCGGAGACGTAGACGTCCGCCATATCAGCCAGCGCTTTGGCGAAAGCGGGGTCGTTCTTCTCCTCGCCCGGTTCAAAGCGCAGGTTCTCCAGCAGCATGATCTGACCAGGCTGGAGTGCAGCTGCTTTAGCGGTGGCATCGGGGCCGATGACGTCAGCGGTCAAGGGCACGTCCTGACCCAGCAGCTCGCTCAGGCGCTTTGCCACGGGAGCCAGGGTCAGCTCTTCCTTCCACTTGCCCTTGGGCTTGCCCATATGGGAGCAGGCAATGACTGCCGCATTCTGCTCCAGCAGGTAGCGGATGGTGGGCAGAGCCTCCCGGATGCGCTTGTCATCCAGGATGGTGCCGTCATTGCTCTTAGCCATGGGCACGTTAAAGTCGCAGCGCAGCAGAACCTTCTTGCCTGCCACGTCAATATCAGTAACCGTCTTCTTGTTGTAGTTCATCTTTCCTACTCCTTTCCTATCCCTTACCATAAAAAGCATCTAAACCGTCCCCGTCTCCGCCATTTCCCCCTCTCCGGACAGACCCGGAAAACCTTGCTGCCGCAGGGCCTCATAGGCCAGGACAGCGGCGGAGTTGGACAGGTTCAGGCATCGCGCACCCGGAACCATCGGGATGCGGACACAACGATGATAATACTCGGTGCGGAACCACTCGGGCAGACCGGCGGTCTCCTTGCCGAAGAACAGGTAGCAGTCCGGCTCGTAACGCACCTGGGTATAGCTCTGGGGCGCTTTGGAGCTGGCCAGCCACAGGCAATCTTTGGCATCTGGATGTTGGGCAAAAAAATCCGCCAGATCCTCGTAAACAGTGACGGACACCTGGCTCCAATAGTCCAGACCTGCCCGCCGCACTGCTGACGCACTGACGTCAAAGCCCAAAGGGCGAATCAAATGCAGACTGCTCTTGGTCACGGCACAGGTACGGGCGATATTTCCAGTATTCTGCGGAATCTCCGGCTCTACTAAAACGATATGCACCACGAACCATGCACCTCCCCATTCAACTTTCCTGACCCGACGCATCCGCTGGATACAGACCTGTCCGGTCGAGGAATGATTTTTAGCACGGTCTATTCTAGCCCAATTCCATTTGAAAATCAACACCATTTTCCGCTTTTTCCAGGGGAAATATCATTATTTTTGCCCGTATCAATAAAAAAACTTTGCTTTTCACAAAAATAATCTATTTTAGCTCATTGGGGACTTACCCACCAGAAGGGCGGCTTTCTCCCCTGTCTGGCACCCCTATAGAAAGCAGGATTGCCTGCAAAATCAGGAAGCCCCTGCTGCAAACACAGGGGTGGTGTTTTATGTCCTTTTCTGCTATACTTTACATTCTGTATATTTTTTCATATTCAGCAAACGCAAAATAACACCATCCACTAGGAGGGAAGCGACCATGAGACACAAAGTAAAAGTGACTGTCCTTGACAAAAAGTTGTATCCGGAATTGCAGCAGCACTACTGCGCTGACTCCCACTCCGGCGTCTGTCCCTGCTACAACGTGGGAGACGAGTTCGTCTTCTATCGGGACGAGGAGCGAGATGATTTCTGGCACATGGGCTTGGGTACCCTGACAAAGACCACCGGCGACCCCCACACCGTGGCCGGCGGGCCGACCCTTCCCTTCTGTTCCGAAGCCTGGGACGCCATTTCCCGGTATATCTACACCGGTCTCCAGGGCGGCTCCATCATGAAGGGCTGGATGAAGGAGGAGAACACCATGATCACCTGCTGCTCCGACGGCACCCGGCCGGTTATTTTTAAGATCGAACGGCTGGACTACAAATGAGAAGCGGCGGCGCTGGATTTCAACAAAATGAAAGCACCCATGCCGCCAGGCAGAACATGACCAAACTGACATAATATTCTGGAAAGGAGCACAAAATGCCACGCCCAGTCAATCCAAACGACACCACACGAGCAGCTGCATACGCGCTCTGGATGCAGGCCCCCAACCCCATGGTGACCTTTTTCAAGACCCTCGATGTGACCCACCTGGTGAAGCTGTCCCGGAAGCGGGGACTGAAATTCAATATGCTGCTGGACTACTGCATCGGCAAAGCAGCTGTAGACATCCCAGAATTCTATCTGCTCCCGGTGGGAGGGACCCTGATGCAATACGACTCCATCGCCATCAACACCATTGTCCTGAATCGAACCGGCCAGGTCAGCTCCTGCGACCTCCCCTATTCGGACACCCTGGAGCAGTTCAATCGGGACTACCTGACCTACACCGCCCAGACAGCAGAGACCTGCCAAGACCACGACCTGTCAGAGGAAAGCATGGTCATCGGCACTTCGGCCATTGTGGACACGGAGTTGGACGGTGCGGTGGGGATGAACAGCGGCATCTTCAACAATCCCTTCCTCATCTGGGGCAAATACCGCAAACGGTGGTTCCGGTATGAGCTGCCCATCTCGTTCCAATTTCATCATACGCAGATGGACGGTGCCCATGCGGGCAGATTCCTAGGAAACCTGCAGCAGGAGATTGACCTGTTACGCTAAAAAAGAGGGCAGACACAGTTGTGTCTGCCCTCTTGGGGTTTTGCGTTTGCTTCGATGTTATTCCACGGGAACGGTCCAGCCCTTGGTGTCTTCGATCTTGCCCCACTGGATGCCGGTGAGGGTGTCGTAGAGCTTCTGGGTCAGGGGGCCGATCTTGCCGTCGGAAATGTGAGCGACCTTGTCCATCCACTTCAGTTCCTTGACCGGGGAGACGACAGCGGCAGTGCCGGTGCCGAAGACCTCTTCCAGCTTGCCGTCTTCGGCAGCCTTCATGATATCGGCGATGGCCAGTCTGCCCTCGATGACCTCATAGCCCCAATCACGGCACAGCTCGATGCAGCTGCGGCGGGTGACGCCGGGCAGGACGGTGCCCACGCAGGGAGCGGTGTAGATCTTGCCGTCGATCTTGAACATGATGTTCATAGCGCCGACTTCTTCCACGTACTTCTTTTCCACGCCGTCCAGCCACAGCACCTGGGCATAACCCTGCTGTTCAGCCATGTCACCGGCCTTGATGGAAGCAGCGTAGTTACCGCCGCACTTGCAGAAGCCGGTCAGGCTAGGTGCTGCACGGATGTATTCA
>OGCO01005390.1_pt1 | contig 12435 bp, 9 predicted proteins | sample 1570171 | NCBI WGS metagenome assembly OGCO01 (sample SAMEA4370583, study PRJEB24528) | human gut metagenome | reverse complement strand
ATGACAGAAGCTCTTTGATTACTGCGATAGCTAATTACATAGATTACTACAACAAAGCGAATGTGGATGACAGGATGAAGGTCATAGAGCTTGGTGAATCTCTGGATGCTCCGGTGCGGATCGATACTTATATGTATCCGTCCGTGAGAGAACGAAATCATGCCTATAATAATCAGGCCAGACTGGATCCGGAGATGGCGGCAAAAGCAAGAGTGGAAGTTTTGCAAAGAGAGATGGGAGAAGAAGTATTTGCCCAATACCGCAAGATCCAATTAGACGAAGCAGAGAATACTCCGGAAGGAGAGGCAGTTCCGGGACAGATGGCATGTCATGCCGGTAAGAGTTCTTTTGTGGTGAACTGGCAAGGCGAGATGCGTTCCTGTGTGGTACTGGATAAGCCAAGCATACCGCTTCGGGATGTGGAGTTTGAGGAAGCGTGGGAGTTTACAAAAAAAGAAACAGAGAGTCTTAGAATTTCGGCCAGATGCAGTAGTTGTAAGCTTAGAAAGGTATGTAACACTTGTGTGGCAGCGGCAATTGCGGAGACCGGAAAGGCAGACGGCGTACCGGAATATCTGTGCAGATACACAGAAGCAACGGTCAGATATCTGAAGGAGACAAGTAAGAAATAGTAATGAAATAGTAAGTATCGTTTTCTTTACTCCATAATTTGAAAATGATATAATAAAAAAGACTATAAATTACAAAGGATGATGAGATGATAGATATACATGCGCATATACTTCCGGGGATTGATGACGGAGCCGAAGATATGTATGATACGCTGGAGATGGCACGTATGGCAGCAGACAGTGGAGTGAACAGGATTATAGCGACCCCGCATTGCAATATCCCGGGAATGTATGGGAACTATTTCGGAAGAGAATATATTGACAGATATGAAAGTGTGGTCAGAGCGGTCAGAAAAGAGAAGATCCCGATAGAGATCCTGCCGGGAATGGAAGTATTTTCGACAGAAGACCTTCCGGAGCTGATCGTGAATCAAAAGATCATGCCGCTTAACCAGAGCCGGTATATTCTGATGGAATTTGCATTTGATGAAGACCCTGAATTTGCGGATTCTATTCTGAAGAGAGTTGAAGAAGTCGGAGCAAGACCGGTGATCGCCCATGTGGAAAGGTATGAATTTATACAGGATTATCCGCAGATCGCGTACCGCTGGTTCAGAAAAGGATATGTGATTCAGGCGAATAAGGGAAGCTTCCTCGGAAGATTCGGAGGAGGACCGAAGCGTGCGGCCGACAGTCTTTTGCGGCATAATCTGATTTCTGTGATCGCAAGTGATGCACACAGCCCACTTCAGAGGACGCCGTATATGATGGATGTGTATGAAGAACTGAGCCGGGAGTATTCCGAGAACCATCTGGATGTGCTGTTTCAGTATAATCCGGCAAGAATCTGTGACAACCGGGAGATCCTGAGATTAGAACCGGTCCCGTATTCCGGACGGCAACAGCTATATTAACAATAAAGGAGAAGAATTATGAGGAGACTAAAAATAGCAGTATGCCTGATATTTGTGGCATCCTGTGTCATATTTGCCGGATATACTGTGAAGTCCAAGATGTTGGAAGACCATACACCGCCGGTGATCACATGCAAGGATAAGACGGTGACACTGAGTGTGCAGACCGATCAGAAGAAGCAGAAGAAAGCACTTCTGAAAGGTGTCAAAGCAGAAGACAACCGTGACGGTGACCTGACATCGTCTGTACGTATCGCGTCGATGTCACATTTTATTGCGCCGGGCAAACGTACCATTACTTATGTGGTATTCGATAAGGCGAACCAGGCAGGAACATTGGAAAGAACCGTGCAGTACGAAGATTACACCCCGCCGAAGATCCATCTGACCGCTCCGCTTCGATATTCGACAACGGAATTGTCAAAGGCGAACCTTACGGAGAATATGACGGCGGAAGATTGTCTTGATGGTGACCTGACCAGTCAGATACGTACCAGTCTGGATGATGGTATGTATAATGCAGCTGCAGGAATTTACAAAGTGACCGTACAGGTAAGTAACAGTGCGGGTGATGTGTGTTCAGTGCCTCTCGAAGTGACCGTAACAGAATCCGGTGACAGACAGGAGCAGATGAAAGAATATCCGGTATTATCGGATTATATCGCATATACAACAGTAGGACATGAAATCGATCCGATGTCTTATGTCAAAGGTATGGAGATGAATGGTGCAACATATACGTATGCGGATGACGGAGAGGCTCTTGCAGGTACAAGAGAAGCGATCAGTGTGAAATCAGAAGTGGATTATTCCAAGGCAGGGGTTTATCCGGTGGAATATTTTTATACGGCAGAAGGAGCACCGACTGCGGTAACAAAGTTATTCGTTGTAGTACAGGACCAGGAAGGAGCGCAGGATGGAGAGTAGTAATAGAAATGACATGCCGGTATTTATGGATAATGATCTGGATCCATATACGCTTGTGCATGATATAGTGTCCAACTGGTGGGTGATTATTCTGGGGGCAATTGCGGGAGCACTTCTGACTTATGTAGTCGTAAGCAGCAGATATGTTCCTGAGTATACAACGCAGGCGACATTTGTAGTGTCATCCAGAGGGGATGCGAATGCGTACAGTAATCTGAGCTCGGCCAACACAATGGCGAAGACATTTGAGAAGATATTAAAAAGTAACATTATGGAGAAGAAGATCTGTGAGAAGCTGAAGGTAGAAGAGCTGGATGCAGACATTCATGCAAAGGTGCTGGAAGGTACCAATATGCTGGTCTTAAGTGTGACGGCGGATACGCCGAAAGATTCCATAGATATTATCCGTACGGTCATGGATAACTATAGCAGCGTATCGCTGTATACGGTGGGCAGTGCGGTTATGGATGTGCTGGAGGAGCCGAAAGTCCCGTATACACCGGATAATCCGCTGGATGCAGGCGGACAGGCTAAGAAGGGCGGACTTGTGGCAGGAGCACTGGTGATCATCCTCCTCGGACTGTTCTCTTATATGAAGAATACTATTAAACAGGAGAATGAGATCGAGAAGAAGCTGGATGCCAGAAGTCTCGGAGCCATCAGTTATGAATGGAAATATAAGACGATCCGGGATATATTCCGGCGTAAGAAAAAAGCGATCCTGGTTGATGATCCGGTAGCAAGCTTCCGGTTCGTGGAAAGTTATAAGAAACTGGCGGCCAAGGTAGAATACCGGATGGCAAAGAATGAACAGAAAGTCCTTGTGGTAACCAGTGTATCTGAAAATGAAGGAAAATCTACGGTTGCCGCCAATCTGGCGATCACGCTGGCAGAACAGTCCAAGAGGGTACTGCTGGTAGATGGTGATATCCGAAGACCGTCGCAGTTCCTGATCTTTGGTATGGAGCCAAAAGAGGAGAATGAACTGGGAGAGTATCTGAGAGGAAACGGATCTCTTGCGGATGTCATGGTTCCGTGTACCAGAAAGCATATGTTGTTCATGGGTGGAAAGAACTGCTATTCCTCATCGACGGAGATGCTTAACTCGGAGTCATTTTTTAAGCTAATGGCTGCATGCAGGAAATTTGTGGATTATGTGATCATTGATACACCACCGGCAGGAATCATCGGAGATGCGCAGATATTTGCACATTGTGCAGATGCGGTTATGATCGTGTCAAAGCAGAATTATATGCTGGCTGAAGACATCAATGAAGTAATGGACGATTTCCGTGACAAGGAAGGTAAGGTACTGGGAGTTGTACTGAACGGTGTAAGATCGTTCTCCGGCCTGGTGGACAGTCCGGTGGGACATTATTATGGTAAATACAGCAAATACGGACGTTACGGCAATTATGGAAGAAGTAAAGGAATGTAGAGTATATGGGCGATTATAGAGACAAATCAGGAAGTGAACGTGTAGATGCGCCTGAGAAGATTGATCTGACAAATGTTATGTTGGATGTTTATCATGGTGTGAAGAGGCTGTGGTGGTTGTTCATCGGGCTTATAATTATTTGCGCAGTACAGTCTTATTTCTCGGTGAGTACCAGTTATCAGTCAAAATATGTGGCATCGGCAACAGTGTCGGTGACATCTGTCGGCGGCATGGACTATGTGGATGCACAGTCTGCCCAGCAGATGGCGGAAGTGTTCCCGTATATTCTTACCAGTGGTGTACTGAAGGATGTAGTTGCTGAGGACATGGGGCTTGATTCCATGCCGGGATCGATCGATGTTAAAGCGGATGACGGAACGAATCTTCTGACAATATCCGTATCGGGAAATGATCCGCAGATGGCATATAAGACGTTAAAATCAGTCATAAAGAATTATCCGAAAGTTGCGGAATTCGTACTTGGAGAGACCAAGCTTACGATTCTGGATGAGACCGGTATCCCGACAGATACCAAACGTGTGGAGGTTATACGTGGATCTTACAAGCGTGGAGCTTTAAAAGGTGCGATCATAGGTTGTGTGATTCTTCTGCTGTATGTGCTTTCCAGAAGGACTGTGAAGTCAAGAAAGGATCTGAAGAAGAATATCAATCTGCAGGATCTGGGAAGTATCCCGTATGTCCGCACGAAAAAGCGTAAAAAAGAGACATTTTATAATTCAGTGAGCCTGTTAAATGAAAGAATCTCCATGAGTTATCTGGAAGCGATAAGAAAGCTTCGTATCCGTATTATGAAAGATGTGGAGAAAAAGGAATACCAGACACTGCTTGTTACGAGTTCGATCCCGGGAGAAGGTAAGACGACACTTTCGGCGAATCTGGCAATTTCCATTGCACAGCAGGGAAAGAAAGTACTGCTGGTCGACTGTGATCTTAGAAATCCTTCGATTGCAGGAGTGATGAACGAGCAGGAACCACATCCGGGACTTGGCTCGGTTCTTAAGAAAGAAGTGCCGTTATCTGAAGCAATTACCAATGTAAAGCTTCCGAAGGAAAGGACGAATGAGAACGGAAGCCTTCATGTCATTTTCGGCGGCGCACCGGATGGAGAGAATTCGCTGTTGATAGGAAGCGGACGTATGAGAGCACTGATCGAAGCTCTGAAGTCCAAATATGACATTATCATCCTGGATACTGCGCCATCCGAACTTCTGGCAGATGCACCGCTTTTGGGCAAATATGTAGATGCGGCCCTTTATGTGATCCGCTATGATTATACGAAGCTTCGCGAGATCAGAGAAGGTGTAGAAAGCCTTGCATTAAGTGGAATCGATATGCTGGGATATGTGTTCAATGGTGATAATTCATCCGGCGGACAAGGATACGGCTATGGATACAGACGTTACGGCAATTACGGCAGTTATGGAAGCCACTACGGAAGTTATGGTAAATACGGAGCTTACGGTCACTATGGCAAGATGGAAAAAGGTTCGACGGACAAGTTTGGCCGTGTGATCAAGGACTAGGGGGACACAGACAGATGAAGTTTTTTCGAAAACACAAAAAACGTAAGATTGCAGGAATTATAATATTATTGATCGTATTGCTGATTGGCGGTATCTACGGGTCGATCTGGTGGAAATTCTACGGGGACTCTGTAGGGGTTGTGTCGGCAGACAAAGTAGATCCGAAAGCAAAGAAAGTTAAGATCGCCAAAGAAAAGAGAAAAGACAAGGATGTATATAATGTCCTTCTGGTAGGTACGGATTCCAGAGATCCGGATGCGGACCGGGGACGTTCTGATAGTATGATGATGGTATCCTTTAACAAAAAAGAAGGAAAATCAACAGCAATCTCATTCCTGAGAGACTCGCTGGTTGATATTGACGGACATGGAAAGAGCCGTCTGGGCCATACTTATGCATACGGCGGAGTGGGACTTACGATCAACACGATCAATAAGACATATGATCTTGATATTCAGAATTATATTACGATCAGCTTTGATGATCTGGTAAATGTAATCGATGAGATTGGCGGTGTGACCGTATTCATCAGTGAAGAAGAGGCTGCTTATTACAGAGAGAATGGTATGCCGGATATTCAGGCCGGAGATGTGACACTGACCGGATCCCAGGCACTTGCGCATGCGAGAAACCGTACACTGGGCAATGATTTTGAAAGAACAAGACGTCAGAGAAGTGTAATGTATGGAATCTACCGTAAGATTATGGAGAAGAAGGATCCAAGTGCGTTACTGCCTCTGATCAATTACGCTGTAAATCATGTAAGGACGAATATGAGTGTATCGGAGATGTACTCTATGGCAAAAGATGTTCTGTCGGTAGACGATCTGAAGATGCAGCAGACATGCATTCCACAGGACGGAACGTATACAGATATCACTTATGAGGGTATGCAGGTACTGAAGGTTGATTTTGATGCGAATAAAAAGAAGATCGAGCAGTTGTTATATTAAAGTGATTTACAAAAGATGAATATAAGGGGACAGTAAACGGGCGAGTATAATGAAACAGAGCAAGAAAGTTGTGGCCAGGATTATAATATTGATCTTGGCCTTATTTACAGTAATACCGGGAACGGTAAGCCAGAAAGTATATGCGGAACCTGGCGGCAGTGAGAGCAGTCAGGCGGCAGACGCATCAAAAGATGATTCCAATAAGAAGGAAGAGAAAAAAGAAGAAGACATGACGCCGGAAGAGCGGGAAAAGAAGGCAGAAGAAGATGCCTATAAGATGGAGATCCAGTCGAACGGTTGGAAGAACTGGCCAAAAGGACCGGGCACATACGGTGAAGCTGCAATCGTGATGGATGCGGGAACAGGAAGCATCTTATATGCGAAAAATATTGATGAACATGAGTACCCGGCAAGTATCACAAAAGTCCTGACCAGTCTTATTGCTTTAAAATACGGCAATCTGTCAGACAAGGTAACATTTTCCAATGACTGCATATCTTTTATGCAGCCGGGAGATTCTTCGGTTGGATTAAAAGAAGGTAATGTGATCTCTCTGGAACAGGCATTATATGCGACGCTGCTTGCCTCAGCGAATGAAGCAGCTTATGCGGTGGCGGAAAATGTCGGGAAAAATGCCGGACATGATTACAACTGGTTCATCCAGCAGATGAACGAAGAATGTAAAAGCCTTGGCGGCAATAATTCCAATTTCGTCAATGCGAACGGGCTTCATGATGACAATCATTATACATGTGCGCGCGATATGGCTTTGATCGGCAGAGAGATCTGGCGCTATCCGGAATTCCTGAAGATCTGCCAGGAGCAGAGTTATAAGATCCCGGCATCCGATACGACGGAAGAACATGTATTTCCACAGCATCATAAGATGCTGATCAAAGAAAATAAAAATTATTACCAGTATGCGGTTGCAGGAAAGACAGGATATACATCGAATGCATTATCTACGCTGATCACATTGGCCGATAATGGCAATATGAAACTGGTATGTGTCGTACTTCGGACACATGGTGTGAATATATATCCGGATACGAAGAATCTGTTCGAATATGCATTTAACAATTTCCAGAAGATCCAGGTGGCAGATGAGAAGAAACCGGATGAAGTAGAGAAATTTATATCGGCTGCGGATAGCCAGAGTGCCGTATCGGCACAGTCAGATGGAAGTGAGGATACAGAATCCGTGCAGACAGGCGGAAATGAATATCAGCCGCTGGAGGACGGATATGTGATCCTGCCGAAGGATGTATCATACAAAGATATAGATTATGAAATTACGGATGTAGATGAAGATACCGGAGAGGGAACGATCCGGTATATATATGACGGCCATCAGGTTGGAAGTGCAACGGCAGAATTTACGGATAAGTATTTACAGAAAGTAAGCACCAGGAAAGAACGTGTGGACAGTAAGCCGAAGGATGTGGATAATTCCGGTGATTCGAAGAAAAACGGTGGAAAATCAAGTGCAAAGAGTATCTGGAAGAATTTTCTGCAAAAAGTAAAAGCAGTATGGGATTTCGGACAGAAAAAATTTGCCGGAAAATCAAGTACAGAAAAATATATGATCGCCGGAGGATGCGTAGCACTGGTGATTCTGATCTTCAGTCTGATCGTGCTGCTTATACGCCGTAGAAGATAAAAAATAGAAAATATATGAAAAATACGGAGAAAAACCGATTAAAAAAGGTAAAAACCCTTGACGGATTTTAGGATTACTGCATATAATAAGGAATGTGAAAAACGCTGACGAAGACAGTAGGATATAACAGAACGCAGCAGCGAGCCGGGGATGGTGGAAGTCCGGTACAAGTAAGATATATCTGAATATCACTTCTGAGTTGCAGATTTTGAACGGTTTCAGGGTATGAACAAAAGCCTGACTGCCAAGTAAAAACTGACGGTATTCCTCCGTTACAGGGAAGACATATGATGGTATGTTAGGTGGTTTATAAACGTAAGTACAGCTTTCGTCCTATACAGGGCGGAAGCTTTTTTAATTCTATGTTTTAATTTTATGGAGGTAAATATGTATAAGAAAGTTTCTACGGATCTTAATTTTGTAGACAGAGAAAAACAGACAGAGAAATTCTGGGAAGACAATGACATCTTCAGAAAAAGTATGCGTGACCGTGAAGGCAACGAGATCTATATGTTCTACGATGGCCCTCCGACAGCCAACGGAAAACCGCACATCGGACACGTTCTGACACGTGTTATCAAGGATATGATTCCAAGATACCGTACAATGAAAGGATACGAAGTTCCAAGAAAGGCCGGATGGGATACACACGGACTTCCTGTAGAGCTCGAAGTTGAGAAGCTTCTCGGACTGGACGGAAAAGACCAGATCGAAAAATACGGTATCGAACCATTTATCAAGAAATGTAAAGAAAGCGTATGGAAATACAAAGGTATGTGGGAGGATTTCTCTAATACCGTAGGCTTCTGGGCTGACATGGATGACCCATATGTAACATACGATAACAACTTCATCGAGTCTGAGTGGTGGGCACTCAAGAGAATCTGGGACAAGAAGCTCCTTTACAAAGGATTCAAGATCGTGCCTTACTGCCCTCGTTGTGGAACTCCGCTTTCTGCACAGGAAGTAGCACAGGGCTATAAAGATGTAAAAGAACGTTCTGCGATCGTTCGTTTCAAAGTAGTAGGAGAGGATGCATACTTCCTCGCATGGACAACAACACCATGGACACTTCCGTCTAACATCGCACTCTGTGTGAACCCGGAAGAAGACTATGCGAAAGTAAAAGCTGCCGACGGATATACTTACTACATGGCAGTAGCTCTTCTTGATACAGTACTTGGAAAACTTGCAGAAGAAGGACAGAAAGCATACGAGATTCTTGAGACATACAAAGGTAAAGATCTCGAATACAAAGAATATGAGCCATTATACCAGTGTGCTTATGACTGCGCTTCTAAGCAGAACAAGAAAGCATTCTTCGTTACATGCGATACTTATGTAACACTGACAGATGGTACCGGTGTTGTTCATATCGCGCCTGCATTTGGTGAAGACGATGCCAAGGTTGGACGTAAGTATGACATGCCATTCGTACAGTTAGTAGACGAAAAAGGTAACATGGGAGAGACGACTCCATTTGCCGGATTATTCGTTAAGAAGGCTGACCCGGAAGTATTAAAAGACCTCGACGGACGTGGACTTCTCTACGATGCACCGAAGTTCGAGCACAGCTATCCACACTGCTGGAGATGTGATACACCACTTATCTACTACGCTCGTGAATCATGGTTCATCAAGATGACAGAAGTAAAAGATGACCTGATCGCCAACAACAATACAATCAACTTCTCTATTATATAAAGCATCAGCTAATTGAATATATGTATCATATTTAGTATATTCTTGTTGGCCAATTTCATCTTCCATATCTGCAAGAGCAGTTGTTAAAGTTTTAGAATCTTTTTCATAACAAACCCCAAATTTTTTTCCGTCTAAACTTTTTTTATTTATATCACTATCTTTTAAAGCAATGACAGAAATTACATATTTTTGACCAACCGCATCACTTACTTTATCAATAAAATTATCACTACGAATTAACATTGTACACCCAAGTACCAATGCAATACTAAGCAATAAACTAATAATTTTTGTAATTATACTTCGTTTACTTGTTGCTCCATTTTCTGACCTTTTTTCACCACTATAAATAATGCCAAAAAAACTAACTAATAATATTAATAAAGCAATAATTATACCAATTATATATTTCATTGGAATTAATTTTAATTTAAAACAAAAATATACTGCAACTATAGAAATTATTAATTGAATTCCTAAAATTACATATTTAGAAGTAATAATTTTAAAAAATTTATTATCTTTCACACTTCCACCTCAATTCAATTATAGTCTACCCTATAATACCTAAAATATCACTATTCGTCAAATTATAATCATAATTAAAAGCATAGACAAACGTCTATGCTTCATAAACTATTCCTCCATTTTATCAACTTTTGGATCTATACCAGCTTTATCTAAAACTGCATGAACAACATTACGTTCACCACTATCACTTCCACGAGAAGTACAAGTAGATAAAGTAATAACCGGGTTATTCAATGTTTTATCAAAATCAACTTCGATACTACTAGTTTTTAGCATTTCTTCATAAAAAGCTTGAATATCAGTAATTGCTGTATTATATAATACACTCTTTTCTGGAATAATATGAGCTGCAACTACTTTATAACGGCTAACTGTTCCATCAGGTAAATAAATGTATACATAAGGATGTTCGTTAGCAAACTCTTGTTTAGTATATGATTTGATATTGTTAAACATTGAGCCATTATTCATATTATGACCATAAATAACCGTATTTAAATCAACAAATGGATTTTCATTTTCACTTGCAATAAAAATAGATCCCGCTCTAAATTCTTTTTTATCAATATCACTATGAATATAAGTATCATTAGTTTCACCTTGTAAAATTGGATAACTAACTCTTGTATCTGGGATATCTATCCATCCTTTAACATCTGGATTTCTTTTTAAAAGAGCGTCAAAATCAATTTTTTTATAAGCCCCTTCTTCCTCAGCTGCTTCAGTTACATAAGTTTCTTCAATTTTTTTATTACGCAACGGATTACCGACCAGAATCACATTATTGTTCTCATCCAATAAAAATGTATGTAAAGCCTTATTTTCCGGAAGATGGGGATTCAATTTTGCAAACTTTCCCAAAGTATCTATTATCACAGGATATTCAAAATCTATCACATTTAAAGCTGATCGTACCTTTTCTATATGCTGCCTTTGAGGAGATAGTATATAATAAAATTTCAATTTATCTTTATATAATTCCGTATTTTCTATAATACTGTTCCACAAATACATTTTACTAATAACACAAGAAGAACATTCAACAGAATCCGTATATATCACCAACTTTAATCCATTTTCAACATATTCTGAAATCAACGTATCTCTACCATGTATTGTAAAATTCATATTATAGGGAAAAGATATTGCTTTGCTTTGAAGTTGCTGAATCTCTCTCTTTATTTTAGTATCATTACACCCAAATAACAAAACAAGTAATAACAGATATATAAAATATAAGGTAGTTTTCATTTACATCTGATATTTAAAAATTTCTTCATCCGTTGTTAATCCGTATATAGTATTTCCTGCTACATCAAAGGAAATAATTTTTTCTTTCAATATCATTTTTTTTAAAAAATCACCCGTTTTAGAAAAACAATGGATTTCAAAATAGTCCGGATTACCCTTATATAATGCATATATTTCCTGTTCTGTTGTTGCTATATAATCATAGAACACTTTGGGATCGCCATTCAACTCCGAGTTCAATTTAGACCATGTGGGCTGTTCATTTGAAGTTGATACTGATATTTTTGTTCTTTTATTTATATCTATAAACATCAACTGATCTACATTCCTTGAATAACAAATAATCACATCGTTATCTTTCATTATATAACTACTAAGAGGAATTTCCCCATCCTTCATTATAGTATACTCTTCTATCACCTCATTTTTTTTCACATTCTTTATTACATACAAATACCCTTTGCCCGACACAATATCTTGATAGCAAAAAATGTCTGTAGATAAAAAGTAAGCACCTTGACACCTTCCTGGTAATTTATAGATAATTTTTCCTATATCCATATTTTGTCTTATGGATTCTGTCAAATTATATTTCCAAAAAACATTTTTATTTAAATCGTGAAGATATAAAATTATGCATCCATTTTCTTTTACATTTTGCCCATTGTATCCAGCAAATAAAAATTCATTCTTTGCACGACCTTTTCTTAATATTTGGGACAACAATGAATAACTTTTCAACCCGTACACATCACGAAAATGATTAGGATTATCAGTCGTAACAACCAATAATGTATCAAACACTTTAATTCCATATCCACCGAGAGCATCGATAGGGAGTCTTTCTCCTTTCAATTCCATACATTCAGACGCTTCTAAGTTTAATACGGTATCAACATCAAAAATACGCTCATTGCTTGAACAAGCATAGCATAATACAA
>OGCO01005385.1_pt1 | contig 12448 bp, 5 predicted proteins | sample 1570171 | NCBI WGS metagenome assembly OGCO01 (sample SAMEA4370583, study PRJEB24528) | human gut metagenome | reverse complement strand
TACAAACATGGGGAATTCTCTATCATGTATTTTCCGACAACAAATTTACGCGACCTGAATTTTAGAAAGTATATACAACAAACAACATTTTATGTATAATTAAAATGTATTTTAATGATTATATGGCATAAGTGATATGGCATTTTTATGTTAGGTACAGTTATGTTGTAGTTGAAAGGAGAACATTATGACAAAGAAAGGAAAATTAAGAAAGGGTATCAGTATTCTACTTGCAGTATGTATGGCTCTCCCTGTGGGATTTGTTACGAAAAGCGAAACTGTGCATGGAAAAGTGATAGATGCAGATATAACAAAAAGAGAATTATGGTCTACATCCTTTGAATCAGCAGATAGATTTAAAACTTCTACAGTAGATGATAAGAAGGGTACCGCCAATATTACAACAAATGAACCAAGGTATCAGATAAATGGAAATTTATCCGGTGAAATCGAGAGTTACTCGGGAAGTGCCGCGAAAAATGATAATGAAGTTTTGAAAAATTTGTTTGACGGAGACTCTGGAACAAAATATTTAACTGAGGCAAAGCCGTCGGAAGTTATTGTAAAACTAAAGAGTCAACAGGTTATAAAATCGTATGTGATAACTTCTGCGAATGATGCTTCCGGAAGAGACCCTAAGAATTGGAGTCTTCAGGGTAGAAATTCGGATAATGAAAGCTGGGTAACCATCGACAATAAAACAAATCAGGTGTTTAATGCCAGATATAAACAAAATTATTTTGAATTGGATAACAGCACAGCATATAGACAGTATAGATTGCGGATTACAGCAAATAAAAATGGTGGTTCCATGACACAATTTTCAGAGTTTATTCTTGCAACAGGCAAGTGTCAGGAAGTTGGTGCTTCTATTAGCAAAATGAATAGTGAGATTACTTCCGGACCGAGCGATGCATGGAATCAAAAATCCAATGTGGGTTGGACAGGAAACCACTCTCTTGTATGCAAGGGAGTTCATGTAGGAACTGGTCATGCATATTCTTATAATGTTATTTATGACAACTTGAATCTTAAAGTAAGTGATAATACAAATTTAAGATATGTAATTTTTCCTTCCATGTCTAATGGAGACGAATATGACTATGAATATACACAGATGCATATGGCGGTGGATTTAAAGTTTAAGGATGGAACTTATTTAAGTGAGTTAGGTGCAATTGATCAAAATGGGAATAAGGTGGATGCACAGTCTCAGGGAGATAGTCGTACACTGGTGGCACAACAATGGAATGAAATTTACAGCAAAATTGGTGATGTGGCAAAGGGAAAAGTCATTGAAAAGATTTTGGTTGTGTACGATATGAAAGCTCATAATGCGAGGGCTTTAGCAAAATTCCAGACATATTTTGATGACATTGAAATATATAATCAGGATTATCCAGTATATTCTCACTTATCAGATTATGTAAATATTCTAAGAGGAACGAACAATACAGGAAACTTCTCCAGAGGGTTGACAATTCCGGCAGTAACAGTGCCAAACGGATTCAACTTTTGGATTCCTGCAACCAGCGCAAGCAGTAATTCGGCTTATGAATATCAGAAAACAGATGAATTTCGTTGTATGAGAATAAGCCATGAACCGTCTATATGGGTTGGTGATAGAGGAACCTGGCAATTTATGGTAAATACCAGCAAAGATTATAATACAAATGACGATTATGGATTGGGAACGTTAAAAGCAAACTTTAGTCATAATAATGAGGTAGCAAAAGCGCATTATTATAAAGTTTCTTTTGATGGCAATGGAGGCGATGCAGCAAATTCACAGATAGAGCTGACACCGACATCTCATGGCGCAGCGGTACGGTTTACTTATAATAACACGGCAAACAAGAGTGTTATCTTTGATTGTGCCAATGGTGGAAGTAGGACCGAATATAGCGGAAATACATTTAAAACATATTCTGACCATACAGGGAATGGTTCGAAGCGTATGTACATTTACGGAGAATTTAGTGAGACTCCTAAGGGAACTAAAATAAATGACAGGAAAAGTATTGCATCCTTTAATTCCAATACAGTTACAATGAAACTTGCCACATCATACATCAGCTATGATCAGGCAAAGAAAAATTTGGAGCTTGAAATTGGGAGAGACAGTTTTGAAACGATTTATAACAAGGCACAGTCTAAATGGGATAATCAGCTTGGAATTATCACAGATGTTAAAGGCGCAAATTATGAACAGTTAGTTACATTGTATTCTTGTATTTACCGTATGTATTGTTATCCAAATCTTATGTCAGAAAATACAGGGTCAAACAGTAATCCGGTTTGGAAATACAAGAGCCCTTACAAAGATGCTAATGCAGATCCTGTGGAGGGAAAGATTTATATTAATAATGGTTTCTGGGATACATATCGTACTGCATGGTCAGGGTATGGACTGTTTACACCGTCCAAAGCAACAGAGTTGTTAAACGGTTTGGTACAGCATTATAAAGATCAAGGATGGCTGCCAAGATGGATTGCACCGGGTGGAACCAACAGTATGGTGGGAACAAGCAGTGATGCTATTTTTGCCGATGCAATGGTAAAGGGCATATCATTTGATTATGAAAATGCATACAGGTCCGCATTGAGAAATGCAGCTACTGTATCCGATAACCTTACAAATGGAGGAAGAAAGAAATTAAATATTTCGAACTTTATCGGATATGTACCTGCTGATGAAAATGAAAATTTCTCATGGTCCATGGAAGGATATATTAACGATTACGGAATTGCTCAGATGGCAAAGAAATTGGCAGATCAGACGAACGATGCAACAAAGAAAGCAAACTATATGTCTGAATATTACTACTATCTAAACAGGGCAAAGAACTATTCACTCTTATTTGACGATTCTGGTCAGGATGTCACGTCAAAATGGTTGAGAGGAAGAAAAACTGACGGTTCTTTGAATTTAGGAAACAGTGACAATAATACGGGATTTAATCCATTCTGGTGGGGGGCAGATTATACAGAAACCAATGCATTTAACATGGCAGTTTCTGTACCACAGGATGGAATTGGACTTGCAAACTTATATGGCGGTCGCGACCAGCTTGCAGACAAGCTTGATACAATCTTTACAACTGATGGAGGATATATTGGATATGGCGGCATGGATGGTGTTGGTGGTATTCATGAACAGAGGGAAGCAAGAGAAGTAAAACTGGGTCAGTATGGACACAGCAATCAGCCGTCCCATCATATTCCATATATGTATCTGTACTCATCCCGTCCGTGGGAGACACAGAAGTATGTAAGAGATATTCTTGCAAGATGTTATGCAGGAAGTACCTTTGGGCAGGGTTATATTGGTGATGAAGATAATGGTGAAATGTCAGCATGGTATGTATTGTCTTCCATCGGCTTTTATCCATTGTCAATGGGAAATGATGAATTTGCTATCGGTTCACCACAGTTTGAAGAGGTAACTGTTAATTTGGAAGGAAATAAAAAACTAGTAATTAAGGCAAATAACAATAGTAAGAAAAATGTGTATGTAGATAGTATGTACGTTAATGGAGAAAAGTATGATAAAACATTTATAAAATACGAGGATTTAATTAAAGGTGGAACAATTGAATTTAATATGTCCTCAACACCTAATAAAGAGCGCGGACTTGAACAGGATAGCCTTACATCCATAACTAAAGATGACAATAAGCCGCAAGTATATATGGACTATTCAAAGGATGCCAATAAGTCTTCAAGTACAGGAGTGACTACATTGGATAACTTATTTGATGATAATTCAGATACAGAGACAAAGGTTGATAATACAACTACACTTATGTTTAAGTTTACCGATAAAAAAGCTGTAAGAATGTTGACTCTTACATCATCAAAATCAGGAAGAACACCGGATAGGGCACAGGTGTATGGCGATAATGAAGATGATAACTGGGTTTTACTGGGAGACTACCATGACAGTGGCAGCTTGTTCTTTAATGTTTGGGGCAAGTATACAAGACCATTTGTAATAAGTGCAGACAAAGTGGGCAAATACTCAAGATATAAAGTTGTTCTTACAGGAACAGATGCTTATTTGTCAGAAGTTGAGATGCTGGGATATAAGGATAACGGAATATTAAAGAGTGATTTAAAAAATGCCATTGATGTAGCAAAATCAATAGACACTACAGGTGAATATCCGCAGATTGTGAAGCGCTTGAAAAACAATTTAAAAGAGGCATGCAGTGTGTATGATAATGAAGAAGCATCAGATGATGAAATTCTAAAAGCTTATCAGTCATTGGGTAGAATTGTGGACATTGAGAAGAAGACAATTAAAATACATGATGCAAGCCAAGTAGAAGCAGAAGAGTTTGATGCAAAGTCCGACCATATAGTTAATGATGGCAAAAACATTGGTGGAGTGGAAAAGAATACATGGGTAAGATATGACAGTGTGTACTTTAACGGTTTGGCATCTCAGGTAAGCTTTAACTATTCGGGACAAAAGAGTGATGCAGGCGGATATGCACAGGTGTATATAGACAGCAAGGTAGGAGAACCTGTAGCAACTATTAATCTTCCGGTTACCGGAGATAATTGGAGTACATATACTACTGTAAGTCAGCAGCTTGAAAAATCCATAAGTGGTCTTCATGATATATATATTGTATTTAAGAACGATGGATCGCATAAATATGTGGCAAATGTTGACAATATTGCTTTTGATGTAAAAAGTGTTGAGGAAAAGGATAATATTCCATCAGGATATACAGAAGCAACAGTTAATCAGTGGACACCATCAGGTAAATGGGGATGTTACTTTGGAAACTGGAGTGGAACAGCGTCAGGTGCATATAAGTGGGTATCAGACGCAGACTATAATATTTATGTTGATAAGGCAAACAAAGGATCAGCATGGTTAGTACAGGGAAGTTATACAGATAACGTAACAAACGGACATACATATAAAGTAACAGTAGATGTTACTGCATCAAAAGCATGTTCAATTGGTATAAAAGAAGATCTTTCAAACGAAAAGGATCTACAGGTATATACAGATATACCGGCAAATGGTACAAGGACTTTAACAGGAACATACACAGTAACAAACAACCAGATAAAAGTAATGTTTGAGTTAGGACAGAATGTTGATGCAGGAACAAATATTAACTTTAAAAATATTAAGATTGAAGATTTAACAGTTGAAACAACAAAGGAACCAACGCCAACAACAGTAGCACCGACAACAGAGGCACCGACTGCAATTGGACCAACAACAGTAGTACCTACAACAACAGTAGCACCAACAACGGTAGCACCAACAACGGTAGTACCTACTACAGCAGCGCCAACAACAGTAGCGCCAACAACGGTAGCACCGACAACAGTGGCACCAACAACAGTGGCACCTACAACAGTGGCACCTACTACGGCAGCACCAACAACAGAGGCACCAATCACAACAGTAGCCCCTACAACAACAGTTGATGAGGATGCAGTTCCTACTCCAATAGGATTAATATATGCAGGAAATGAAACACTGCCATACTACTTTATATGGCAGGCACCGGCAAGTGATATAGAAAGTTACAATGTGTACGTTGATGGAAAACTTGTTGCAGCATCAGGCACACCATCTATCAATTTAACAGCAGACGCTTTTGCAAGTGGAAACGGTGACTATACAGTATCAGTAAAATCAGTTAGAAATGGTAAGGAATCAAAGGCAACATCAATTACTTACACATATACAGGTGGAACAGTAGATAAGCCAACAACAGTAGCACCTACAACACAGAGTGAAACTTCAACAGCAGCAATTGGAGAAGGAAGCAATGCAGGTAAGGTTGACAGCGAAATACTTAACTGCAGGAATGATAAGGATTTAGCAGGATCAACTTTCGGAAAACTTTGTGTAAAGGTTAAGAAGAGCAAGAAGAAAGCTATCAGTCTTACATGGAAGAACATACAGGTTGCTAAGACATATGTTATCTATGGTGCAAAATGTGGAACTTCATATAAGAAGATTGCAACTGTTCACAGCAAGACATTTACAGATAAGAAGCTCAGGAAAGGTACTTACTATAAGTACATGGTTGTAGCATTAAATGAAAAGGGCGAAGTGGTAGCAATATCCAAGTTAATTCATGTGGCAACAAAGGGTGGAAAAGTAGGTAACTGTAAGAAGCTTAAAGTGAACAAGTCAAAGGTTAACTTAAAGCAGGGTAAGAAGTTTAAGTTAAAAGTTAAACAGATTGCTGAATCAAAGAAGGTTAAATTAAAGAAACATAGAAAGATAGCCTTCGAATCAGATAATCAGGATGTGGCTGTTGTATCTAAGAAAGGTATAATTACAGCAAAGAAGAAAGGCAAATGTTCAGTTTATGTTTATGCACAGAATGGTGTATATAAAAAAATAAAAATTAGAGTTAACTAGAAACATAGTAAAGGACTATTAGTCTGGAAAAATGTTCTCTGTTAAATAATAAAACTAAAAGGGATGCTATCACACTAATAATAGTTAGTGTGGTAGCATATATATATATATATATATTGTTTGCTGGAAGTTGAAGAACGTGATGGATTATACATTTAAAAATTTTGCCGTAAGTGTTTACAAAAACAATTAAATAAGGGCTAAAAGTATTATCTGTCCCAACTGAAAAATGGTGTGCATTTTTCAGAAATAGTAACCAAATTTTATATTTTATTGAGCCTTAATTTGTAAGGTGATAGCCTATAAAAAAGAGTGTAAATAGGAGGGAAACATGCTAAAAAGATTTATTTCAATTTTGCTAACAGTAGTTATGGTTAGCACGTTGGGGGGAGGTATGAATATTGGTCAAAATGTTGAAGTAAAAGCTGCAACTGCAGGGATAACTAATGGTGCAACTTATACAATTGTATCGGCATATAATGGTAAGGCAATAACACAGACCGACCTTTCGACATTTTATGCAAATTGTGTGGTTTGGAACACAGATGCAATGAGCGATTTGGCAAGATGGACATTAAAGGAAACAGGGGATTATTATAATATCACCAATGTAGTATCGGGTAAGAGTATAAAAATAACCGGTAAAAACAGTGGTGATAATATGGACTTAAATGGTAATGATAATTCCAATAATTACAGATGGAAGTTAGTGCCAATTACATCAGGAACATATTCCGGATGTTACTATATTGTTTCAGCTGTAAAAAATGATAATGGTGAAGAAGAATATGCTGAAATTATCAGTGATGATGACAAAAAAGATAAGGATGGCGCACAGGTCAGATTATGGACAAAGGCAAAAAGTGTAGATTATGAGCCTCGTCAGATTTGGAGAATACAAAAGAGTGATGCTGAGAATTTATCATTTACTGAAGCAATGGCGGACAAGGCTTTAGAAGCATTTAAGAACAAGTATTATGTTAAAAATTCAACAACAGGATATGACAGCCTGGGTGGTGGATTCTGGGGAATTGCAGAAGTTATGGAGGCTATGCTTGATGGATATGAAACAACAGGAAAACCAATTTACAGGGATATGTTTCAAAATACATATAAGGATTTTATAGCAAGAAATGGAGATTATTGGTCAAATAATGATTTTAATGATGATATAGCCTGGGCAGTGCTTGATTCCGTAAGAGCATATTTGTTGTTTGGTGATCAGAGTTACTTAGACATTGCCAAGAAAAACTGGGACTTTATGTATAAAAGAGGAACAGAAGGAAGAACAGACGGACTGATTAGATGGTCTCATGAAAATGGTAGAGGCGACGGAACAACGTCATGTATTAACGGACCTGCAACAGTAGGTGCATGTTATCTGGCAATTGCCACAGGCGATGACAGTTATTATACAAAAGCTAAAAGTGTATTTGACGCATGGAGAAATAGTTCACTGTATGTAAGAGAAGGTGACGATGCAGGACATGTGTGGGATAGTGCAGGAAATAACTGGCGTTCTACTTATAATCAGGGAACTTTCCTTGGAGCAGCAATCATGCTTTATGAAAAGTATGGAACACAGCAGTATTATGATGATGCATGCAATGTTATGGCAAATACAGTAAAACACTTATGCTATAACAATATTTTAAAAGAAGAGAATACAAATTCAGGTGACCTTTCAGGTATGAGAGGAATTCTCATGAGGTATATGAGAAAATTCATTGTAGATTTTAATAAGGGTGAGTATCTTTCATTCTTTAAAGATAATGCAAGAGTTGCATGGATGAATAGTAATTCAAAAGGAATTATGCAATGTTCATGGCAGAAAAAAGCATCTGAAGACGCAACATGGGATTCATTTGCGGCTTATAACGCCATTTCACTTATGGCGAACATGCCGACATATGCGAATAATTTACAAAGGGATGCTTATTCAAATATTGAAGCAGAAGATTTAGATTATTGTAAAGGGCTTATTTCGGAAAATTCCGGCGGAACCAGTGGTGGCAGAAGTCTTGGTGGTGTAAAGAACGGAAATTATGCTGCTTACTACAATATTGATTTTGGTGAGACAGGTGCATCAAAACTTACATTTAAATATTCAAGAAGTACTGAAAAAGAAGATGCAAATGGAACATTGGAATTTAGACTTGGAAGCACAACAGGACCACTTATTGCAAAGGCAAGCATTGAAAATACAGGAACATGGCAGAACTGGAAGGAAGTTACAATTGATACAGCCCGCATTACCGGAGTGCAGAACGTATACATAGTGTTTAAGTCAGATACATCACATGTATGTAATTTTGATTACTTTAAATTTACTAAGGCAACAAAGGACGATCAGGGATACTTTTTCCTAAAGTCAGATGCATCAAATCAGTATGCAAAGTGTAAAAACGGAAGCAGTGATACAACAATTGTTGCAACAAGTGATAATAGAGATGAGTGGGAACAGTTTAAAATAATTAAAAATGATGATGGAACAGTTTCTTTCAAATCATTAGTATCAGGAAAATATATATGTATGGTAAGTGAAGGAGCATATCTTACAGCAAGCACCTCCGCAATATATAACGGAGAAAAATTTGTTATAGAAAGATACGCGGAAGATACAAGTAAAAATAAACAGTTTGCTATTAGGTCAATTGCAAATGGAAAGTATTTGTGCGTTGATCCAAGTGGCGACAAGGCGGTTCTTTCAACTTCAACTACGATAGGTGGCTTATGGGAAACTTTCCATATGGAAACCGTAAATGGAGAATGGATAGTGCCTGACGGAACTGTTCTTGCGGATAGTGCATATAGAGATGCATTTTCAAAAATTGAAGCAGAGAGCACAGATGACTTTAATGGAACAATTAATTATGATACATACCTAGGAAATACTAATGACGGTGAATGGGCAAGATATGATAGTGTAAGATTTACCAAAACCGCAAAGAGTATTATAATGAATTACTCTGTAAGAGGTAAGGTTGCCACAGGAAAAGTATCATTGTATTTAGATAGTTTGGATACGACACCTGTTGGAGAATTGTATCTGACTGAAACTGCTGAAGACAGTTGGGATACATATGTAGAAAAACAGTTTGCTTTGGAAAAAGAGATAAGTGCAGGAGTTCATAATGTATATCTTAAATTTACCCCTGACAGCGGAAAGACATATGTTGGAAATATCGATTATTTCTTATTTAGTGAAGAGGCATATGAAGAACCAACAACAGTAGCATCAACAACAGTAGCACCAACAACAGTAGCGCCAACCACAACAGTGGCACCTACTACGACGGTTGCACCAACTACAACAGTGGCACCAACCACAACAGTAGCGCCAACCACAGTGGCACCAACAACAAAGGTAGTTCCTACAACAACAGTTGATGAGGATGCAGTTCCTGCTCCAATAGGATTAACATACGCAGGAAATGAAACACTTCCATACTACTTTGCATGGCAGGCACCTACAAGTGACATAGACAGCTATAATGTATATGTTGATGGAAGACTAGCAGCAACATCAAATATAGCAGCTATTAATTTAACAGCAGATGTATTTAAGGATGGAAAAAAGGATTATACAATATCAGTAAAATCTGTTAAAAATGGTAAGGAATCAGAAGCGACATCAATTACATATAGCTTTAAGGATGATGTGACAACAACGGTAGCACCTACCACAATAGTGGCACCAACAACAACAGTAGCACCTACTACAGTAGCACCTACAACGGTAGCACCAACAACGGTAGCACCTACGACGGTAGCACCAACAACAGTGACACCAACGACAGTAGCGCCTACAACAGAGGTACCAACAACGGTAGCACCTACAACAGAGGCACCGACAACAATGGCGCCTACAACACAGAGTGAAACTTCAACAGCAGCAATTGGAGAAGGAAGCAATGCAGGTAAGGTTGACAGCGAAATACTTAACTGCAGGAATGATAAGGATTTAGCAGGATCAACTTTCGGAAAACTTTGTGTAAAGGTTAAGAAGAGCAAGAAGAAAGCTATCAGTCTTACATGGAAGAACATACAGGTTGCTAAGACATATGTTATCTATGGTGCAAAATGTGGAACTTCATATAAGAAGATTGCAACTGTTCACAGCAAGACATTTACAGATAAGAAGCTCAGGAAAGGTACTTACTATAAGTACATGGTTGTAGCATTAAATGAAAAGGGCGAAGTGGTAGCAATATCCAAGTTAATTCATGTGGCAACAAAGGGTGGAAAAGTAGGTAACTGTAAGAAGCTTAAAGTGAACAAGTCAAAGGTTAACTTAAAGCAGGGTAAGAAGTTTAAGTTAAAAGTTAAACAGATTGCTGAATCAAAGAAGGTTAAATTAAAGAAACATAGAAAGATAGCCTTCGAATCAGATAATCAGGATGTGGCTGTTGTATCTAAGAAAGGTATAATTACAGCAAAGAAGAAAGGCACATGTTCAGTTTATGTTTATGCACAGAATGGTGTATATAAACAAGTGAAAGTTACAGTTAAATAAAATATAAAATAAAAATCAATTATAATACCTCCAAGGTAGAAATGGTAAATAACCGGAGTATGCTTTGGAGGTATTTTTGTGTTTCAAAAAAATAATTGAAATTGGTGTAAAATAAAAAAGTAATATAAAAAGTGTCACAAGTATAATATTATATTATTTATAGTTATAGGTAGAAAAATAGTTAATTACAGAAGAGAGTGATACAAATGGAGTATTATTTTATAATTAATCCTATAAGTGGAAAAATTAACAAACAATTATTAGAAAAGAATATAAGAGAGGCATGTCTTAAAAGACAGGTTTATGTACACAAAGAAAACAGGTGATGCACAGTATCTGGCAAAAAAATACCTGATGAGGAATGTGTAGTTTTTTCCGTTGGTGGTGACGGCAATTTAAACGAAGTGCTTAACGGAATTGCAAAATCTGAAAACAAGATTCTTGGAAATATTCCAACAGGCAGTGGAAATGATTTTGATAAAACCCTAAAGCAGTATCAAAATGGGATACTGAATATTGACTTATAAAAAATCAATAACAGATTTTTTATAAATGTGGCGTGTCTTGGACTGGATGCAGATGTGGCAAATAACATATCATTTATAAGAAAGAAAAAATGGATTCCGGTTTCTCAAAGATACAATGCAAGTCTTGTATACTCTTATTTTAAATATAAGTTTAAGGACTTAAAAATAACAATGGGAGAAACTCAGGTAGAAAATTCATGCAAAATTCTTGCAGTTGGAAATGGACAGTATTATGGTGGCGGTTTTAGAATTGCACCTCATGCTTTATTGGAAGATGGTATGTTTGACATATATTTTGTTGAAAAATTGCCTAAACCTAAGATTATTCCAATTTTAATTAAACTGTTAAGAGGAAAACACGAAAATTCAGAGTACGTTACAAGATTTTCAGGAAATAAGATTATAATAGATACTGATGAGTTATGTACTTTTAATGTTGATGGAGAAAAAATGACGTCAAATCATTTTGAAATCATTAATATTTCAGGTGGCATAAAAGTATATAACGACAGGAATTTTATTGATGAAATTTTGCAGAAGGAAGAGAAAAAATAGTTTATCAGATAAATGAGTACAAATAATTTAGTTTATAAATGATTCGGTTTATAAATGAGTACCAACAGATTGGTATATAAATTAGTACAAGAGGGAGTTTTATTACTAAACACAGTTTTGACTGTTAGAGCACATCAGGCAAATTATGTTAAATGATAATGTAAAAGCGAGAGTTATGGATTATAATGGAGAATATCATAAAAAAGTAACGGATGCCAAACCGCTGAATTCACAGGAATATTTCTTTGCGGAAGCATATTGTGAGTTAGGTAGATAATGAACAAACAGTGTGGGACATGATAAAAATAAAACCGATTTTACTAATTTAAAAAAGCAGTTTTGTGCTAGCGTAAATTTTTAGTCGGAAAATAAAACAAAAAAATAAGAGTAACCCCTTACTTTGTGATAAAGTATTAATTACTACAAAAAACTTTAAAAGAAAGG
>OGCO01005375.1_pt1 | contig 12467 bp, 11 predicted proteins | sample 1570171 | NCBI WGS metagenome assembly OGCO01 (sample SAMEA4370583, study PRJEB24528) | human gut metagenome | reverse complement strand
GAATCGCTCCGCCGATAGCATCCAGAAGCGCGGTGCAGCCGCGAACGGAATAGTCATTGTCGGTCATCGGCTCGACCTTTTGAACCGGTACACGGTCATGAATAACCTCGCTCACGTTGTCAAAGAGGACGGTAGAGATCAATGCCTCGCCATTCTCCTTTTTTTGCTTTTCAATCATGGAGTTGAAGCCTCCGATGGTGTCTGCTTCCAGCCCGCTCATAGAGCCGCTGCGATCAAGGATGAATACGATCTCCGTCAAGTTCTTTCTCATGTTTTGTACCTCCGTATATAAAAATATGACTGCTTGGTGTCTCACCTTACAGTCATATTGTACTTCGGTATTCACTTCATTTGGTCGCATGGCAAGCGACATTATTCTAAGGACAAGAACAGCTCTCCGTCAATGCTTAGGATGTTATCCATCGGAATCTTCGTGCCGTCCTGCATGGTAATCAGGCGCTCAAAGTCATCAACCTTTATGACTGCGCCGGTTGCAGTTACATACTCACCGCCAGCTTTGCGCTCATCAGGTTTGAAGTAGGTTATTTCAACCTCCGGCTCTTCATCAAGGGCATCCATGAGAAGCTGATACCTCATGTTCAAAGCGGTCAAGGCTCCCTCATCAAGCTCAATCCTTTCGTCGGTCAGACGTCCGGTTTCCTTGATTGCAGAATCATAGCCGGTGAGGGCGGCAAAGGGCGCAAACTGCGCTGCACGATCTGACATCGGCATTTGTGGTCGCGTTTTGGAAACGTGGTGAGGAAGTCCCATGATCTCGTCGTATTTTCCGTTCACGCCTTATGCCCTCCAATCTGCGCATTGCGGTCTTTCGCGGTTGCACCTTCTTCAAGATTCATTGCCTTGAGGATGGCATTCTTTCCATACTTCTTCTTGATGGCAAGCGTGGCGGCTTGTATTTTCCGCTCACGTTCCAAGGCAGCGTCCTCGGCTTTCTGCTTTTCCTCTTCGGCGGCATAGTCGGTAAAGAGGTCGAGCTGGACAGCACCGTCATTTTTCTTCGGCGCGTCCGTTTCCGGCAGGACATGATTTGCCACAACATACATACGGCGGACAAGCAGATTCTTGTCCACGATCCGGTCGAAGAGTTCTGACACAGCACACATTATTTTGCGGGTAGATGATGTGTGACCGTCGAGGTTGATAGAGCCGTGCGCCTGTTTCGGAATCTGCCTCCCATAATGATTGCCAATCAGCGGTCTCGCAACATCAGGGACATTATCAAAGCATACATTAACTATTTTTCAACTGATCTTATGCTGGGAGATACCATACTGAACAAATACTGATACAAAACCAAACCCCCGCTGTGGAGCGAAAACTTCCACAGCGGGGGCATCTGATTTGTTGAAAACTTTTTGCTTAATCCCGCTGCGCCAGCGGCACGAAGGGGCGCTTGGGGGCGACGGCCTTGTAGGCGGGACGGATGATCTTGTTGCCGGGGGTGTAGACCTCCTCCAGCCGGTGGGCGCACCAGCCCACCATGCGGGCGGTGGCGAACAGGGGGGTGTAGAGCTCCTCGGGGATGTCCAGCATCTGATAGACGAAGCCGGAGTACAGATCCACATTGGCGCAGAGCATCTTGTCGTGGCCGGTCTCCCGGGCGAACACGCCGGGGGCGAGGCGCTCCACCGACTCCACCAGTTCCAGCTGGTCGGTCATGCCCTTCTCCTCGGCCAGATTCCGGGCGAACTTACGCAGAATGACGGAACGGGGGTCGCTCATGGTGTAAATGGCGTGGCCCATGCCGTAGATCAGGCCGCTGCCGTCGCCCAGCTCCTTGTGGATAATGCGGCTGAGTACGCTCTGGACCTCCTCGTCGTCCTTCCAGTCGCCCACGTTCTCGGCCACCACGTCCAGCATCTGCTTGGCGCGGATGTTGGCGCCACCGTGGCGGGGGCCCTTCAGGGAGCCGACGGCCGCCGCGATGGAGGAATAGAAGTCGGTGTGGGAGGAGGAGATGACGCGGCAGGTGAAGGCGCTGTTGTTGCCGCCGCCGTGCTCGGCGTGGAGCACCAGGCAGAGATCCAGCAGCTTGGCCTCGCTGTCGGTGAATTTGTTGTCCTTGCGCACGGCGTAGAGGAAGTTCTCGGCCAGAGACATTCCGTCCTGCGCCCGGTGGAGGTAGAGGGAGTCGCCGTCGAAATAGCACCGCTTGGCGGCGTAGGCGTGGGCCACGATCATGGGGGTGCGGGCGATGAGAGAGATGGCCTGACGCAGCTCGTTCTCCAGAGTCATAACCTCGGCCTTGTCATCGTAAGAATAGAGGGCCAGCACACTGCGGGCGATCTTGTTCATCACGTTGCTGGACGGGGCCTTCAGGATCATGTCCTCGGTGAACATGGGGGGCAGGGGGCGCATCTCGCCCAGCAGTTCGGTGAACTTGCCCAGCTCCTCGCGGTTGGGCAGGCGGCCCATGAGCAGCAGGAACGCCGTCTCCTCAAAGCCGAAGCGCTTTTCAGAGACAAAGCCGTGGATCAGATCCTCCACGTTGATGCCGCGGTAGTAGAGCTTGCCGGGCATGGGGACCTTCTCGCCGTCCTCCATGTAGTAGCCCATAACGGAGCCGACCTGGGTCAGACCGGCCATGACGCCGGTGCCGTCGGCGTTGCGCAGCCCCCACTTGATGTCCGCGCCGTGATCCTGACTGCGGCTGATCTTGTTGTTGTCCGGGTAAATATGAGTCAGTTCCGTCAGGAACGCCTGAGCGTCCTCTTTTGAATGAAAGTACAGATTGTCCTGCATTACTGCGCGGCCCCTTTCTCTTGTTCCAAATAGCGTATATTTATTAGTATAGCCCTTTAAATCGGCACTGTCAACGAAAATGCAAGAAAAGAGAATGAATTATGCATTGCAAATGGCGCGACGCGGACATTCAAACTTTCAAACTTTCAAACTGAAAACACTGCAACCGTAAAAGCATAGGAATCGAGGTCTTATCATGCGCCGTGAAATTCAAAAGCAAAATAATTTCAAACAAGAACTGCGTTTTATTCTGGCGGCGTTCCTTCTTCCTTTTTGCGCGATATTGGCGCTGGGGCTGCTTTGCCTGGGACGGGAGCTGATGAAGGACGGCGATGCGGAGCCGTCATCCTCCATCAGCTGGCCGCTGGCGGCTGTGGATACGGCCACCTCCTCCCTGCCGGAAGCGGCGGGGGCGGACGGCGCCGAACAGGAGGGGACGAGCCGGAGCGATCGGTGGGACGACAGCGTGACGCTGACGGTGCTGATCGGCGGCGAGGAGCGAACCATGACGCTGGGAGACTATCTCTGGGGCGTGGTGGCGGCGGAGATGCCGGCGGGCTTTGAACAGCAGGCGCTGAACGCCCAGGCCGCCGCGGCCCGGACCTACACGGTCTATCAAATGCTCCACCACACCACCGCCCACACGGCTGATCTCTGCGATGATGTGGGATGCTGTCAGGCGTGGATCAGCCGGGAGGAGCGCGCGGAAAAATGGGCGGGCGAGGATGCGGACGCCCTGAGCGCGAAGATCACACAGGCGGTGGCGGACACCGACGGCATGGCGGTCTGCTATGAGGGGGCGCCCATTCAGGCGCTGTTCCACGCCGCCAGCGCCGCCTTTACCCGCTCGGCCGCCGAGGTGTTCGGGGAGGAACTGCCCTACCTCCAGAGCGTGGAAAGTCCCGAGGGGGACGAGGTGCCCAACTATTACAGTGTGGTCACGGTCCCCTCCACAGAGTTTGTGGAAAAACTGACCGCCGCCGCGCCCGGGTGCGACTTTTCCGGGGACAGCTCCGGGTGGATCGGCCCGACCGTCTACGACGCGGCGGGGCTGAGCACCGCCGTGCAGATCGGCGGACAGGAGGTGCCGACCCGGACACTGCGCACCCTGTTCTCCCTGCGCTCCTCCAGCCTGAGCGTGGAGATGAGGGACGGAAACGCCGTGTTCTACGTCACCGGCTACGGCCACGGGGTGGGCATGAGCCAGTACGGGGCCAATGCCCTGGCAAAACAGGGCAAAAGCTGGCAGGAGATCCTGACTTGGTATTATTCCGGCACGGATGTGGAAAATCTAGCTGACAAAAATCTGGATTTGGGGTAAAATGAAGTGTTAGTATTGTGGAGACTGCCGAAGGCTTCCCCTCAAGGGGAAGGCTTTCGGTGCGGCGCTGACAGTTTTCGGGTCTAGTGTAGGGCGGGTGCTTGCCCCCCGCGGACGGCCGCATCTGTCGTAACAGGACAGCTTGCAGGTAATTGGCAAGCACCCGCCCTACGATCAAACCTGCTGACTTTCCGTTTATTCCCACCAAGGATGTGAATGTATGAACAAAAGAATCTATCCCCTGCTGGCCGTTTTGCTGGGTGCGGCGGGCTTTGGGCTGCAATGCCGGGCACAGACCACGGCGTTTGAACCGCTGACCGGGCTGATCGTCCCCGGCACGGCGTCCATGCTTGTGTTGAAGATCTTCTTCGTGGCGGTGCCGGTCGTCGCCCTGCTGTGCGCCCTGCCCCTGAAGGGCTCCGGCGTGCGCATTGACGCCACGGGGCGGCTGTTTGAGCATCTGAGCTTCCCCGCCCGATTCGTGGGCGTGCTGGCGGGAATGCTGTACTGCGCCGCCGCGCTGCTCCGGCTGACCGGCAATGTTCGCACCGGCGCCGGCCTCGCCGTGCTGGCGGTGGATGTTCTGCTGATCGTCGGCGGCGCGTGCATGGTGTGGCAGATCGTCACGCCGGGATCCCGGCGCAGTCTCCTCACCCTCCTGCCCGGCTTCTCCATCGCCTTCTGGCTGGTGATCTACTACCACACCCAGTCCAAGGACCCCATTGTGGAGCGCTACGGCGCGCTGCTGCTCTGCCTGATGGCCACGGCGCTGGCCCTCTATCACCAGGCGGGCTGGTCCTTCGGCAAGGCCAATCCGGTGCGCGGGATGACCTTCACCCTGACCGCCGGGATCTATGCGTTCGCCGCCATGCCGGCGGCCGCAGGCACCGCCGACTTGCTGGCGCTCACCGCCATCGGGCTGTGGATGCTGCTCCACGCCGCGGTTCTCCCCGGTGCGCCGGAGAAAACGGTGGAAAAACCGGAAGAAGAATAAAGAAAATGCCCCCGGCTGCGGAGTGAAAACCGCGGCCGGGGGCATTGCTGTAAATGGAGGGGTTGCGGAAGATCAGGGCTTACGGATGAAGAAGTTCATGACGAGCGTCAGTGCGCCCAGAATGATGACCATCAGGAAGGTGGTCTGGTAACCGCCGCCGGCCGCCTGAATGAGGGCTGCGGACAGCATGGGGCCGATGATCGCCGCCGGGAAGGTGCACAGGTTGCACACGGAGAAGTTCTGCGCATAGTGGGTGTTGCCGTAGAGCTGACGGATCATAGTGGCATTCAGGGTGATGCCGCTGCCGTAGACAATGCCCATGAGCAGCATACCGACCAGCACCACGGGGGTGGCCATGGCCTGACCGCCGAAGAACATCAGCAGGCCGGAGGCAATGAGCACGCCGTTGATCCCGAACATGGTGGCCTTCCAGCCAAAACGGTCCACCGCAATGCCGGTCAGCAGGCGGCCAAAGCCGTTGAACACGGAGACAAACAGGCCGACTGCGGCGGCAAGGCCGTAAAAAGCGCAGATGTCGGAGGCATAGTTGACCACGATCATGCCGGAGGAGGAGCAGCAGATGTTCCAGAAGAAGTAGATCCAGAAGGTGGCCCGCTTGGCCATCTGGCCGGGGCCGATATCCATGGCGGAGGCGGTCTGCTTGGAGGCCGGAGCGGCGGGGAGCGCCACATCCGGGCCGGGGGCGTGGATAAAGCCGGAGAGCCCCGCGAAGATGGCCAGATCCACCACGGCGAACACCCGGAAGGTGCTGAACACGCTCATGACCTTCATGAGTGCGCCCGCCACGTTGCCCATGATCAGGGTGCCGAAGCCCATGCTCATCAGCAGCAGACCGCTCATCAGGCCGGTGCGGTCGGGGAACCAGGGCTGGATAGAGGTCTGAACTGCGTTATAGGCAATGCCGGTGCCCAGACCGGTCAGGCCGCCGTAGCACACATAGAGCAGGATGAGCGCCAGCTCCGGGTCCCCTGTGGGCAGGAAGGACACGCCCAGAAAGCCCACAAACAGCAACGCGGCGGAGATCAGCACCTGCACCTGCTTGGGTACCCACTGGCTGATCTTGCCCGCCAGCACGCCGCCCAGGCAGAACAGGCACATCATGATGGTGAAATTCAGGTTGACCTGTGCGGTCGTCCAGGAGGGAAAATCCTTGACCAGATTGACCTTGAAAAAAGTCCAGGCGTACATGGAGCCCAGCGCCAGCATCTGGACAAGGCCCACCGCCGCATAGGGGGTGCGATTCACTTTTTTGGCTGTATTCAAATTGGTTTCTCCTTTCAGGCAGCAGAAGGAGCGCTTGCCGCGATTTCTGCTTTTTTTTTAAAAATCTCCTTATTTTACCCCGCAGTGCGGAGAATGTCAAAACATTTTTGCATAAATTCGGGGTGGTACAATAAAATGGAGTGAACGCTCTGTATGGTGGTGATGCCAATGGCCGGCCGGCCCTCCCTGTTTCGCTCCACGCTGATGCTCACCGGCGTAGGCGTGGCGAGCCAATTCTTCGGGTTTCTCTACCGGATCGCCATGGCGCGGCTGGCGGGGGCGGAGGTGCTGGGGCTCTATCAGCTCATCCTGCCCGCCTATGCGGTCATCCAGTCCGTCTGCATCTCCGGCCTTGCGGTGGCGGTCTCCGTACTGTCTGCGGAGTTTTACGCCCGCGGGAATCACGCCGCACTGGGGCAGAGCGTCTCCGCCGGACTGCGGGGCATGGCGGCCCTGTGGCTCCCGCTGGCGGCGGCGGTGGTGTTTCGCTCCGAATGGATCGCCGTCCATCTGCTGGGGGACGTGCGCACCCGGTTGGGACTGCTGCTCCTGCCGCCGGTGATGCTGCTCACCGGGGTGGAAAATCTCCAGAAGCAGCAGTTTTACGGCATCGGCTCCATGCGCCTGCCTGCCGGAGTGGAGCTGGGGGAGCAGGTGCTGCGCTCGGCGTGCATTATCCTGCTTCTGGCCGTTCTGGGCCCGGAACGGCCGGAGCAGGCCGCCGCGCTCATCGTGCTCGGACTGCTGCTCAGCGAGCTCTTTTCCTCCGGCGTCCTCACCGCCGCCCGACTGCATTGCGCCCGCCGCAGCTCCGGCGGAGTGCGCGTTCCCCCGGGACAGCTGCGCCGCCGCCTGTGTGCCATCGCCCTGCCGGTGAGCTGTACTGCGCTGGCGGGCAGCCTGATGGGCGCAGCGACCTCGGTGCTGATCCCCCAGCTGCTGGTGCGCCATGGGCTGGGCGCGGAGCGGGCCATGGAGGAATTCGGCATTCTGATGGGCATGACCCTCCCCCTGCTCATGATCCCCACCGCCTTTGTAAACGCCCTGTCGCTGGCGCTGCTGCCTCGGCTGACCCGGGAGCGGTCGCTGGGTCAGATGGGCGCGTTCCGCCGCACCGGGGAGAAGGCCATGCTGGCGGTGTGCTATGTGGTGCTGCCGCTCATCGCCCTGATCGCCGCGCTGGGGCCGGATCTGGGCGCGCTGCTCTTCGCCGAGCCCCGGGCGGGGCGCTATATTCTGCCGCTGGCGGTGGGCGTGGGGGCCGGGTGCTGCCACGCGGCGCTGGGCTGTATCCTGAACGCCCTGGGAAAGCAGAGTCAGAGCGCCGCCGTCAGCCTGTTCTGCGGCTCGCTGGAACTGCTGGCCACGGTGGTGCTGATCCCCCGGTTCGGCATGGCCGGATTTGCGGCCGCCTTTGTGGGCACCGGCCTGCTGGAGTGCGCGCTCTGCCTGCTTCTGGTGTGGCGGTACGCCGGGATGCATCTGGACTGCTATCGCTGTTTCTCCGCGCCGGTGCTGGCCGCCCTGCTGGCGGCTCTGCTGGTGCATCTGGGCTATCACCTGTGCCGGGACGCCGGGCTGGGGACGGTCTGGGCCGTGGCGGGCGGGATCGCCGCCGGACTGGGGGTGTACTGGTGCGCCATGGCGGCCCAGGGCGTCCGCCCGCTGTGGGTCATCCGCAGCCCCTAGTTGCAATGCGGCGCGTTTTACGGTATGCTTGGTGACAGGTGAGACAAATGCAGAATTACAAGCTGACAATTCAATATGACGGCAGCCGTTACAGCGGCTGGCAGGTACAGGGCAACACGGAGCAGACCGTTCAGGGCAAGCTCCAGCGGGTGCTGGGGGCGCTGGACGGCGGCGAGGTGGAGGTCCACGGCTCCGGCCGCACCGACGCGGGCGTCCACGCCCGGGCCCAGATCGCCAATGTCAGGCTGCGCACGGGGCCGGACTGCGCCGCGGTGCTGGAATACTGCTGGACGCATCTGCCCCGGGACATTGCGGTCACCGCCGTGGAGCCCGCCCCGGAGCGCTTTCACGCCCGGCTGAATGCCAGAGCCAAGCGCTATGTCTATCGCATCTGGAACAGCCCGATCCCCAACGTATTTGAGCGGAAATTTCTCTGCCAGCAGACCGAGCCGCTGGACGTGGAGGCCATGCGCCGGGCGGCGGACCATCTGTGCGGCACCCATGATTTCCGCTCCTTCTGCGGCCTGCGCCGGTTCAAAAAATCTACCGTCCGCACGGTTACGGCCATCGAGATCGAGCGGCTTGGGCCGGAAGTGCGCTTCCGCTTCACCGGAAACGGCTTTCTCAACCAGATGGTGCGCATCCTGACCGGCACGCTGGTGGAGGTCGGCCTTGGCCTGCGCACGCCGGAGGAGATGCCCGCCGTTTTGAATGCCCGCGATCGTTCCGCCGCCGGACGCACCATGCCCCCGGAGGGGCTGATCCTGGACGCGGTGTTTTATTGAACTTTTTGGATTGTGGAAAAGCAGGGAGTTCCGTTTTCGGCTCACCTCTCAGGGGGAAGCCGTTCGGGAGGCCCTGCTTTTCCGCACTCCCTCAGTTTATCCCCCGGGCACCTTCCTTTTCCTCCGAAAATGTGATACGATAACTATAATTACGAATTTCCAATGAAAAGAGGGACTTTCCGATGCTTGCCGGCAGACAGTATTTCACCCGGGCGGAGCAGGCCTATGACCGGGCGGTGGCGCTCATCCGCTCACTGGATGAGACGTTCCAGTCCGACGCCTTCCGGGACGATCCCGGAGAGCGGTACGACTCCACCGTGACACTCTATCAGTTTGACGTCATTTTGCAGGCCATCCTCTTGCAGATGGCCCTGAGTGACGGCGTGTTTCACCGGCTGGAGCGGCGGCTTATCGACCGGATCACCCGTTACGGCGACCTGCTGGTCTACCTGCGCAAGGCCACGAACGGGGCGCTGGCGCTGAGCTGGGAGAAGATCGACGGCCTGAGTGCGGAGACAAAGCGGGAGCTGGCCCGGCGCCTGCCCGACATTCTGGAGCGCACCTGCAACAGCTTTGTCCACCCGCTGGCCGTGGCGGACGGCATGGTGGACTCGGTTGACTTTCTGGAAAAGCTGGAGAGTGAGCTGCAGGAGATCGCCCTGAGCCTGAGCAATATCGACGGCGTGCGCCGGGAGGCGGAGCGCTCTGCCTACGTTGAAATGCTGGAGCATCTGCTCACCCGCCGCTGGAAGCAGATGAAGGAGGCCAGCCTTGCGGAGGCGGAGGGCTGAGCGCGGGAAAAGGCGTCGAACCGGGTCGAAAACTGCCGCGGGCGCGGCGGCTTTTCCGCCGGTTCGGAAGGCAAGAAAACCTTAATAAATTCCCCCGGCCCCCGGCCTTGCGTTCCAACTCCGGAGTGGGCTATAATAGAATTGTTACGATTGTCGAAAAAGGGCGAAGCGCGCAAAAGCCGCCCTCAGGGGAAGCCCTTCCTTATATTATATTGAGCCATATCATGCACCCACAGCATTCAAGGGAGATAAAAGAGAGCATATGAAACGATTTCTGAGTCTGGGCCTGGCACTGGCCCTAATTTTTTCCATTGCGGCGCTGTCCGGCTGCGGCCAGACAAGCACCGGCTCCGGCAGCGCTGCCAGCGCCTCCGCCTCCTCTTCCGGCGAGGAGGAGAACAAGCCCGCCCTCTCCGGCGGCACCGCGCAGGACTCCGCCTCCGGTGAGGGCGCAGGCACTGCCGACGACGATGCGAACGCCGCCGTGCTCACCACCGTCCACACCCAGGAGTACGGCACCTGCACGAACTTTGCCAGCGATGAGAACAACATTAAGCTGCGCCTGAACTATCCGGACGGCGACATCGACGCGCTGGACAACGCCTTCCTCGACTGGGCGAAGCAGACCGCCGTGGACTACCAGAACGAGCAGGGCGGCAGCGAGGTGGCCGTGTCTCTGGCCGCCAGCTACGACAGCTTCAACGTCAACGCCCGGGTGGTCAGCCTTGTGGCCACCGTCAGCATGAACCACTCCCACAGCGCCCTGCCCGCGACGAAAACGGCCACGTTCAATGCCGATCGAGAGACGGGCAAGCTACTGGTGTTCAAGGATCTGCTCAAGGACGGCGGCGAGACCGCCATCCGCCAGCTGTGCGCCGATGCCGGGCTGGACTCCACCCGGACCGACCTCTTTGACAACTGGCTGCTGACCGCCGCCGGGCTGCGGCTCTATCTGGACGGGGAGCAGGCCGTTGAGTTCACCTATGCTCAACTGCGGGGGATGCTGTCCATTCCCAAGCCCCCCCGCACGATCGACCCCAGCAAGCCCATGATCGCCCTCACCTTTGATGACGGCCCCAGCCAGAACACCTCCCACATCCTCGACCTGCTGGAGGAGTACGACGTCCGTGCCACCTTCTTCGTGGTGGGCAACCGGGTCAGCAGCTATGCGGACACCGCCAAGCGGGCGGTGGCGCTGGGCAACGAGATCGGCATCCACACCTGGGAACACGCCAAGCTGACGGTGCTCCAGCCCGAGGAGATCGCCTCCCAGATCACCCGGACGGCGGACGCGGTGAAGGAGTATGCCGGCGGCACCTGCGCGGCGGTGCGCCCGCCCGGCGGTGCCTGTGACGACACGGTCAAGCAGGTGGCCGGTCAGCTGGGCTATATCCTGGTCAACTGGTCCATTGACACGCTGGACTGGAAGACCCGGGACACGGACAGCACCTATAACGCCATCATGTCTCAGGCCGCGGACGGCGGCATCGTCCTCTGCCACGACCTCTATGAGTCCACGGCCAACGCCATGGACCGGGTCATTCCGGAGCTCATCGACCAGGGCTATCAGCTGGTCACCGTCTCCGAACTGCTCAGCTACAATACCGGCGGCGTGACCCCCGGCAATCTGTACAGCCAGCGCAAGTGATTCCTTACCAAATAAACGCCCCCGTTCCGGCCTTTTACGCCGGGGCGGGGGATTTTTTCATCTGCGGTCCGGCTTTCTTTTGCCAGAGCACGCAAATCATGCTACAATGGCGCTATCAACAGCCAAGGAGAAAACTGCAATGTATGATGTGATCCTGTTCGATCTGGACGGCACTCTGACCGATCCCGGAGAGGGCATCACCAATTCGGTGGCCTATGCTCTGCGCAAGTTCGGCATTGAGGTGCCCGACCGGCGCGCGCTCTACAAATTCATTGGCCCACCCCTCTATGAGTCCTTTATGAAGTACTACGGGTTTGACCGCGCAGGCGGCCTTGCGGCGGTGGAGGCATATCGGGAATATTACCGGGACCGGGGTATCTGGGAGAACCGGGTGTATGACGGCATTCCGGCGCTGCTCGCCGAGCTGAAGGCGGCGGGGAAAACGCTGGTGCTGGGCACCTCCAAGCCGGAGGAGTTCGCCGAACAGATCCTGGACCACTTTGCGCTGCGCCAATACTTCGATTTTGTCGCCGGTTCCACCATGGACTCCGCCCGGGTGGCCAAGGCGGACGTCCTGAAGTACGCGCTGGAGTCGCTGCACATCGCCCCCTCGGAGCGGGTCGTCATGGTGGGCGACCGGGAGCACGACGTGCTGGGCGCCGAAGCCGTGGGCCTCGCCTGCGTGGGCGTCCTGTTCGGCTATGGCGACCGGCCGGAGCTGGAGCGCGCCGGAGCGGCAGAGATCGCCGCCGATGTGCCCCAGCTGAGGAAGATCCTGCTGGGGTGACGGCGCTCCCCGGCGCAGCGGAAGAGCCATGTGCGCCCCGGACGGACGCGGGCAGGACAAATCCGCCAAAAGCAGGCTGAATTTTCCATTGTCTGCGGGCAGTCCTTCCAAATCGGAAAAGCCCGTTGTTTTCCCCGCGGAATCCATTGACGCGGGCGGGGCAAACTGATAAAATAGTATTAACTATTGGATTTTTGTCAGAAGGAGGCTTTCCCATGTCTGTGAAATACATTTTTGTCACCGGCGGCGTGGTTTCCGGCCTTGGCAAGGGCATCACCGCTGCTTCTCTGGGCCGTCTGCTGAAGGAGCGCGGCCTGAAGGTGACCAACCAGAAGCTGGATCCCTACCTGAACGTGGACCCGGGCACCATGAGCCCCTATCAGCACGGCGAGGTGTTCGTCACCG
>OGCO01005369.1_pt1 | contig 12485 bp, 10 predicted proteins | sample 1570171 | NCBI WGS metagenome assembly OGCO01 (sample SAMEA4370583, study PRJEB24528) | human gut metagenome | reverse complement strand
TATGAGAAAATGTATGCTCACCGAGAGGAGATTTAAGAATGAAAGTATTAGTGACAGGTGTTGGCGGACAGCTTGGTCATGACGTGATGAACGAACTGGCATCCCGTGGTTATGAGGGAATCGGTTCTGACATCAAAGAAACATACAGCGGAATCCAGGATGGTACAGCGGTAACAACAATGCCATATGTGACGATGGATATCACAGATGCATCTTCTGTAGAAAAAGTTCTGACAGATGCAAAACCGGATGTAGTGGTACATTGTGCTGCATGGACGGCCGTAGATCTTGCAGAAGACGAAGATAAGAAAGACATCGTAAAAGCAGTCAATGCAACAGGAACAAAGAACATTGCAGATGTGTGTAAAAAGTTAGACTGTAAGATGGTATACATCAGTACAGACTATGTATTTGACGGACAGGGAGAGAAAGCCTGGGAACCTGACTGTAAGAATTACAAACCACTGAATGTATATGGAGAGACAAAACTTGCCGGAGAGCTTGCGGTATCGGAGACGCTGGATAAATACTTCATCGTACGTATCGCGTGGGTATTCGGAAAGAACGGTAAGAACTTTATTAAGACAATGCTCAATGTAGCAAAGACACACGATACATTGAAAGTTGTAAATGACCAGATCGGAACACCAACCTATACATTTGACCTTGCAAGACTTCTCGTTGACATGATCGAGACTGACAAATATGGTTACTATCATGCAACAAATGAAGGCGGATATATCAGCTGGTATGATTTTACAAAGGAAATCTTCCGCCAGGCAGCAGAGCTTGGTCATGACGAATACGGCGAAGACAAGGTGACAGTTCTGCCGGTAACAACAGAAGAGTACGGTGTATCCAAAGCAGCAAGACCTTTTAACAGCAGACTGGACAAGAGTAAACTTGTGGAAAATGGATTTACTCCACTTCCGACATGGCAGGATGCGCTTGGAAGATATCTGAAAGAAATCGAATTCTAAATTTTATACAGTTGAAGAATAATCTCAGCCACATGATGTGGCTGGGATTAACTCACGTATAAATCATTTAAATTAATAAGGAGACGTAATAATGGGACAGATTAAAGTAGAAAAAAACGCAGGCGGTATCCAGGGACTCTGTGTAATTGAACCAACAGTACATGGTGACGCAAGAGGATACTTTATGGAGACATATAACCAGAAAGATATGGAAGAAGCAGGACTTACAATGCAGTTCGTTCAGGACAACCAGTCAAGTTCTACAAAGGGAGTCTTAAGAGGATTACATTTCCAGAAAGAATTTCCACAGGGAAAACTGGTACGTGTCGTAAAAGGTTCTGTATTTGATGTGGCAGTAGACTTAAGAAGTGACAGTGAGACATACGGAAAATGGTTCGGTGTAGAACTGACAGAAGAAAATAAGAAACAGTTCTATATTCCGGAAGGATTCGCACACGGCTTCCTGGTATTAAGTGATCTTGCCGAGTTCTGCTACAAGTGTACAGACTTCTATCATCCGGGAGACGAAGGTGGTCTTGCATGGAACGATCCTGAGATCGGTATTAAGTGGCCGACACTGACAGGAGAGTATAAAGGAACAGCATCCGGAGAAGGTTATGCGCTGGAAGACGGTACTGCACTGAACTTAAGTGATAAGGATCAGCTGTGGGTTGGACTGAAAGATACGTTCCATTTTTAGGATAAACTATGAATAAGTTATCAAAATTACTGAATGTTGTGATTTATCTGTGCATCATAAGTTATGCACTTCCAACGGGAGTAATGAAGGGCATACCAATTCAGAAAATATTGGTATGCCTGTTGATTATTCTGGGAGGAATATGCCTGGTTTTACAAAGAAAAAGCCTTGAGATTATAAAAAGTGCGAAGCTGGAGATTACTTTAGGTGTTTTGGGATTGTTGGCATGTATAGTCAGTTACATTCATGGAAATGAATGGAGCATAAAATTTACGGGATTATTTTATATCTCGGTAATTGTGTTTGTAGAATTGTATTTTCTGGTCAGATATGAATTGGCTGAACCGGAAAAGATTGTAGAATGTATCCTTTATATGATGCTTTTGAAGATTCTGGGAAAAATAATCATAGAAATCGTCTTTGTATGTAAGTTGATAGAATATGAGGCTGTAATAGAATTTTATCTAAACATGTTTGGAACGGAAGCATCGACGATGACAATGCATTTGGGCAGATTATTGCTGATCCGTGTGCAGACTTCATCTGATATTATAGTGGTGACATTGATGCCGTTTTACTGGATGATGGAGAAATATAAAAAAAGCATCAGAAGTCTGCTGTTTGCATTGAGCGGGATTTATACATTGATTGTATTTTCGAGAGTTTTGATGGTTGAATTCTGCTGCTTTGCGTTTGTTGCAGTGTTATATTATTGGAAGAAAATCCCGAAGAAGGTAAGATGCATCGGGGTGATTCTTGTGCTTGCTTCGTCGGTATTATGGTTGAAGCCTGTGATACAAATGATAGAATTCCGGTTCTTTTCTTCATTTGCTGTGGAATCAGATGATGTCAGACAGATACAAATGATAGAATTGATAAACGGAGTGAAGGAGTCACCAGTATTCGGGCATGGATTTGGAAGTTACATAAGTGATTATACAAGAAGTGGATCGATACCGTTTTCATATGAAATAGAATATCTGTCATTTTGTTACCAGATGGGAATTTTAGGATTTGTAGTTTTTGTTGGAGGAGTTCTCCTGATATACATAAAAAAAATCGTAAAGTATGCCAGAAAAAACACCTGGGTCATTAAAGTATTTACTTTGATTGGATTGGGCTGGTTTGTGATAAGACCTGCATTTAATCCTGCATTTCTCGGACTACAGAATGGATTTCAGATGATCGGATTATTGATGATCAATATGTATTTTAATAAAAAGCAGGAACCGTATCAAAAGTAAAATGATACGGTTCCTGTTTTTTATTTTTTGAATAATTTTCGTGTAAACCAGTCTCTGGCATAAGAAAGAGTATGAAGAATCAGTTCAAACTCGATCAAAATATAGTTAGGCAGATGCCGCAGCTTAAAAGCAACTTTTTTCTGTTCCCGGGCATGGGAAAGCCCTTCTTTTATTCCGCAGGCATAGTCTTTACCGAATCCCTTATGCATGAAAAACAGATATTTGACAACACAGCCGAGAAAAAGAGGAATAAAGTTCAAAACCAGCTGTAAGAAAGGCATGTTTTTGTAATTCAGGTAAATGTTGTTGCGGGCAGATAATTTAACCTTGAAAGAGTTATATTTTGAACCGCTTGTACCGCTTCCTACATGGTAGACAAGTGCTGTGGGACAGTATGTATTTTTGTAGCCGTAAATTTTTGCACGGTATCCGACATCGATATCTTCAAGGTATGCAAAATGGTTTTCATCAAATAAGCCGATTTTTGAAAAAGCATTCCGGCGGTAGATGGCTGCCCCGGCGCATGCGGTAAATATCTGATCTGCTTTTGTGTAATTGGAGACAGGACGTCCGGTTCCGCGGCACACGCCCCAACCCATTAAAGTATAAAGATCACCGGCGCTGTCGATCAGTTCTGGATGATACATCTGGATCATCTTACTGCTGACAGAAAAGATGCGCGGAGATTTTTCAATCGCTTTGATCATTTCTTCTACATAGTGTGTATCAACGGTCGTATCATTATTGAGCAATATCACATAAGGTGTAGTGGAATGTTCGATTCCGACATTGACCGCTTTACTGAAACCGTAATTTTTCTTTAAGGAGATAACTTCTATATCTGGGTAGTGCTCACTCATATATTCCAGACTTCCATCAGAAGATGCGTTGTCAACCACTAATACTTTGAAATCCCTGCAGGTCTGTTCTGATAATGACTGGAGGCAGGGCTCCATAAAATGTTTCCCGTTATAGTTTGGGATGATAATTGTTACTTTCATAGTTTGAGAAATACTCCGATCTCTATTTTCTAATTTGTGTCTATTATAGCAAAAAAAAGAAGAGGGTGCTATATGAAGATTGGGTAAAATAATTTTTTTAATATATTTCAAAATTATTAATAAAGTATTAAGAAAAACTGTGGTATAATGGGTTGCCGTAAGGAAAAAATTATTGTAAGATAAAACGTAATGTAAAATTAGATAAATATGGGTGAGGAACATTGATAAAGGATAATCAAAAGTTATTAAACAGATTACATGTAGTAATAGACGCAGTCGTAATTGTATTTTCATATATTGCATCGTGGTATCTGAGATTTAAAAGCGGGATTTTTGAATTGGATCCATGGTTTTTATCGTTGCAGGAATATGCAAAAGTGTTGATTGTAATTGTGCCGGGATATCTGGTCTTATATTATGGATTCCAGTTATATACACCAAAACGTGTGCAGGGACGCAGACTGGAAGCATGGCATATCATTCAGGCGAATGTAATTGGTCTGATGGCATTTATTTTACTGTTATATGTGTGGAAGCAGCCTGATTTTTCCAGGGGAATGATTTTTGTATTTTTCCTGGTGAATGTATTTTTAGAGGTTGTTGTAAGAAATATTATCCGTGAAGTGCTGCGGGATATGCGGAAGCAGGGATATAACCAGAAGCACATTCTGCTGATCGGATATAGCCGTGCGGCGGAACAGTATATTGACAGAATTAAAGCAAATCCGGAATGGGGATATATCGTGAGAGGAATTCTTGCGGATAATGTACCAAGAGGAACAGAGTATAAAGGAATTAAGGTACTTGGAGGAATCGATAATCTTATGATTGTTCTTCCGGAAAATAAACTGGATGAGATAGCAATCACTCTCGGGTTGGCAGAATATCATAAATTAGAAAAGATTGTAGGTATGTGTGAAAAATCTGGTGTCCATACAAAGTTTATACCGGATTATAATAATATCATTCCGACAAAACCATATACGGAAGATTTGGTAGGACTTCCGGTAATTAATATAAGAAGAGTGCCGCTTAGCAATATGCTGAATGCATTTGTAAAAAGGACAATGGATATTTTTGGAGCATTGGTTGCGCTTACATTATTTTCACCGGTCATGCTGGTAATAACAATTATTATAAAAGTGACATCTCCGGGACCATTGATCTTCAAACAGGAAAGGATCGGTCTGCAGAATAAACCATTCTATATGTATAAATTCCGGTCTATGGTTGTGCAGGATGCATCAAAAGAAAAAAATGGATGGACGGTAAAGAACGATCCGCGTGTTACGCCGGTAGGAAAGTTTATAAGAAAAACAAGCATTGACGAATTACCGCAGTTGATCAATATCCTGAAAGGGGATATGAGTCTGATCGGCCCGAGACCGGAAAGGCCTCAGTTTGTAGAAAAATTCAAAGAAGAGATCCCAAGATATATGATCAAACATCAGGTGCGGCCGGGACTTACCGGATGGGCACAGGTGAATGGACTACGTGGTGACACATCGATTCAAAAGAGAATCGAGTATGATTTATATTATATTGAAAATTGGACATTGGGATTTGATATAAAAATATTATTTCTGACATTTTTTAAAGGTTTTATTAATAAGAATGCATATTAGCTTCTAAAGGAGACGGCAATGGCAAAGAAAAGACGCAAGACAAAAAGACAATTAAGAGAAGAACGACAAAAAAAATTGCGCAAAAGAAAAAGAAAAAGAATTATTTTACTAACAATTGAAATTATAACTCTGGCTGCTTTATTAGTAGCTGCTTACGGAATATTCAAACTTGGAAAGCTGGATTATAATGTGTTGAATAAAAAGAAGCTGGAAGTTTATAAGGATACAGGAGAGTATACGAACATTGCATTGTTTGGATTGGATTCGAGAAATAATGAATTGGACGGCGGTGTACAAAGTGACTGTATTATGATCGCAAGTATTAATAATAAGACAAGTGACGTGAAGCTTGTGTCTGTATACAGGGATACGTTGCTGCAGCAACAGAATGGACGCTATAATAAAGCAAACTCAGCATATAATACAGGCGGTCCGGAAGAGGCGATCAGTCTTCTGAACCGTAATTTTGATCTTGATATTAAGAATTATGTCAGTGTCAATTTTAACGCACTTGTAAAAGTGATCGATGCTCTGGGAGGCATTGATATTAAAATGACGAAAGAAGAAGCACACTGGTGTAATCTGTATGGTGCCGAGACGGCAAGAGTGATTGGCGAACATTGGTCGGATATAGAAGAAAAAGCCGGTACGCAGCATCTGGACGGTATTCATGGTGTGGCATATGCAAGAATCCGTTATACAAGTGGTAATGACTTCAAACGTGCACAGAGACAGAGAATTGTATTAGAAAAGGTTGCAAAGAAAGCACAGAAAGCGAATTTCATTACTTTAAATAAAATAGTAAATGAAGTATTTCCGATGATTTCGACAAGTTTTTCTTCAAAACAGATTCTGGGATTTGCAGCGAATGCACTGAATTATAATCTGGTGTCAACAAATGGATTCCCATATCAGGTAACAACCAGTGAAACAGTGAAGAATCATAGCGGTGTATCTTTTGTCATTCCAATCGGTTTGGAACAGAATGTAAAGCAATTACATCAGGAACTGTTTAATGATGATTCTTATGAGGCATCAGACAAAGTAAAAGAGATTGACAGTGACATTGTTTATCTGACGGATATAACAGCAGATAATACAGAGGCAATGGAGTCTACGTTTAAAGGAGACAGTCTGAATGAGGGAACGGAATAAAATTATTTTAGAATATGGAACTTATATGCTGAGCTTTTTTGTCAGTTACATAGCGTCACTGGCAAAATGGTATTATGCTTCGGGAATTATTCTGATGGTGGAAGCTGTTTATTTGTATGTACACTGGGTAAGGGAAAGTGGAAGCCTTGTGGAACTGAGGGCTCTGTTTACACTTGCCTGGGTAGGGGGCCAGGGAATCAGCTGTCTGAAACTCAGTACATTACAGGATACATGGAACTATATAACCTGGTTGAGCTTTTTTGTGATATATATAGCTTTTGGAATAGGATATGAATGGGGAAGAAAGTATAGCAGGGTAGAGGGAAAAGAACCTGAAAAAAATAAAAAAAAGGCAAACAGGCTTTTTCGATGTATTATGTTGCTGCTGGTTGTGTCGGCCGGATGTTTTGTAATCGAAATTATCCGGATCGGTTATATTCCGGTTTTTTCAGATGAACCTTATTCGTATTCTTATTTCAGAATGTCGGCTTTACATTATCTTCATTATTGTGCAATCAGTTGTATTCTGATACCGGGACTTACGGTGCTTTGGAAAAAAATCGATTCTGAGGAAAGTAAGTGGCGTAATGGAGCGATCATTATTGCAAATATAGTGGCATTTGCAGTTCCGTTTCTCTATGTATCGAGATTTCAGTTTCTGTTTGAAATAGGTGTGGCAGCAGTCATTTATATACTGATAAATAAAAATATGCGGAAAAGAACCTTGGTTCTTCTTGGCCTTATGGTCTGTGCAGCGTATGTGGTGATTACATTGTCACAGAAGCGGGATGCGATATATTTGAACAATGTATTTAAAATGAAATATACACATATGCCGGTGTTTCTGACCCAGCCGTATATCTATATTGCCAATAACTACGATAATTTTGACTGTCTGGTGAAAAATCTGCCGAAATTTTCTTATGGCCTGCGGATGTTATTCCCGTTTGTGTCATTAACGGGATTGAAATTTGTAATGCCAAATCTGGTTCCGGCAACGGTCTATCTGACCAGTACCGAATTGACAACGTTTACAATGTTTTATGATGCTTATTATGATTTTGGAGTCATTGGAGCATTTGTGATAGCTCTGCTTATTGGTGTTGTTGCAAAGGTCATTATTGATATTATTAAAAAAAGTGATAACCCGGTTGTATATCTTCTTTATGGACAGATTGCAGTGTATCTGGCTCTTGCATTTTTTACAACATGGTTCAGCAGTCCTGCGACATGGTTCTGGCTGATCATTACAGGGATGATTTATTGCTATGTAGGATATGATAAGAAATAGAGGATGAAAAAGAAAAGATGAATAACGATCAGACTTCTGTAGATGTGGTGATACCATCATACAGACCAGATGAAAAATTTAGCAGACTTGTGAAAAAACTTCAGGAACAGGAATATCCGATCGGCACTATTTTTGTGATCAATACAAAGGCCGGAAGGTTTCCGAAAGAAGTAGAGCAGATGGAAAAGGTAAAAGTATCCCATATAGAACGCCGGGAATTTGATCATGGCGCAACACGGGATATGGGAATGCAGATGTCAAAGGCGGAAATTGTTGTATTTATGACACAGGATGCAGTGCCAGCAGATGAATATGTGATTGGAAATCTGGTGAAAGTACTGGAAGAAGATGAAATGACCGGGGCGGCGTATGCACGTCAGCTTGCAGCATCTGATTGTAATTATATAGAAAAATATACCAGAAAATTCAATTACCCGGAAAACAGCCGGATAAAAAGCAAGGAAGATTTACAGGAAATGGGCATTAAAACATTCTTCTGTTCTAACGTTTGTGCGGCATATAAACGGAATATTTATGAAAAAGCAGGTGGATTCTGCAAGAAAACAATATTTAATGAGGATATGATATTGGCCGGTCATATGATAAATGCCGGATATAAGGTCGCTTATGTGGCTGAAGCGAGAGTGATTCACTCGCATAATTATACAGGGATGCAGCAGTTTCACCGCAATTTTGATATGGCTGTGTCACAGGCAGAACATCCGGAAGTATTTGAGGGTATAAAGTCTGAAAGCGAAGGAATAAAACTGGTGAAGCAGACAGCCGCTCATTTGGTAAAACGGCGGAAAATACATCTGGTTCCCAAACTGGTTTATCAAAGTGGGTGTAAGTACATTGGTTACCGGATGGGGAAAATGTATAAAAAATTGCCGGATAAAGTCGTTAAATGGTGTTCGATGAGTCCGGGTTACTGGGAAAAGTAGACGAAAAGCTTTATTTTTGATTGAAGTTTGTCATATTTTAAGGTAATATAGATATGATATGATAAGCTACGGCTGAAGAAAGGATATAAAAAGTAATGGCAAAAGATAAAAAAAGATATAAAAGACGGGGACGAAGGTCGAAAACAAGGGGATTTGCATCCTGGTCTTTGGGTAAGAAGATTGGAGCCATTCTTGGAGGAACATTGGTAACGGTAGCAGCGATTGGAGCTGTCATTGTAGCCAGTAAACTTTCGAAGATCAATACAGTAAAGTTAGATACAGATAAATTAAGCGTTTCAAAGGAAGCCAAAAAAAGAGGAAGCGGATATCTGAACGTTGCATTGTTTGGTGTGGATTCAAGAGACAATGATCTGGATAAAGGAACCAGAAGTGATACAATAATGATTGCAAGCCTGAATAAGAAGACAATGAAGGTGAAAATTGCATCGATATATAGAGACACATTGTCAGAGCAGGAAGATGGAACATTGAATAAAATCAATGCAGCATATTCATATGGCGGTCCGGAAGGTGCTCTTTCAGTGTTAAATAAGAATTTGGATATGAATATAGAACATTATGTAACGGTGAATTTCAACTCGATGATAGACGTTGTAGATTCTGTGGGCGGAATTGATATCGATGTACAGGAAGATGAAATGCCGTACATCTGTGGTTATGTTCAGGAAATTATGAAGGTGACCGGAAAGCTGTCTCCGGGAGTTACAGAACCGGGAACACAGACTCTGAATGGTGTGCAGGCAACTGCATATGCCAGAATCAGATACACGGCCGGAGATGATTTCAGACGTGCAGAAAGGCAGCGGGCGGTTCTGCAGAAAGTTGTAGAGAAGCTGCAACAGGCATCACCGGCACAGTTGAATAAGATTATTGATAAGGTCTTTCCTGAGGTTTCGACAAACTTCACAATGACAGAAATCCTTGAATATGCGAAAGATGCGTTTGATTATGAACTGGGAGAAACAACAGGGTTCCCATTTGATAAGACAACCGATACATTGGGAAATGTAGGAAGCGTTGTTATTCCGGTTACAATGGAAAGTAATGTAAAGCAGCTGCATAGTTTCTTCTATGGAGAAAGTGATAATTATGATGTGTCTTCCACAGTATCGGGTATCAGTGCAAAGATAGAGAAAAAAGCCGGAAACAGAGATGCGGATACAGACGAATCAACGCAGGAGTTTATGCAACAGCCGGAAGAGACATATTCCGGAAACAGTGGAACAACAAAGAACAGTTCGGGAAGTACAGGAACAACCGGAAGCACTTCGTACAGATCGGGAACGAGTGGCAACAGTGGTACTTCGGGAAGTACTACTGGAACAAGTACGGGAAGTGGTACATCAACCGGAACAGGAAGCGGAACAACAGGAAGTACAGGAACGACAGGAAATGGTACATCAACGGGAGATACTTCAACCGGGACAGGCGGAGAATCAACCGGCGGCGAAGGTACCACAGAGTAGAACACCATAAAGATAAAAAAAGGGGTATTATTCATGAAAAAAGTCAAAAAAATAATTGTATCATTTCTTTTGATGTGTATGTTGTGTGTTGGAATGACATGTGTGGCAAGTGCAACCGCAGCAGAATTCAGATTTTCTGATCCGCAGACCAGTGTCGGAGAAGAGGTAGATGTAACGGCAAAGGTTTCATCTGCGAAAGCGTTAAATACAATTCAGGCAACATTAAGCTATGATAAAACAAAGCTGCGCTTCATCAGCGGTGATGATGCTACAGGTGGAGACGGAACAATTACAATATCAAGAAATGATGAAAAAGCCGGAACAACGATGGAATTCAATTTAAAATTCCAGGCATTGGATGAGGGAACAACATCGGTAGAAGTTGCTAAGGTTGATGGAATTGATAGCAATGGAGTTGCATTGGAGATTACGTCAGGTTCTTCATCTGTCAGCATAGCAGAAGGCGATAAATCGCTGATTCAGGAAGAAGATACCAGTTCGGCTGCTGGTGGAACAGAGGTTAAGATTGGAAAATCAAAATATATCGTAACAGATGATTTTTCGGATACGATTATTCCTGATGGTTTTGTAAGAGATGCGTTGAAATTTGAAGGAACAGATCATCAGATTATTAAGCAGGAATCAAGTGGTGCACTTGCAATGTATCTTACACCTGAAAACGGAGGAGATGCGGATTTTTATCTGTATGACAGTGATACCGGAAACTTTTCTCCGCTTGAAGTAATAGAGGTTGCAAAGGGCAGATATATTATTCCTTTGGCTGATGACGGAAATATCTCATTGCCAAGCCAGTATCAGAAGACATCACTTACATTAAACGGAAAAGAGTTTGATACATGGCAGGATACAAAGAATGCGGAATATTATATTGTCTATGCGATGAATTCGGATGGAGAAAAGACAACATACCGTTATGATACAACAGATGGTACGTACCAGAAATATTCGCCATCATCAGGAACATCTTCAACGTCAGATTTTACTGTCAATAACGGAAAAGGAATCTGGGGAAAAATTTTAAATTTTGTAGATAGTTTTTTGGATATCGTAGTAATTATTGCACTTGTTCTTTTTGCAGTACTGCTGATCGTAGTAATTATTACTTCTGTAAAACTTCATTATAGAGATCTTGAATTAGATGATCTGTATGACGAATATGGAATTGATATGGATGAGGAAGAAGCAGAGAAGAAGATTCAGAAAAAAGCTGCGAAAAAAGTAAATAAAGAGAAGAAGAAAAATAAAAAGACAGCTAAAAAACCAGCAGCTGTAAAGAAAACGTCAAGATTTGACTATGAGGAAGACGAATTTGAAGATTATGAGGATGATTTCGATGATGAGGATCCATGGGTGACAGAAAATATTGCAAAAGCAATGGAGCACAAGCCTGCTAAGAAACAATCAGCAAGGCAGAAAGAGCCAGCAAGACGCACAGAACCTGAAAGAGAAAAGAAACCATCCAAAGGTGTCCGTGCCTTAGACGAGACAGGTCCGGCAATCCGTAAACCTGTTAAGAAGATCAATCTGGAGGATACCAATGATTTTGAAGCATTTACACCTCTGGATGAAGAAGCATTTGACAACTTCGAAGGTTATTATTCAGAAGATGATGATTATGATCTGTTCGGAGCAGGTTATGATGATGACGATCTGTTTGATGCGACAGCAGATCTTTTGAGTAATCATCCGGAAAAGAGAAGAAGTCATGCGGAAATGGATGATACATTCAAAATGGATGTGATTGATCTCGATTAAAATAGGATGAATAGAATGAACCGGTTTGTAGAAATCAGAAAGAATTTGATGGAAGCAAACCGGTTCCTTTTTTATTTTTATGTGTTCCTGATAAGCTTTTTGAGTGTAGAAAATGTATACCCCATCTCCTCCCATTTTGCAAGCAGCTCATCCAGAATCTCGCCATTGGTACTGGAGGTGTTATGCAGCAGCACGATGGCACCCGGATGGATCCGTCCGAGAAGCTTGTCAAAGGCTTCTTCTTTGGATGGCTGCGCGTCGGCCAGCCAGTCAACGTAGGCA
>OGCO01005362.1_pt1 | contig 12507 bp, 14 predicted proteins | sample 1570171 | NCBI WGS metagenome assembly OGCO01 (sample SAMEA4370583, study PRJEB24528) | human gut metagenome | reverse complement strand
GGATGGACGAGTACAAGCTCCACGAGATGTGGAAGAGCCCCAACGGCACCATCCGTTCCATCCTGGACGGCACCGTGTTCCGCACCCCCATCATGGTGGAGGGCATCTCCCCGGTGGTCAAGAACTGGCAGGAACCCATCACCATCGCCCGCCACGCCTTCGGCGACGTGTACAAGGCCACCGACTACCGGGTCCCCTGCCCCGGCAAGGCAGAGCTGCTGTTCCACGGAGAGGACGGGACGGAATTCCGCAAGACCATCTACGACTTCGAGTGTCCCGGCGTCCTGCAGGGGCAGTTCAACAAGGATTCCTCCATCTACTCCTTCGCCCGCTCCTGCTTCCAGTTCGCCATTGACACCAAGCAGGATCTGTGGTTCTCTACCAAGGACACCATCTCCAAGCAGTATGACCACCGGTTCAAGGATATTTTCGCGGAAATCTTTGCCGCAGAATACGAGGCAAAATTCAAGGAACTGGGCATCACCTATTTCTACACCCTCATCGACGACGCAGTTGCGCGGGTCATCCGCAGCAAGGGCGGGTTCATCTGGGCGTGCAAGAACTACGACGGCGACGTGATGAGCGATATGGTCTCCACCGCCTTCGGCTCCCTGGCTATGATGACTTCTGTCCTGGTCAGCCCCGACGGCAACTATGAGTACGAGGCCGCCCACGGCACCGTCACCCGCCACTACTACAAGTATCTCAAGGGCGAGGAGACCTCCACCAACCCGGTGGCCACCATCTTCGCCTGGTCTGGCGCCCTGCGCAAGCGTGGGGAACTGGACGGCATCCCGGAGCTGGGTCAGTTCGCGGACGCACTGGAAGGAGCTACCCTGGACACCATCCGCTCCGGCGTCATGACCGGCGACCTGGCGCTGCTGTGGGAGGGCGAGGAGCCTGCTCAGAAGGTGAGCAGCATCGCCTTTTTGAAGGAGATTCGGAACCATCTGGAGGCAAAACTCAGCTGATTTCCAGAAAGATAGAACCATACATCTAAGGAGGTAATTGTGATGAAAATCGTAGTACTGGACGGCTACGCTGGCAATCCCGGTGACCTGAGCTGGGACGAGCTGCGCAAGCTGGGGGATCTGACCATTTATGACCGGACGCCCTTCGACCGCAAGACCATTTTGGAGCGCATCGGGGACGCCGAGCTGGTTTTTACCAACAAGACCCCCCTGTCCGCCGCCATCTTTGACGCCTGCCCCAACCTGAAATTCGTGGGCATCCTGGCCACCGGCTACAACATCGTGGACATCGACGCCGCCAAGGCTCACGGTGTGGTGGTCTGCAATGTCCCCGGCTACAGCACCGACGCGGTGACCCAGATGACCCTGGCGCTGCTGCTGGAGATTTGCAGCCACGTGGGGCACCACAGTGAACGGGTTCACGCCGGCGAGTGGTCTGCCTGCGCCGACTTCTGCTTCTGGGATTTCCCCCTGATGGAGCTGGCACATAAGACCATCGGCATCATCGGCTTCGGCTCCATCGGTCAGTCTGTGGGCAAGGTCGCCCGCGCCCTGGGCATGAACGTCCTGGCCACCGGCTCCCATCCCACTGAGGCAGGCAAGGCCATCGGCACCTACGTAGACCTGGACACCCTGTACGCCCAGTCCGACATCATCTCTCTCCACTGCCCCCTGTTCCCGGAGAACCGTGAGATGATCAACAAGGACGCCATCGCCAAGATGAAGGACGGCGTCATCCTGCTCAACACCGCCCGCGGCGCGCTCATCGTGGAGCAGGACGTGGCAGACGCTCTGAACAGCGGCAAGATCTACGCCGCCGGTCTGGACGTGGCCGCTGTGGAACCCCTGCCCGCCACCAGCCCCCTGCTGACTGCTAAGAACTGCATCATGACCCCCCACATCGCCTGGGCCACCAAGGAAGCCCGTCAGCGGCTGATGAACATCGCCGTGGACAACCTCCGCTGCTTCCTGGACGGCAAGCCTCAGAATGTGGTGAATCCGTGAACGCTATGACTTTACAAGACATCCTTGCGATGCAGGCCGCGCGGCAGCGGGCCTATGAGGCAGACCTGGACGACATGGTGCGCTACGGCAAGGGGGCGCTGTTTACCAGCACGGTCATCGTGGATCTGTACAAGATGTTCGACCAGAAGGAAGAGAACCTGACGGGACTGCGGCTGGAGATCCCGGCGGAGGTCACCCTGGGGCAGCTGGAACAGTTGCTGGGCGAGGTGACTCAGGAACAGTTCTCCGACGCCTTTTTCCTGGAGCAGCTGCAGCCCTATTTCAGCGGCATCGTGGCAGACGAATGGCAGGAAGAACCCCAGACCTTGGAGTATCTCACCTCCGACCGCGGCTCTGACCTGCTCCTGCGTCCGGAAGGGGCGACGCTGGACGATCACGGCTGGCCGCTCCTGGCGGATGGCTGCATCGGATATGTGTCCCTGCCCATGATGTACCCGACTCAGGAAGAGCTGCTGGTCATCGACATCCCCACTCACGTGAACCTGAACGACGCGGCAACCTTCCTCCTGTCCTCCGGCATCGCCATGAACCAGGCGTTTGCGGCGGACATCAATGAATTCCTCTGATCGACAAAAAAACAGGAGACCCCGGTCTCCTGTTTTTTATTGATGTTTTTCCGGTCGGTTTTTCTTCGTCCACTGGCTGGGGTTGCTGTCATCTGGGATGGCGCCGGATAAAATCGCCTCATAGTGGGCCACCTTCCCGTTCATATAGTCCACCGTGGCTTGGGCTTCCGCCAGGCGTTGATATGCCTGCTCCCGCTGGCGGAGGATGATCTGGTAGCGAGCCTGTAGGTTCTCCTGGGACTCGGGCAGGCGGCAGAGGGCGCAGTACTCCTTGATGTCCTCGATGGACGCGCCGCAGCCCTTCAGGCAGGTGATGCCCTGCATCCAGTTCACCGATTCCTCGTCAAAGACTCGTCGGTTCCCCTTGTCCCGGCGGCAGGGGAGCAGTTCTATGTCGGTGTAGTATCGGATGGTGTGCTCGCTGGTGTGGAACAGTTCGGCGAACTGTTTGATGGTATAGGTCATAACTTCCCTCCCAAACTTGAAAAAAGCCCTTGACTTCGAGTTACTCGAAGGTGCTATCCTCAGGATACCACCAAACATCCCATGACGCAATCTCAGAATGGAGGGTTTTTATGGAATTTACTACCCTGAACAACGGCCAGACCATGCCCCTGCTGGGCTTTGGCACCTTTCAGATGAACGACGCAGCCTGCCGGGACGCCGTGTGCGCCGCCATCCAGACCGGTTACCGGCTCATCGACACGGCGGAAGCCTACGGCAACGAGGCCGCAGTAGGCCAGGGCATCCAGGCCAGCGGCATCGCCCGCGGCGACCTATTCCTGGCCACCAAGGTCAACTTCCGCTCCTACGACCACGCCCGAGACACAGTGCTGGCCTCTCTGGACAAGCTCCAGACCGACTACCTGGATCTGGTGCTCCTCCACTGGCCCTTTGGAAACTACTATGCCGCCTGGCGAGAGCTGGAACGACTGTACCAGGAAGGCGTAGTCCGCGCCATCGGCATCTCCAACTTCGACCCGGATCGGATGATCGACCTGATGCAGTTCAACCAGGTGACCCCGGCGGTGAACCAGATCGAGACCAACCTCCACTGCCAGCGGCAGGCGGAACGGGTGTGGCTGGACAAGTACCAGGTGCAGCCCATGGCCTATGCGCCGCTGGGACAGGGACAGCGTGGGGAGATGTTCGCAGAACCCCAGGTGCTGGCGCTGGCGGAGCGGTATAGCAAGACGCCGGGACAGATCCTACTGCGCTTTTTGACCCAGCAGGGCATTGTCGCCATCCCCAAGAGCGTGCATCCGGAGCGGATGGCGGAAAATCTGGCGATCTTTGATTTCACGCTGACCGAGGCGGAGCTGGAGACCTTGCGTGGGCTGGACAAGGGCGTGCCCATGATCGGCAAAGCAGAGGTGCCAGAGTTTGTGGAATTTGCCATGACCTGGTGACCAGTCGGGAGGCCGTCAAAAACTTGTCCACATTCCTGTGCATTTTTTCTCGGTCTCCCCCCTTGTCAACCGAAATCGACCGTGCTATACTGTAATCACAGCTGAATAGTGGTGTCTTCAGGGCAGGGTGAAATTCCCGATTGGCGGTCAAAGTCCGCGAGCGCTTCGGCGCAGGATTCGGTGCAACTCCGGAACCAACAGTGATAGTCTGGATGGAAGAAGACGTGTTAATGTCGTGTATGATAGCTTTGTGGTGGGAGTCTCATCACCCTTTTTCGCACGCCAAAATGATATTTAACACCTGGAAGACAACTCTGTTTTCAGGTGTTATTTTTTCATCAAGGAGCGATCAATCATGAGTGCAAACATCACCAACACCAAGAAAGTCACCCTGCTGGGTATGCTGGCGGCTATCGCCTACGCAGTCATCTTCGTCTGCCACTTCCTCATCCCCCCCGTGGCCGGTTTCCTGACCCTGGACGTAAAGGACACCATCATCGCCATCGCTGGCTTCATCTTTGGCCCCCTGTCCGCCGCTCTGGTGGGCGTTGTGGTCGCCGCCGTGGAGATGGTCACCATCAGCGCCACCGGCCCCATCGGTCTGGTCATGAACATCCTCTCCAGCTGCTGCTTCGCCTGTGTGGCCGCCTTCCTCTACAAGCGCAACCACACCCTCAAGGGCGCCATCACCGGCCTGGTCGTGGGCTGCCTGTCCGCCACTGCCGTCATGCTGCTCTGGAACTTCCTCATCACCCCCATCTACATGGGCGTCCCCCGCGAGACCGTCGCTGCCATGCTGGTGCCGGTGTTCCTGCCCTTCAACCTGGGCAAGTACATCCTGAACGCCGCCATCACCATGCTCATCTATAAGCCCATCGTCACCGCTCTGCGCAAAGCCAATCTGCTGGCCCCCTCCTCCAACGCCGCTGTGGCCGTGCAGCGGGAGCGCCACCTGGGCACCATCCTGGTCTCCCTGGTCCTGCTCATCACCTGCATCCTGGGCTTCCTGGCCTGGCAGGGTGTGCTGTGACACGGTGACCTGTCCTCTCCTGTTTTTGAACGTCAACTCTTCCGAAAAACCGACCCACAGGGTCGGTTTTTCCTTTCTTCAAACACAGAGGTTTTTATACAAGTTGTCTTTTTCTCTGGATTTTGCACAAGGATTCCCAGTTCAAATTCGTCAATTTGACGAATTTGCTTCCTGGGTGAATTTTCTGCAAGAATGGACGTTGACAAATTTCCGGAACGTGCTATTATATCAGTTGGTTAGTTGATGCTAACTATATTTTATCACCACAAGTTAGGTTCTGCTAACATTTACCTACTTTAACCTACAAGAACGGGAGGGATTCGTATGATGCCTTTGAACTTTGCAAGCGTCGGCGATGAGCTGATCATTCAGAGGATCGGCGGGAAACCGGACGTGAAGAAGCACCTGGAGAACTTGGGGTTCGTCGTGGGCAGCGCGGTCAAGCTGATCACCGCCCTCAACGGCAACGTCATCGTTCAGGTCAAGGAGACGCGGGTTGCCATCAGCGAGGAAATGGCCCGGAAGATCATGGTCTGAGTCTGGCCTGTGCCAGACCGGCCATTGTTTTGTAGAATACTGGAGAAAAAGGAGGATTTTCTGATGAAAACACTGAGAGACGTGAGCATCGGCGATACCGTTCAGGTCGTCAAGCTCCACGGTACTGGCCCGGTCAAGCGCCGTATCATGGATATGGGCATCACCAAGGGCGTGGAGATCTACCTGCGTAAGGTTGCGCCTCTGGGCGACCCCATTGAGATCACCGTCCGCGGCTATGAGCTGTCCCTGCGTAAGGCAGACGCGGAAATGATTGAAGTCAGTTAATCCAACACTGTACGGGGAAATCTCCATTTCCCCTATTCTTTGGCCGGGTGGTTAGCTGGAACTTACCATCCGACACAGAAATGCAGAAAGAGAGGAACACCAACATGAGTTTAACCATCGCTCTGGCGGGCAACCCAAACTGTGGTAAAACGACCCTGTTTAATGCCCTCACCGGCTCCAACCAGTTCGTCGGCAACTGGCCCGGCGTTACGGTGGAAAAGAAGGAAGGCCGTCTGAAGAAGCACAACGATGTCATCATCGCCGACCTTCCCGGTATCTATTCCCTGTCCCCCTACACCCTGGAAGAAGTGGTGGCCAGAAACTACCTCATCAACCAGCGTCCCGACGCCATCCTGAACATCATCGACGGCACCAACCTGGAACGGAACCTGTATCTGACCACTCAGCTGACCGAGCTGGGCATCCCCGTGGTCATCGCCATCAACATGATGGACGTGGTGCGCAAGAACGGCGACACCATCAACACCAATCAGCTGGCCAAGGAGCTGGGCTGCCAGGTGGTCGAGATCTCCGCTCTGAAGGGTGACGGCGTGGAACTGGCCGCTCAGGCTGCGGTCGCCGCTGCAAAGGGCACCAAGACCATCCCCATGCACGCCTTCTCCGGCCCCGTGGAACACGCCATCGCTCACATCGAGGAAGTGGCAGTCCACAACCTGCCTGAAGAACAGCAGCGCTGGTACGCCATCAAGCTGTTTGAACGGGACAGCAAGGCCATCGAAGCGCTGAAGCTGGATCCCAGTGTTCTGGAACACATCGAACAGGACATCGTGGCAGCCGAGACCGAGCTGGATGACGACTCCGAGTCCATCATCACCAACGACCGTTACCTCTACATCGCCTCTATCATCAAGAGCTGCTACAAGAAGGCCAACGCCGGTCAGCTGTCCACCTCCGACAAGATTGACAAGGTGGTCACCAACCGCTGGCTGGGCCTGCCCATCTTCATCGTCATCATGTTCCTGGTGTACTACATCTCCATGGTCACCGTGGGCAGCGCTGCGACCAACTGGGCCAACGACGGCGTGTTCGGCGATGGCTGGCATCTGCTGGGCATCGGCTCCTCTGAATTCGCAGACGCCGAAGAAAAATATGGCGACACCGATCTCATCATTGACGCTTTTGCCAACGAATACGGCAACGACGAGATCACTGCCGCACTGGATGCGGAATCTGACAGCTACACCGAAGAAGGTGCCAAGGCCGCCCTGGACGCCCTGGTTGCCGCAACTCCCGCTGACGCCAACGTCTCCTACGACGTGGAAGACGAGGAGACCCTGGCTGTCGAGACGGTAGACAACGTCAAAAAGGCTGACCTGGAAAATGCGGTGGCACAGTATGAGAACACCGAGTACAAGGAAGCCTATGGCGCTCCCGACACCTCCACCTATGGCGTTTGGGTGCCCGGCATCCCCGTCCTCATCGGCAACGGCCTGGACGCTGCCAACGCAGCGCCTTGGCTCAACGGCCTGATTCTGGATGGTATCGTGGCCGGCGTGGGCGCTGTCCTGGGCTTCGTGCCTCAGATGCTGGTCTTGTTCCTGCTGCTGGCCTTCCTGGAAGCCTGCGGCTACATGGCTCGTATCGCCTTCGTCCTGGATCGTGTGTTCCGGAAGTTCGGCCTGTCCGGCAAGAGCTTTATCCCCATCCTGATCGGCACCGAACGTGACCGCCGCATGACCATCCTGACCGCCACCTTCATTCCCTGCGGCGCAAAGATGCCCTTCATCGCTATGATCGCCGGCGCCATCTTCGGCGGCTCCGCTTGGGTCTCCACCTCTGCTTACTTCCTGGGCATGGCCTGCATCATCGTCTCCGGCATCATCCTGAAAAAGACCAAGATGTTCTCCGGCGACCCCGCTCCCTTCGTTATGGAGCTGCCCGCATACCACTGGCCCACTCTGGGCAACGTCCTGCGCTCCATGTGGGAACGCGGCTGGTCCTTCATCAAGAAGGCTGGCACCATCATCCTGCTGTCCACCATCCTGGTCTGGTTCACCACCTACTTCGGTTTCGTAGACGGTGCATTCCAGATGCTTGAAGAAGACCAGATCGACCACTCCATCCTGGCCACCATCGGCAGCGCCATCGCTTGGATCTTCGCTCCTCTGGGCTGGGGCAACTGGCAGTCCGCTGTGGCTTCCATCACCGGTCTGGTGGCCAAGGAAAACATCGTTGGCACCATGGGTATCCTGTTCAGCGGCGGCGACGGCAATGTGTATAACAACATCGCAGCCACCTTCACTGCTGTCTCCGGCTACTCCTTCCTGGCCTTCAACCTGCTGTGCGCTCCCTGCTTCGCCGCTATGGGCGCCATCAAGCGTGAGATGAACAACGCAAAGTGGACCTGGTTCGCCATTGGCTATCAGTGCGGTTTCGCTTATGTCATCGCTCTGATCATCAACCAGATCGGCTGCGCCTTCACCGGCAATCTGCACATCGTCGGTCTCATCGTCGCTATCTTCTTCGTGGCCGCCATCATCTACCTGCTGGTCCGCCCCTACAAGGAAGCTGACACCCTGAAGACCCCCTCTGCTGTCGGTTCTCGCTGAGCACAGTCACTGAGCTACAAATTCCCTGCATAAGGAGGATGTGTTATGGGTACTGTATTGATCTCCCTTCTGCTCCTGGCCATCGTCGCCGCCATCATCCGGTACATGGTCAAGCTGAAAAAGGCGGGAAAGTCCCCCTGCGGTATTGGATGCAGCGGTGACTGCGGTCACTGCCACAACTGCGGAGAGCACCATCCCTCCTGAGCTTCTCACTCAAGCCCCCCGGCTTCGGCCGGGGGGTTCTCTCTTTGGTCTGAGCCTATGAAAAAAGAGCGTCCCACAAAGTGGGACGCTCTCATTGTTATGCCTTGTCAACGGCTTTGCACCTTGCTCAGCAGTAGTATTCCATGGGATAGGTGAGGTACTCCACCGGCTCCAGCTGGTCGCAGGTGACGTAACCGGCGGGGGCGTGGAGCAGGGACGGGATGCGGTTGATGACGGTGGCGCAGGTGTGCTCGACGGTGGCGGGTTTCACCACGTGGAACTCGGTCTTGGGTTCGCCGAAGATCTCCCAATCACACATATCGCCGTCGTCGGGGCCGTAGACCTTGCCGATGGTCTCCTCTTCGATGGTGATGCCCTGCATGGTCTCAATGGTGACTACCGCAGACATACCGACAGCGTTGCCCGCCTTGATCTCCTTGCCCAGGGTCTCGCTGTAGATGTCCTTGTCCAGGATGCAGGGGACGTGCTTCTGGGAAATGCTCTTGATGGTGAGGCCCAGCTTGTTGCAGATGGCTTCGGAAGCGTTCCAGGCGTAGGACGGCTCAAAGTCGGTGGGATGAGCGATCTTCGCTTCAAATTCCTCCGGCGTCAGGCCGCAGCCGTGGGCTTCTGCCAGGGCAATGCCGTACTCTTCTACGTTGTAGCTGTAGGCGCCCTTGATCTTGGTGATGTTGTGACAGCCTGCTGCCACGACGCCCACCATGTTGATCCAGAAGATGTCCTGCATACCGCTGCCGGTGATGGTGCAGCCGTTTTCCTTGGCCAGCTTGTCCAGCTTGTTGATCATGGCTGCGGAGGTGGTCCAGGGGTAGATGGCCTCTTCACAGGTGGTGATGACGTTGATGCCACGGGACACGCACTGCTCGATGGCCTCGTAGATGTCACCGATGAAGCTGCGGGTGGTGATGATGGCCACATCGGCATCGCACTCGTCCAGAACCTTCTCCGCATTGTCGGAGATCAGGATACCGGTCTTGACGCCCAGCTCAGCCCAATCGCCGATGTCCTGACCGACGGATGCACCGTGGCCGATGCCGCCCACGATCTGAGCGCCATGCTCATAGGCATAGCGCAGGGTGTACTTGCTCATCTTGCCACAACCATACTGCACGATTTTGATCTTATCCATAGTAATAGCTCCTTTCTATGCTTATCGGATCACTATAATGGAGTATAGGGTATGATGTTAGGAGAGAGTCAAGTGGTTGTCACTTATTTTTTGAAAAGGTGACCGGGATCTGAAGGCGCATGAACATATTCCGCTTCTTGTTGTCAAAGAGGTTCAGCTCCGTCATCTCCTCGCAGATATAGTCGCCGTTGAGCATGTAATGATTGTCCCGGCAGTAGTTCAGCAGCCTTTTCGCCCCCTCCATCTCCTGGTCGAAATCATCCAGGTAGATACAGGCGAACATCCCGCTCTCCACGATCTCAATGTTCTCTCCATAGTCCCCTAAATGTTTATCCCCAAAAATGAAGATTTTATCCGCGATCATCTCCTGCTGCTCAAACCACTCCTGCTTCACGCTGGTGCCCAGATTGTAGGACAGCAGCTGGGGCACGTCCCGTTTCATCAGCTCCCGACGCAGCTCCCGGACGGCTTTTTCGTAGGCCACCACGCCGCCATCATAGAAGTTTTCCGTGCAGGGAATGTACAAAATGTACCGCTGATCGATGAATTCCAACGAAATCGTCCCACTGGTGGGAGATTTGCGATAGCGCTCGATGGATTGGATGGTCCGCTCCACCGCCTCGTGCATGGCCTTCAGCTCCCGCATCTGCTGGTGAATCTGGTTGTTCTTCTCGATGAGCTTTTGCTCGATGAGGATGATGTCCTCCTTTTCCAGCAGCGTCTGTATCTCGGTGAGACTCATGCCCAGATTCCGCATATACCGGATGATGTCCAGTCGCGACGTTTGGCAGATGTCGTAGTAGCGGTAGTTGGACGCCTCATCCCGGTAGCTGGGCTTCAGCAGTCCCATCTGGTCATAGAATCGGAGCGTGGCAATGGAGACGCGGTTCGTCTTTGCCATTTCACCGATGGACAGCAGGTGCCCTCTTCGATTATTCCTCATAGCTGCCTCTCCTTTCGCCGGATTTCCAACGGAAAATCAGTGCAAAACTCTAAAGCTAAGGTAGAGTTTTAGGCTCTGCTGACATTATACTTGAAAGGAGCAGAAAAGGGAACAGCGATCAAAAAAAGCCGAACCCACGGTATGGGTTCGGCTTTTCGCTTTTGGGATATGGGTCACTGGATCTCCGTATGGTGACCCTGCTCGTCCACGTGGAACAGGGGCAGCTTCTTCAGGAAGATGATGTCCTTCCGGTCTGCCGCTTCCCCTTCCGCCAGGACAGCGGCACGGGCGACCACGTTGGCGCCAGCCTGCTGGACCAGGGTCTCCATGGCCTGCATGGACTCGCCGGTGGAGATGACGTCATCCAGGAGGCAGATGTTCTTGCCCCGGATCTTGTCCGCTTCCACCCCGTCCAGGTACAGGTGCTGGGTCTCAGTGGTGGTGATGGAGTGGACGGCGGTCTCCACCACATCTCTCATGTAAGATTTCACGCTCTTGCGGATGACGATGAACTCCTTCAAGCCCAGCTGACGGCTGACCTCGTAGGCCAGGGCGATGCCTTTGGCTTCAGCGGTGACCAGGGCGTCTACGGGGCCGATGCGGTCAGCCAGCTCCTTGCCGCAGGCGGAGATGAGCTCTGTGTCGCTGATGATGACGAAGCTGGCAAAGGCCAGGTCTTCTTTGATGGGGATGTAGGGGAGCTGACGGCGGACGCCGCAGACTTCGATCTCATAATGTTCCATTGCTTTGACTCCTTTGGGTGGGATTGCGCGATCAGAGGCCGATGAACTTGGCGATGAGGCCAGCGATCATGCCGATGAAGGGATTGGTGATGGCGGTGGCCACCATGGTGATGCCGCCGACTGCGGGGGCAGTGGCCAGGGCTGCGGGGGCGTCCAGGGCGACGGTCTTGAAGACACCCAGTACGAAGAGGAAGCCGGCGATGGAGGCGGGCGGGACGAACTTGCTGATCTTGGGCAGGATACCGGCCAGGAGCAGGACGCCGATGACCAGCATCATGGCCACGCCGCACCAGACCGCATGGGGAGCGGCAGCGGTGGCGGAGATGATGGACTCCACGGGTGCGCCGCCGAAGAAGGAGGACGCCATGTCGGCCACGGAGGAGATGACGGTGAGGTTATCCACGTTGAAGTTGGCGCTGGGGGCCATGGAGGCGGTGATGGCGGCGATCAATGCCGTGCGCAGCCGCCGCAGCGAAATGAATGTGCCGCCATCCCGCAAGGCGGCGTTGATCCTGGTCACCGATACGCCGGCGATCTATACTCAGGGCGCGCATTTTATCAAGCGTCTGGCCTGTGTGTCGGAGTTGACGGTGACGGACGCCGCCCCCTCTGACGCGGCTGGAATGGTGACGCTGGCCACGGCGGACGCTTCGCTCTATCTGCCGCTGGCGGATCTGGTGGATGTGGAGCAGGAACTGGCGCGCATTGCCAAGGAAAAGGAGAAGGCGGAGGAAGGACTTAGACGCATCGAAGCAAAGCTGAGCAATGAAAACTTTGTGTCCAAAGCCCCGGCCAATGTGGTGGAGGGTCAGCGCCAGCAAGCGGAAAAATACCGTGCGCTGATTGCCAAGCTGGAAGAAAGCGCCGCGCAAATGCGTTCCTGACGGCAAAAAAGGCCGCAGCTGCACGCTGCTTCGACAAACTCCGTTCTCAATAAGCGATAAAATGAGGATACTGCGTGAAAAACGCAGTATCCTCGTTTTTTTCTTTCCGGAGGAGCGCTCCGGAATGCAGAAACACCGCAGCGGCCCTGTCCGGCGATCGGAAGGAAGAGAAAACGCGGCCGCGCAAGG
>OGCO01005357.1_pt1 | contig 12523 bp, 10 predicted proteins | sample 1570171 | NCBI WGS metagenome assembly OGCO01 (sample SAMEA4370583, study PRJEB24528) | human gut metagenome | reverse complement strand
TGTCTCGGCCTTGCCATTGAGCAGATGCCCACCCATGTGGCGGGGCTGCCGGTGGCTGTGAACGTTTCCTGTCATGTGACCCGCCGCGCCAGCGCGGAGCTGTAAGGAGGGGAGAAGAATGGAATACAGACTGACTACCCCCTGCACCGCGCAGGATCTGGCCCCGCTGAAAGCGGGGGATACCGTGCTGCTTTCCGGCGTGGTGTACACCGCCCGGGATCAGGCACACAAGCGGATGATGGAGGCACTGGACAAGGGCGAGACCCTGCCTTTTGATCTGGAAGGCAGCGCCATCTATTATGTAGGCCCCACCCCGGAGCGCCCGGGCGAGGTCATCGGCTCGGCAGGGCCTACCACCAGTGGCCGCATGGACGCCATGAGCCCCCGGCTGCTGGACCTTGGCAACAAGATCATGATCGGCAAGGGCAAGCGGGATGCCGCCGTCAAGGCAGCTGTGGTGCGCAACGGCGCGGTGTATCTGGCTGCGCTGGGCGGTGCCGGTGCACTGATGGCCAAAAGTGTGCAGACGCTGGAAGTGATCGCATGGCCGGACTTGGGCTGTGAGGCGGTGCGCCGCCTGACCGTGCAGGATATGCCCCTGACCGTTGTGCTGGACGCCCACGGCGGCGATCTGTACGAGACAGGCCCTGCGGCCTATCTGGCTGCGCTGTAAATTGCACCCTTTGCACAAAACAAGCGCGGCGCAAAACCGGCAAAACAGCAGTTCTGTGCAGAAAAATATGGTTAGTTCAACCAAACTTGCTGCGAATTACTTGCATCAACCGCAAAAGTGTGATATCCTTTAACATACGACAGAGGGTACACATACCCTGTCGGAAAAATCCCCCAGAGGGAATAAGGCAGGAGGCCGGACAAACCATGCAGATCCACCAGTCCGCAGAAGATTATCTTGAAACGATCCTGATGCTGAGCCAGCGTATGGGCAAAGTGCGCTCCATTGACGTTGTCAATGAGCTGGGCTTTACCAAAGCCAGCGTGAGCATCGCCATGAAAAAGCTGCGGGAGAACGGCTATATCGCGGTGGACGGCGAAGGCAACCTGACCCTGCTGGAGCCCGGGCTGGAGATCGCTCAGCGCATTTACAGCCGCCACCAGCTGCTGACCCACTTCTTTGTGCAGCTGGGCGTGGACGAGCAGACCGCCGCCGAGGACGCCTGCAAGGCAGAGCATATCCTCAGCGAGCAGACGCTGGAAAAGATCCGCGAAAGCGCCCTGCGCAACGATGCCGCCCATCCGCAGGCAAAGTGATTTGAGTTCAAAAGACACCGGAACGCCGAAAGACGTTCCGGTGTCTTTTTTTGTATGAATTTTTCGGTTTTTGTTGCATATTTGTTATGGATTTGGTACAATAGGTTTGTGCGAAAAAGGAACGTTGGAAGAGCGAAAAAGGGTCGGACGGCGCAAAGCCGCCCTGGGGTAAAGGAGAGCGTTGCGGCATGGATGCGATTGCGCATACTCAGGTCAGTGGGTTCTGTCTGGTCACACTGGCGGTTTTGCTGCGGGCGCAGCAGAAAATGCGGGATAAAAGTCTGCCCGGGCGGCAGTTTACGGCGCTGCTGTGGTTTGCCGGGGCGCTGACGATCGTAGATTATGGCAGTGCGCTGGCGCAGCTGGGCGCGTGGGAGGAGCTGGGCATCCCCCTGACCTACCGGCTGAACGCCGGGGGCAGTATTTTGTTTTATCTGCTGGCGGCGTGTTGCTGTTTGCTGGTGTTTTTGTATGTGGAGGCAGAGCTGGGGCGTACATGGATGGAGGACGGCCGCAGGCTGGCACTCAGCGCCGCACCGGTGACACTGCTTTTGCTGGTGCTGCTGACAGCGCGGGACGAAAACGGCTTTTGCTATCTGGACGCAGAGGGGCTGCGGGGCAGCACCCTGTTCTGGGGGGCGAAGCTGGTGGGGCTTGCCTATCTGGCAGCAGCCTTTCTCCGCTGCAGCTGGACGCTGAGCCACTGGAAGCAGGAAACACCCAAAGAGGAACTGAAAACCCTGCTGCTGCTCGCGCTTGCGCCGGCGGCAGGCTTTTTGCTGCAAGGCTGGCTGCCCGGGCGCGGGCTGCTGTGCTGCGGCATTACGCTTGGGCTGGTGTGCGTGTATGTGCTGGTGCTGCAGACCAAGTTCACGGTGGATACCCTGACCGGCGTCAGCAACCGTATCGTGGCGCTGCGCTATCTGGAAAGCGAGCTGCCCTATTACCGCCGCCACCCCAACCGCTCGCTGCACTTCCTCATGATGGACATGGATCACTTCAAGCACATCAACGATGAATACGGCCACTTGGAGGGCGATGCCGCACTGGTGCTGCTGGCGGGCATCCTGAAAAAGGTGTGCGCCAACTATAACGGCGTGCTGGCGCGCTACGGCGGCGATGAATTCTGCATCGCCTGTGGCTGCAATAGCGTAGAGGTGCGCACCCTGATCGCCTCCATCCAGCGAGAGCTGGAGGCCGCCAACGCCGCCTCCGGCAAGCCCTATCAGATCGAGATCAGCATCGGCTGCGCCCGCCTTGAGCCGGACATCGCCACCGTGCACGACCTGATCGATAAAGCCGATCAGGAAATGTACCACCTCAAGACCCGCAAGCGCGGAGTTTCCTAAAACAAAGAAGGCACCTGCAACCCTTCCTGTCTGTGCGTTGGCACCCGAAGGCGTTTGCGGGTGCTTTTTCTTTGACCTGTTGAGCACCAAGAAGCAACCCCGCAGTGCGGATGTTTCCGCAGGAAACAGGCACTGCAAATGCCGTTTCCCTCTACGACCCCTCCTGTGAAAAAGCAATTTCGAAACGCCTGTAGGCATTTCGAAACTGCAAATCAAAATAATTTTTCTGCTGAAAATTGTCAAAGCCAATTCTGTCCATGAAAATCAGTTTTTGTAGTTTGACCCGGAGCAAAAGCCTTCACCCCTTGGGGGGAAGGTGGCGCGTAGCGCCGGATGAGGGGTAATTCCCGCAAGCAGCAGCTTGCCCGCGCCCTCATCAGTCACCTGCGGTGACAGCTTCCCCCGACCGGGGGAAGCCTTTAGAGGAAAATTGATTTCCGTGTTTTTACCCTTCTGCCCTTGCATCCAGGGGTGGAACGCGGTATTCTTATAGAATAGACCGGAACCGCGACAGCACAGGGGAGGGAGATCACATGGACGCACAGGAGATCCGCGCATTGCTGGGCAAAAGCATTTTTGAGCGGGCACAGAAGTACCGCAAGCGCATCCTGCAAAGCAGCTGCACCACCAACGAGGACGGGGTGCGGCACCTGACAGCACTGGTGCAGGGCAGCGGGCCGGACTGCTATTATACGCAGGTCTGGCTGCGGGAAAACGGCAGCTTTGTCAGCGCCTCCTGCGACTGCCCCTATAACCAGAACGGCGACGGCACCTACTGCAAGCACATCGGCGCGTTGCTATTACAGGACGCGGAAAAGAACCCGCTTGCCCCGGAAAAAAAGCCGGAGAGCATCCCCGGGGTGCAGCGGGGCGTTGCCGGGCTGAACCCGGAGCCCCGCAAGGACAGTTACAGCGCCGGGTTCGATATGCTGTTTGGCCGCAAGTGGCGGGGCGAAGAGCCGGAGACCGATTACGCAGCCCAGCTGCTGTTGAAACGCTACCAGCGGGAGGATGCGCAGCCCCAGCCACAGAACGCCGCCCAGCGCACCGGCTTTGCCCTGCTGGAACCGGAGCTTACACCGCACAATGGCCGTATCTGGCTGCGGCTGCGGGTCTCGGACGGCATCGGCAGGCGGCAGTATCTGGTAAAAAGCATCCCGCAGTTTCTGGATGCGATCGAGCAGGGCGAAAGCGTCAGCTACGGCAAATCGCTGGCCTTTGTGCACCGGTGGGACGCTTTTGCCCCGGATGCGCAGCAATTGCTGCGGCTGCTGCGCAGTCAGGTGAGCGCCCGGCAGGAATTTGAAGCCGAGGGCACGGTGCGCTCCGCTTGGGATAAAGGCCCGGCGGGCGGTCTGCCGCTGACCGGCGAGGGGCTGGATGCCCTTGTGGAGCTTTACGCCGCCGAGGGCGTCGTGGGTGGCTATACCCTTAAAGAGGGTCTGCCGGTCATCAGCCTGAAGGTGGAGCGCCGCAAGGGCGGCGTGCAGCTGAGCTGTACCCCGGTGCTCAGCGGGGTGCAGGGGCTGGACTATGCCTATCTGCTGGGCGAAACCACCCTCTGGCGGATGCAGCGGGAGGAATGCCGCCGGGTGCTGCCGGTACTGGATACCTTTGGCGGGCGCAGTTTGTTCTTTACCAGCGCGGACGCCGCTGCTTTTTGCAGCTATGTGTTGCCGGAACTGGGCAACCGGGTCAACATCGTGGACCCCGACCGGCTGCTGCTGAACCAGATCCCGCTGGAACCGGTGGTGCAGTTTTATCTGGATGCCGACCGGGGGCTTACCGTTACGGCGTACCCGGTCTTTCTGTACGGCGAGGACAGGGTAGCCCCCGGCGAGCCGGTGCCGCCCGACCTTTTGCGGGATGCCCGCACCGAGAACCGGGCAAAGCGGCTGCTGGAAACCTATCTGGAACCCGAGCCCGGCAAGCCGGGGCATTACAGCATTTCCGGGGAGGAGGCGCTTTTCCAACTGCTGGAAGAGGGCATTCCCGCCCTGCTGGCCATGGGCGAGGTGTACCAGACCGATGCCTTCCGCAATTTGCAGGCCGCCCCGCCTAAAATTTCGGTAGGGGTGTCGGTGCACGGCAGTGTGCTGGATTTGGAAGTGGACACCGGCGCGTTTCCGGTGGAGGAGCTGCGGGAGCTTTTGCAGTCCCTGCACCAGAAAAAGCGCTACCACCGTCTGCGGGACGGCAGTCTGCTGCGGCTGGACGACAGTCTGGAAGGGCTGGACGAGCTAAACGACACGCTGGAACTTTCCGGCGCAAAGCTGAAGGACGGCCACGCCGCCCTGCCGCTCTACCGTGCCCCTACGCTGGACTGGGCGCTTTCGGGGCAGAACGGTCTGCGGTTCGACCGGGACGATGCTTTCCGGCGCATCAGCCGCAGCTTCCACGCCGTGCGGGACAGCGAGTATACCCCGCCGCTCTCCCTGCAAAAGACCCTGCGCAAATACCAGCGGGACGGCTACCGCTGGCTGCGCACACTGGATGGCTACGGCATGGGCGGCATTCTGGCCGATGATATGGGTCTGGGCAAGACGGTGCAGGTGCTCAGCTACCTGCTGGCCATGAAGGAGGGCGGGCAGCAGCTGCCCAGCCTCATCGTCTGCCCGGCGTCGCTGGTGCTGAACTGGCAGGAGGAATGCCAGAAGTTCACCCCGCAGCTGCAAAGTGTTGCCATGGACGGCGATGCCGCCCACCGCGCCGCGCTGGTCGATGGGTGGGCACAGGCGGATCTCGTCATTACCAGCTACGACCTGCTGCGCAGGGACGAAAAACTGTATGCCGGGCAAAGCTTTTACGCCTGCATTCTGGACGAAGCGCAGGCCATCAAAAACCACACCACCCAGAAATACAAGGCGGTGTGCCGGGTGAACAGCCGGGTGCGCTTTGCCCTGACCGGCACCCCGGTGGAAAACCGCTTGGGCGAGCTGTGGAGCATCTTCTCCTTTTTGATGCCGGGGTATCTGCCCCCCTACAAGACCTTCTGTGCCCGGTTTGAAAAGCCCATCGTGCAGGACGAGGATGCCAACGCCGTGCGGCGGCTGAACCAGTTCACCGGCCCCTTCATCCTGCGGCGCATGAAGTCGGAGGTGCTGCGGGAGCTGCCGCCCAAAACGGAGAATGTGCGCCGCGTTGAGCTGGAGACCGAGCAGCGCAAGCTGTATCTGGCAGCGGTGGTGGACGCCCGCGAAAAGCTGCGGGCGGCAAAGCCGGAGGACAAGATGACCGTGTTTGCCGTGCTGATGCGGCTGCGGGAGATCTGCTGCGACCCCCGTCTTGTGGCGGACAACTGGACCGGCAGCAGCGCCAAGCTGGAAGCCTGTCTGGAACTTGTCACCGAGGCGGTGGCGGGCGGGCACCGCATTCTGCTGTTCAGCCAGTTCACCTCCATGCTGGAGCTGCTGGCAAAGCGGCTGGACGAAGCCGGGGTGAGCCACTTCACCCTGCAAGGCTCTACCCCGAAGCCGGTGCGCGCCGAGCAGGTGCGCCGGTTCAATCAGGGCGAGGCGGACGTCTTTCTGATCTCGCTGCGGGCGGGCGGTACGGGTCTGAACCTGACCGCCGCTGATATCGTCATCCACTACGACCCGTGGTGGAACCTTGCCGCGCAGAATCAGGCCACCGACCGCGCCTACCGTATCGGTCAGCGCAACCCGGTGCAGGTGTACCGGCTGATCGCGCAGGACACCATTGAGGAAAAGATCGTGGAGCTGCAGCAGGCCAAGCAGTCGCTGGCCGACACCGTTACCGGTGGGGCAGACGGCGCGATTTTGTCCATGAACCCCGAACAGCTGCTGCAGCTGCTGGGAGAAGAAGCATAAAGGAGTGGATCCATCATGAAGGTTTGGGATCTGCATTGCGATACCCTGTCCGAGCTGCGCCGCGCCGAAAAGGCGGGCGCACCAAAAAGCTTTTTGCACAACGATCTGCATATTGACCTTGAAAAATTGCAGCAGGGGGATTATCTGCTGCAATGCTTTGCGGCCTATGTGAATCTGGCCGACCCCGCCCCCGGGGCCGACCCGCTGGTAAGCGTGCTGGAGGAGATCGACATCTTCAAGCGGCTCATGGCAGCTTACCCGGAAAAAATCGCCCCGGTGTACACCGCCGCCGACCTTGAGCGCAACCGCGCCGAGGGCAAGTTCAGCGCCATGCTGACGGTGGAAGAGGGCGGCTGCTGCAAGGGCAGTCTGGGCGTGCTGCGGCGGCTGCAGGAACTGGGCGTGCGCATGATGACCCTGACGTGGAACTACCCCAACGAGCTGGCAGCCCCCAACGCAAACCTCGGCGGGCCGCTGGTGGCCAACACTGAGACCGGCCTGACCGAGCGGGGCTTTGCCTTTTTGGAAGAGATGGAAAAGCTGCACATCACCGTAGACGTGAGCCACCTTTCCGACAAGGGCTTCTGGGACATCGTAAACCACAGCACCCGCCCCTTTGCGGCAAGCCATTCCAACTGCCGTGCCCTGTCACCCCACAACCGCAACCTGACCGATGAGATGATCCGCGCACTGGCAGAAAAAGGCGGCATTGCAGGGCTGAACTACTGCGCTTCCTTTGTGGACGCAGACTCGGCACATCCGAAGCTCTGCCGCAGCACGGTGGAGCGGCTGGCAAAGCACGCGGCACACTTCAAGCAGGTGGGCGGCATTGAGGTCATCAGCCTTGGCAGCGATTTTGACGGCATTGGCGGTCAGCGCGAGCTGGAAACGGCGGCAGATATGCCGCTGCTGGCCGAGGCACTGCGCCGCGAGGGCTTTACCGAGGACGAGGTAGAGGCTATCTACTGGCGCAACGCATACCGCTTCTTTAAAAACAATCTGTAATAAAAAGTCTTAAAATTGCAAAAAGTGCCCGGAGATGCCCTGCTGTGCGCGGGTATCCCGGGCTGTGTATTGCCCTGCGAGGGGAGGTTTTATATGGTCTGAGGCGCGCGTCCCCTGAAAAAGAACAAACGACTTGGAAAGATAAGAGGAATTATAACAATGGGTATCACGATTTCGCCGTGGATGATGGCGTTTCTCATGCTGATGACCGGCTTTGCAGGCTTTGTGGATTCGGCAGCCGGCGGCGGCGGGCTGATCAGTCTGCCGGCCTATCTGTTTGCCGGGCTGCCGCCCCACTACACCTATGCCACCAACAAGTTCAGCGCTGCTTGCGGCACCACCTTTGCCACGGCAAGCTTTTTCAAAAGCGGTGCCATGAACGTGAAGGTGGGCGTTCTTGCAGCCATCGGCAGCTTTGCGGGCAGTGCGCTGGGCGCGCACATCGTGCTGCTGCTCAGCGATGAGATGCTGCGCACCATGATGCTCATCATCCTGCCGGTGGCGGCGGTCATCATCCTGTGGCAGCGCAACCTGCCGGATGAGAACCGGGACGACGGCACGCTGGACCTGAAAAAGATTTTGCTGGCGCTGGCCATCGGTTTGGGCATCGGCCTGTACGACGGCATTATGGGCCCGGGCACCGGCACCTTTGCCATCATTGCCTTTACCACCCTGATGGGCTTTGACCTGCGCACCGCCAACGGCAACGGCAAGGTGTTGAATCTTGCCAGCAACTACGCCAGCCTGTTCACCTATCTGATGAACGGTCTGGTGGTGTTCCACATCGGCATCCCCTGCGCCGTCAGCAACATTCTTGGCAACCTGCTGGGCTCTCACTTCGCGCTGAAAAAGGGTGCCCGCTTCATCCGCCCCATGATGCTGGTGGTGCTGGTTCTGCTGCTGGGCAAGCTGATCTCGGACGCGGTGCTGTAAGGGCAAGGCAGAAACCCTCTCAGTCAAAGCCTATCGGCTTTGCCAGCTCCCCCGAAGGGGGGAGCTTGACGGGTAGCAGCCTAAAACCTCCCCCCTTCGGGGGAGGTGGCATCGCGTAGCGATGACGGAGAGGGTTCTCTCCTACCCCCCACAAAAAACAAAGACGGGCAGCCCGCGGGCTGTCCGACTTGTTCTTGCTTTCATAGGTTTTACTCCAGCACCAGCTCTTTATCAAAGAACGCGATACCGAATGCGCCGGGGCCGGTGTGGGTGCCGATGACGCAGCCAATCTGGCGCACCAACGGTGCGTCCAGATGCAGGTTGTCCTGCAAATAGGTCAGCAGCGGCTGCAGCTCCCGGTGGTTGACGGTGTAGCCCAGCAGCGGGGTGTAGCCCGGATGGATGCCGCCCATCTCGTCGATCTTCTTGAACAGCGCCACATACACGCCGGGCAGACCGCGCGCCTTACCGGCCAGTACCACCTTGCCCTCTATGACGGCGAGGATGGGCTTAATGCCCAGCATACCGCCCGCCACAGCTGCGGCGGCGGACAGTCTGCCACCCTTGCGCAGGTACTTCAGATCGTCCACGGCAGCTACCAGATGCAGGTGCTGCTTGGCCTTTTCCAGATCGGCAGCGATCTGGGTGATGGTTTTGCCGGCGTCCCGCAGCTGCACCGCCAGACGCACCAGCAAAGACTGTCCCAGACAGACGTTCTCGGTGTTCACGAACACCACATTGTCCACGTTGGCAAGGTCGGCAGCAAGTTTTGCGCACTGACCGGTGCCGGACAGCGCATCGGACAAAAAGATGCCCAGCACTTCGTCCCCGGCGGCAGCGGCGTCCAGATACAGCCGCTCGAACTGCTCCGGGCTGGGCTGGCTGGTGGTGGGCAGCTTGCGGCAGGCTGCCAGATGGGTATAGTATTCGCTGGGGGTCATGTCGATGCCGTCCCGCAGGACGGTGCCGTCCTCCAGCGTCACATTCAGGGGGATCACAGTCACGCCCAGCTGCTGCGCCTCGGCGGGCAGGATGTCGCACGCGGAATCGGTGAGGATACGGATCATAATAATACCTCCGGTCTACCGGTAAAATACAGTATACGCAACGCTTTTATTAAAAAGGTTGGAAATTATTATACCACCATTTAGGGCGATATGTCAATATTTTGCATAAATTTGCCACGACAGAACGCCGAAACCTTGCGCACCCGGAGGCAGATATGGTACTATAACCGGGAACGAACCATAGCAGGAGGAGACCGACCATGCACAAGCTGAACCCCCGCACCACCGCACTGCTTTCGGCCTTTGGCTGGGCGGTGGGGTATCTGCTGGCAGGCAAGGCGCTGGCGGTGCTGCTGCCCGTGCCGCCCGGCGGTGCGGCGCGGTTTTTCCGGGTCTGCCTGCTGGCTCCGCTGGCGGAGGAAGGGGTGTTCCGGGGCGCGGTGCAGCGCCGGGCGCAGCCGCTGGGCAGGGCACAGGCCATTCTTTTGCAGGCGGTGCTGTTCGCCTTGCAGCACGGCAGCGTCGCCGCCATGGTCTATGCACTGGTGTGCGGGCTGGGGCTTGGGTGGCTGGCAGACCGCACCGGACATCTCTGGCCGGGGATGCTGCTGCACAGTGCAAACAATCTGCTGGTGCTGGCGATGGGATGAGAGGATGGGATACATGACCGATTTTGAACTGATGGGTCTTGCGCTGGAAGAAGCCGCCAAAGCCGCCGCCTTGGGCGAGGTGCCGGTGGGCGCGGTGGTGGCGCGGCACGGCGAGGTGGTGGCTACGGCGCACAACACCCGGGAGACCGAGAAAAACGCCTTGCACCACGCGGAGCTGCTGGCCATTGATGCCGCCTGCAAGGCGCTGGGCGGCTGGCGGCTGTGGGAGTGCGAGCTGTTCGTCACCTTAGAGCCCTGCCCCATGTGCGCGGGCGGCATCATCAACAGCCGTCTGCGCCGGGTGGTGTACGGCGCTGCCGATACCAAGGCCGGGTGCTGCGGCTCGGTGACCGACCTGTTTGCGCTGCCCTTCAACCACCATCCGGTGGTGGAAAAGGGGCTGCGGGAGGCCGAGGCACAGCAGCTTTTGCAGGCGTTTTTTGTTTCCCTGCGGGAAAAGCGGGCGGGCAGACCCCGCTGGAAGCCCCCGGTGCCCGAAAACAGGGGAAAATAAGGAAAAATAGTGGGAACTGCGTAAAAAATTGCAGTTCCCACTTTCTTTTTGGGCTGGATTGTGGTATATTATTCAATGGAATCTTGTCGAAACCCATCGTAAGTACAGGCAGGCACGCCAAAGCACCGGACCTTTGCCGGACACATAAACGGAACGCTGCACTGTCTGGGGATGGGCACAGGGTTTTTCCGGCTGGGGCACTGCGCCCGGCCGAGAATACCGAACAGGAGGGATACACTCTTGTACGAGGACGAGTTTGAACTGACCTTTCAGGTGCCGGAGGAAGAGAGCGCGCCGGAGCCCCTTGCCGTACCGGCTGCAAAGCCGGCGGTGCCGGTGGTGGATGAACCTACCCGCATCATGACGCTGGAAAAACCGGCAGCACCTGTGGTGGAGGAGCCCACCCGGGTGATCGCGCTGGAAAAACCAGCAGAGCCGCAGCCGCCTGCGCCGCCGCAGCCCGCAGAGCCTGCGCTGCAGCCTGTAAAAGAACGGCCTGCCCCTGCCGCACCCGCTGCGGCGCGCCGGGTGCTGATTTCCGGCGGCGACCGGGGCATCGGTGCCGCCGCTGCCCGCGCCTTTGCGGCAGCAGGGTATCAGGTGGCGGTGCTCTACCACCAGAACGCCGCTGCCGCCGCTGCGCTGGAGCAGCAGCTGCCCGGGTGCATCGCCATCCAGTGCGATGTAGCCAGCCGCGCCAGCTGTGAGCTGGCGTTCCATGCAGTGGAGCAGGCCATGGGCAGGGTGGATGTACTGGTGTGCAACGCCGGCATCGCGCAGCAGAAGCTGTTTACCGACATCACCCCGGAGGAGTGGCAGCGGATGCTGGACGTGAACCTGAGCGGTGCGTTCCACCTGTGCCAGCTGGCGCTGCCCGGCATGATCCGTCGCAAGCAGGGCCGCATCCTGACCGTGAGCAGCATGTGGGGCCAGACCGGCGGCAGCTGCGAGGTGCACTATTCTGCCGCGAAAGCCGGGCTCATCGGCCTGACCAAGGCACTGGCCAAGGAAGAAGGCCCCAGCGGCATTACCGTGAACTGCGTAGCGCCGGGGGTCATCGAGACCGACATGATGGCGGCCTTTACTGCCGAGGACAAGGCGGCGCTGGCCGAGGAGACCCCTGTGGGTCGGCTGGGCACCCCGGAAGAAGTTGCAAAGCTGCTGGTCTTTCTGGCCGGCGAGGATGCCGGATACATTACCGGACAGGTGTTCGGGGTGAACGGCGGCCTTGTGATCTGATGCACAGGGCAATATTACAGAATTTTCCCCGGAGTGGGAAGGAGAGAAAAAATGGGCATGACTTTGAAGGAACTGTTGACTAAGGGCGAGGGCACCCTCTCTGCACAGGAGGCCAAGGCGCTGGCGGCACAATGCCGCATGGATGTAGATACCCTCTACACCCTGCTGGAGGAGCGCGGCATCAAGATCCTGGAGGAGGAGAGCGAGCCGAGTCTGGACGTGGACAGCATCATTGCTGAGGTGGAGAACGCCGAGAACAACAACGATGACATGGGCCTTGCCGATGAGAACGAAGAGGATGCCGAGGAGAACCCGGCAGACCTGAAGGCCGCCATGGATGAGCTGCTGGACGACCCGGTGAAGAACTACCTCAAGCAGATCGGTCAGATCCCGCTGCTGAGCGCCGAGCAGGAGGTGGAGCTGAGCCGCCGCATCCATGCCGGTGCCGAGGCTGCACACATTCTGCAGGCAGACCGCCAGAAGTACGATGCACCGGAGTACATTAAGAAGAACAGCGCCCGCTTCTCCTTTGAAGAGGACGAGAACAGCCGCAGCTACACCGAGGATCTGGACGAGGACGGCGAAAAGTCTGCCGAGGATGCCGAGGAGAAGGCAGACGAGGAAAAGGCCATGGAAGCCGTGGAGAACGGCCCCCTGAGCGAGGAGCGCCGTCAGGAGCTGCTCAAGACCCGCCGCGACGGCCTGAACGCCCGCCGCAGCCTGAGCG
>OGCO01005352.1_pt1 | contig 12534 bp, 11 predicted proteins | sample 1570171 | NCBI WGS metagenome assembly OGCO01 (sample SAMEA4370583, study PRJEB24528) | human gut metagenome | reverse complement strand
CGCCGGACATCTTGCCGGGGCGGCTCTCCACATCGAACAGCTCGTTGTCCTGCATGAAGTCGATGAACTCGGCGGTCTCCGGGCTCAGCTCATGGTACATGGTGCGGGCCGCAGCCATCCGGGCGTCGTAGCCCTTGATGGGGGAGGGGTTGCCGTCCTTGAAGGTGACGGGCAGATCGGCGAAGGTGGGGTGCTCGATGCCGGTGCGCTTGCGGCGCAGCTCAATGACCTTCTGCAGCTGGGGCACCACATCGTTGGCGACCTGATCCCGGAAGCGCTTGATCTCCTCCGGGCCGTAGCCGATGCGGTTCATCCGCACATAGGAAAGCTCGCTGTAGTCGTGGTAGCCGAGGATGCGGGCCTGTTCGTTCAGGTTCTTGACGATCTTGGTGTACAGCTCATCCAGCTCGGCGCGGTGGGCGTCGAAGTAACCGGCCTCGGCCTCGTAGGCGGCACGGCGGACGGCGGGGTCCAGATTTTCCTTGTAGGGGCCCAGTTGGGGGATGGTCAGCTGCTTGCCGTCCAGCTCCACCAGTGCGCCGCCGTACACCTGCTGATATTGGCTGACGAGGGCATTGTACTCCTTCTGCAGCTCCACGGTGCGGTCGTCCATGCCGAGGACGGCGTTCTTCATCCCGGCTACGCAGGTGGTGCCGAAGGCTTCGGTCAGCGCGTCCACATGGGGGTTGGCCAGAAACGCCCGGCTGATCTCGACGCTGGCATTCTGCACGGCGGGGCCGTTGGCGTCGAAGAAGTCCTGCTCGGCCTTCCAATAGGCGTCGCGGGTGTCGCAGGTGTAGTGGATGTTTGCCAGATTGGCGGCGGTGTTGTAGTCGGCAAAGGCGCGGCTCTGCTCGTAGTAGGCCTCGACCAGTTCTTCGCCGGAAGCAGCAGAGGCGGCCTTGGCGGCCAGCTCTTTGCAGCGGGCCAGCAGCGCGTCAATGTCGGGGCGGGTGTAGTTCATCTCGCTGAATTTCATAGACGGATACGTCCTTTCTGAATGATGTTTGCTCCATCTTATCACGTTTCACAAAAAAAGAAAAGATAAACTGGCAAATCTGTTGCAAGGGTGCGATTGAAACAGAGCGAAGAAAGGCATATAATAACACTATCAACAGAGTAAGGCCACGCGCGTTAAGTGCCGCATCAACGGGGAGTTGTGCTGCGGACGAAGGGAGACCCGCGGTGCGTGGTCTGCATCCCGCTGCTGCATGGACTTGGGTGCAGGCGAGGCCGTCTGCGCGGCTTCGTTTGGAAGTGAAGTTTGTTGGATTCACGCCCTCCTTTGTGCGGTTCGTCACAGGGGAGGGCGTTTTTGCGTCCGCCTCTGCTTATCCTGAATGGAGGATGAACGATGAATCATTCCAAATTATCCGTCCGTACCCTGACGATGCTGGCCCTTCTGACGGCTATGAGCATCATCTTTGCCCGCGTGCTGACCGTTTCCACCGGCTTTCTGCGCTTCAATCTGGGCGCGCTGCCCACCCACTTGGCGGCGGTCTGGTTCGGCCCGGCGGGCGGCTTCGCCGTGGGAGCGGTGGCTGATCTGATCGGCGGCACCTTGTCCGGCTATTCCATCAACCCGCTCATCACGCTGGGAGCCGGTTCGGTGGGTCTGGTGTCCGGTCTGCTGTTCCAGAAGCTCAGCAGTCTGCGGCTGGGGCTGCGGCTCCAGATCAGCATACTGGCCGGGCATCTGGTGGGCTCGGTGGTCATCAACTCGCTGGCGCTCCACATTTTTTATGGATACCAGTGGCCGGTGCTGGCGGCCCGCATCCCCAACGCCATCGTGCTGAGCGCGGTCAACACCGTGCTGGTCCGCATCCTGCTGGAGAATAAGGCACTGGCAGCGATGATCAAAGCAAAAACCTGAACACACAGAATCTTTTAGATAAGGGCGAGCGCTATGAACTACGAAGAAGCAATGCAATACATCCACGCGGTGCAGTGGGCGGGGCACAAGCCCGGCCTGAGCCGCACCCGCACCCTGCTGGCCGCGCTGGGCAGCCCCCACAAGCGGCTGAAGTTCGTCCATGTGGCGGGCACCAACGGCAAGGGCAGCACCGCGGCCATGCTGGCGTCCTGTCTGCGGGCGGCGGGCTATTGCGTGGGGCTGTACACCTCGCCTTTCATCAACCGGTTCAACGAGCGCATCCAAGTGGACGGCGAACAGATCGGCGACGAAGAGCTGGTGCGGCTGGTGGAGAAGATCCGGCCCGCCGCCGACGCCATGGCGGACGTCCCCACCGAGTTCGAGGTCATCACAGCGCTGGGAATGCTCTACTTTGCCGAAAAGCAGTGCGACATCGTGGTGCTGGAAGTGGGCCTCGGCGGCACGCTGGACTCCACCAATGTCATCGACCCGCCGGAGTGTGCGGTCATCACGGCGCTGGGAATGGATCATGTCAAGGAGCTGGGCCCCACCATCGCCGACATCGCCTCGGCCAAGGCGGGCATCATCAAGCCCGGCAGCCCGGTGGTGAGCTACGGCGGCGTGCCCGAAGCCGACGCCGTCATTGCCCGCGTGGCAGCGGAGCAGCACGCCCCGCTGCGGGTCGTGGACTTCTCCAAGCTGACCGTGGAGGGCGGCGGCCTCGACGAGGTGACCTTCGATTTTGACGGTCTCCACGGGGTGCGGCTGCCGCTCATCGGCAGCTACCAGCCCAAGAATGCCGCCGTCGCCATCACGGCGCTGCGGGTGCTGCGGCAGCGGGGGTGGAACATCCCGGAAGAAGCCATCCGCAAGGGGCTGGAGACGGTGAGCTGGCCGGGCCGGTTCGAGCTGCTGCGGCATTCGCCCGCCTTTTTGCTGGATGGCAGCCACAATGCCCACGGGATGCGGGCCACGGTGCAGAGCCTGAAGGACCGCTTCCCCGGCCAGAACTTCGTTTTCCTGCTCAGCATCATGGCGGACAAGGATGTGGACGAGATGCTGGCCCTGCTGCTGCCGCTGGCAAAGCAGTTCGTGACAGTGGCGGCCCACACCCCCCGCGCCATGCCCGCCGAGACGCTGGCGGAGCACATCCGTGTGCGCGGCGGCATCGCCGAACCGGCTCCGTCCATCGAAGCGGGTGTGGCCCGCGCTGTGGAGCTGGGCGGCAGCGGCCCCGTCTGTGCGCTGGGGACGCTGTATTTTTCGGGAGAGGTACGAAGGGCGTTTGAGCAGCTTTGCCCTCTCAGTCCGTGCTGACGCACGGCCAGCTCCCCCAAAGGGGGAGCTTTATAAGGTATCGTGATCAAAACGGAAAAAAGCGCTTCCCCATGCAGGTTGGGGAGGCGCTTTTTCCGTCCCTTGCGGGACAGGGTAAATGATAAGAAGGTAAATGAAGAAAATAGCATAATAATTAGAAGGATGAACCCAAGAGCGGGGAGGTGCAAAGCTCGTCGCAGCCTTTGTATCCCACTGCCGCTCTTGTTGGATACAAGATAGCACTTTTCAGAAGAAAATGCAAGAGCTTTTTTGAAAAAAGTTCTCCTAATCGAGCAAAAATTCGATATTTTGTCACAACGCACAAAATTGGAAGCTTCGACTTGGCAAAAGTGATAAAACAAGCTCTGCTCCGCTGGAAACTGCTGGCAAAACGACGTGCCGATGAAAAGAATCACTGAAATCTGTGGAAGGATTCTTTACAAGGCAGACGGGCTGTGCTAAGATGAATACAAGCATGGTAAAATGTGCATTTGCGGCCTTTTGGCAGCAAAGTGGGTGGGAAGCGGGATTTTTGCGCCCAAATCCAAAAAGAGGAAAAACGAATGGAAGTAACGAAACTGAAAAATGCGCCTCGGTTCGGCGGACGGAAACCGCTGTTTTCCGAGCGCGACCTGCTCGTTCTGACCGGGCCGCTGCTGGTGGAGCAGCTGCTGGAAGTCACGGTGGGCATGGCGGACACGATGATGGTCTCCCGCTGCGGTGAAGCGGCCATCTCCGGTGTCAGCTTGGTGGATATGATCAACAATCTCATCATCGTGCTGTTTGCGGCGCTGGCCACCGGCGGCGCGGTGGTGGTCAGCCAGTACTTAGGGGCCAAGGAGCAGAAACACGCCGACCAGAGCGCCGGCCAGCTTCTCCTGCTCAGCGGCTTGTTCGGCGTGTTGGTGGGTGTGGTCTGCTTTGTGCTGGCCCGGCCCATGATCCGCTTATTCTACGGCTCCATTGATGCCGACGTGCTGGAAGCCGGTGTGCTCTACCTGAAGATCATCGCCCTGAGCTACCCGTTCCTTGCGCTGTACAACGGCGGCGCGGCGCTGTTCCGCAGCATGGGCAACTCCAAGATCTCCATGCAGATCAGCTTTCTGATGAACATCATCAACATCGTGGGCAACGCCGTCTGCATCTTCGGCCTGAAAATGGGCGTCGATGGCGTCGCATGGCCCAGCGTCGTTTCCCGCGTGGTGGCGGCGGCCCTGATCCTGCGCAAGTGCTATAAAAAGGAAGAAGGCAGCCTGCTGAACGTCCCCAAGACCCTGCGGCTGGACGGCGGCCTGACCCGGCGCATTCTGGGCATCGGCATCCCGTCCGCCTTCGAGAACAGCCTGTTTGAGGCGGGCCGCATCCTCGTCGTCAGCATGATCTCCACCTTTGGCACAGTGCAGATCGCGGCCAACGCCGTGGCCAACAACCTCGACGGCATGGGCGTCATCCCCGGCAAGGCCATCAGTCTGGCCATGATCACGGTGGTGGGCCGCTGCGTCGGCGCGGGGGACAACGAACAAGCCGTCTACTACACCCGCAAGCTGCTGCTCTGGGCCTACCTTACCATGGGCCTTTCCAACGGCGCGATCTTCCTGCTGGTGAAGCCGCTGGTGGGCATCTATGCGCTTTCCGGCGCGACCATGGAGCTGGCCATTCTGCTGGTACAGATCCACTCCGGCTGCGGCCTCTTTTTGTGGCCCGCCTCCTTCGTGCTGCCCAATGCCCTGCGCGCAGCCAACGACGTGAGATTCACGATGGTCGTTTCGATCCTGAGCATGGCCGTCTGGCGGCTGGGTTTCAGCTACCTGATCTGTGTGCGCATGGGTTGGGGCGCTGTGGGCGTCTGGATCGCCATGGTGGTGGACTGGACCTGCCGTGTCATCTGCTTTACCGCCCGCTTCCACAGCGGTGCATGGAAGACGAAATATCAAGCATAACATCAAAAGGAGCGACGAGATGAAACTCATCAGTTGGAATGTCAACGGTCTGCGGGCCTGTCTGACCCATGATTTTGCCGCAAGCTTTACGGCGCTGGACGCCGACATCTTCTCGGTGCAGGAGACGAAAATGCAGCCCGGTCAGGCGGATTTCGCCCCGGAGGGCTACACCGAGTACACCTACTCCGCCGAGAAGAAGGGCTACTCCGGCACAGCGTGCTGGTGCAAACAGCCGCCGCTGGCCGTGACGAGGGGCATCGGCATCGAGGAGCACGACCACGAGGGGCGGGTCCTGACGCTGGAATACCCGGAATTTTATCTCGTCAACTGCTACACGCCGAACAGTCAGGACGGGCTGAAGCGGCTGGACTACCGGATGGAGTGGGAGGACGCATTCCGGGCCTATCTGTTGGGGCTGGACGCGAAAAAGCCGGTCATCCTCTGCGGTGACCTGAACGTGGCCCACACCGAAATGGACATCAAAAACGCCAAGACCAACCGGAAGAGCGCGGGCTTCACCGACGAGGAGCGGGCCAAGATGACCGAACTTCTGGCGGCGGGCTTTGCCGACAGCTTCCGCGTCATCCACCCGGACGAGGTGAAGTACAGCTGGTGGAGCTACCGCTTCCATGCCCGCGAGAAGAATGCGGGCTGGCGCATCGACTACTTTCTCGTCTCCCGCCGCATCGCCGACAGGATCCAAGCGGCGGAGATCCACAACGAGATCTTCGGCTCGGACCACTGCCCGGTCGAGCTGGTCATCGACCTGTAACACCTATTTATGAAGGAGCTTTTCATGCTGAAAAACTATCTGATCGTCTTTTTCGTCTCCATGGTGCCCGTGGTGGAGCTGCGCGGTGCCATCCCCATCGGTCTGGGTCTGGGGCTGCCGGTGCTGCCCACCTATATCATCTGCGTGCTGGGCAATATGCTGCCGGTGCCCTTCATCTATTTGTTTGCCCGGCGGTTCCTCATCTGGGGCTACCACAAGCCGGTCATCGGCCCGGTCTGCAAGTTCTTCATCGTTAAGGGCGAAAAGGGCGGCCGTAAGCTGGAGGAAAAGGCGGGCAAGGGCCTGACCGCGGCTCTGCTGCTCTTTGTGGGCATCCCGCTGCCCGGCACCGGCGCATGGACCGGCACACTGGCGGCGTCCATTCTCGACATGAAGTTCAAGGACGTCCTCATTGCCTGCATGGGCGGTGTGCTGCTGGCCGGCATCATCATGGGGCTGGCCAGCATGGGGGTTCTGGGCGCGGCAAGCGGCTTGTTTGCAGTAGGCTGAGAGTGGCCGCATCTCCATTACCACTGGCAATCTCTAGGGAAGTGTGTTAGAATAGACAGCGAAGTGTCTGTTACGACAAAGAAAGGACGAACCAACCATGGATCAGGCTTTGAACCAGAAGATCGACGCATTCATTGCGGCGAACAAGGACCAGTGGCTCAAGGATATTGAGACGCTCGTTTCCATCAACAGTGTCGAGAGTGCCCCTGCCGAGGGTGCCCCCTATGGTCTGGGCGCACGCGCTGCGCTGGACAAGACGCTGGAGCTGGCGGCAGGGATGGGCTTTGCCACCCGCAACTGCGAAAATCACATCGGCTATGCGGAGCTGCCCGGCGCGGATGCCGAGAAGTATCTGGCAACGATCTGCCATGTGGACGTGGTGCCCGAAGGCAACGGCTGGACGGGCGACCCGTTCAAGATGGAGGTCCGGGACGGCTGGCTCATCGGCCGCGGCGTGGCCGACGATAAGGGCCCGATGATCACCATCCTCTATGCCCTGAAGTTCCTCAAGGAGCAGGGTTATCCGCTGCGCTATCCCATCCGCGCCCTCGTCGGCGACAACGAGGAGACCTCCATGCGGGATGTGGAGTACTACCTGAAGAATTACCCGGCCCCGGCCTTCTGCTTTACCCCGGACGCCGAGTTCCCGGTCTGCAATGGTGAGAAGGGCCACTTCGGTGCCGAGCTGGTCAGCCCGGTCTGCAACGGCGTCATCAAGGAGTTCGTGGGCGGCGTGGCCAACAATGCTGTGCCTGACCGCGCCAGCGCACTGGTCGAGACCGACATCACCAAGCTGAAGAATGCCCCCAACATCACGCTGGAGCCGGAGGGCACCGGCGTGCGCATCCGCGGCTGGGGCAAGTCCGGCCATGCGGCATCTCCGCAGGGTACCGTCAACGCCATCGGTCTGGTAGTGAACTACCTGCTGGACAACGGCCTGTGCAACGACGCCGAGCGCGCCTATCTGGAAGCGCTGAAAAAGCTGCACGCCTCCACCGCCGGTGAGGGCATCGGCATCGCCTGTGCCGACGGCCCCTTCGGCCCGCTGACCGTCATCGGCGGCCGCATCTACATGCAGGACGGCAAGATGGTGCAGACCATGGACAGCCGTTACCCCACCTGCACCACCGGCGACAAGATGGCCGAGCAGATCCGCGCCGCCATCGGCTCCGGTGCATCGCTGGAGAATGTCGAGAGCGCCAAGCCCTTCTACATTGAGGCCGACACCCCCGCCATCAAGGCCTGCATCGACACCTACAACGAGGTCACCGGCGAGAATGCCACCCCGTTCACCATGGGCGGCGGCACCTACGCCCGCCACTTCCCCTATGCCGTCAGCTTCGGCCCGGAGCACAACGACGTCCAGCTGCCCTCCTTCGGCGGCCCGATGCACGGTGCCAACGAGTCTGCCCCCATCGACAAGCTCTTGGAGGCCATGAAGATCTACATCCTCGCGCTGCTGCGCCTTGAGGAGATCGACTTCTGATGGCGGCAAACGTTCTGGTCATTGACGGGCAGGGCGGGGGACTGGGCCGCCAGCTGGTGGCGGCCATCGCGGCGGTCTGCCCGGAGGCGGAGCTGACCGCCGTCGGCACCAACAGCTTGGCTGCCAACGCGATGCTCAAGGCGGGCGCGGCCCGCGCGGCCACCGGCGAGAACGCCGTGGTGGTCAACTGCCGCCATGCGGACGTCATCGTGGGGCCTATCGGCATCGTCATCGCGGACGCCCTGCTGGGCGAGATCACCCCGGCGATGGCTGCCGCCGTCTGCCAGAGCAGTGCCAAGCGGGTGCTCGTGCCCATCAACCACTGCGAAAACTATGTGGTCGGCGTGCCCGAACAGCCCGTCAGCCAGCTCGTGAGCGCCGCCGCACAGAAAGTCAAAGCCCTGTGCGAAGGAAAAACCTGCTAAAAATCGAAGAGGCTGTTGCAACGAACTCCCTCCGTCACGGCTTCGCCGTGCCAGCTCCCTCTCGGAGGGAGCCTTGGCGTAACGGTGAGCTGTGAAAGCCTCCCTCATTGAGGGAGGTGGCATCGCGTAAGCGATGACGGAAGGAGTCTGCAAGAGCTTTATAAATAGATCGAAGCGTAAGGAGTACACACAATGAATCGCAAAATCTCCCGCCGCAGCTTCCTGTACACTGTCGGCATCGTATCCGCATCTGCTGCCCTGACTGCCTGCGGCGGTTCCGGCAGCTCCACCAGCACGGCTTCCTCCGTGGCCGGTTCCGCCGCCGCTTCCTCTGAGGCGGCTTCCGGCGAGGCCGTCGAGCTGATCGTCTTCGCCGCAGCTTCCCTGACCGAGACCCTGAACGCCATCGCCGAGAACTACGCAGCAGAGAACCCCGGCGTGACGTTCCGCTTCAACTTCGATTCCTCCGGCACCCTGAAGACCCAGATTCAGGAGGGCGCGGACTGCGACCTCTTCATCTCCGCCGGTCAGAAGCAGATGAACCAGTTGGACATCACCGCTTCTGCGGATGTCAATACCGAGGGTCTCGACTTCGTGGACAGCGACAGCCGCGTGGACCTGCTGGAGAACAAGGTGGTTCTCTGCGTGCCCGAAAACAGCGATCAGGGCATCGACAGCTTCGATTCTCTGGCTGAGCACCTGAAGGCGGAGGACATCCTGTTCTGCATGGGCAATAGTGATGTGCCCGTTGGCCAGTACACCCAGAAGATCCTCGCTTCCTACGGGCTGGACGAAGAGGCTCTGGCGGCTGCCGGTGTCATCACCTACGGCTCCAACGTCAAGGAAGTCACGACGCAGGTCAGCGAAGCCAGCGTCGATGCCGGTGTCGTCTACTGCACCGATGCCTTCAGCGCTGGTCTGAAGGTTGTGGACAAGGCCACCAAGGAGATGTGCGGTCAGGTCATCTACCCGGCTGCCGTCCTGAAGGCTGCCCCCAACGCCGAGGCTGCCAAGGAATTTCTGGCCTATCTGCAGACCGACCGTGCCGCCACCGTCTTCGAGAGCGTCGGCTTCACAGCATTATGATGGACTGGTATCCGCTTTGGAACAGCCTCCGCATTGCGCTCATCAGCTGTGCGGCGGTGTTCTTCCTCGGCATTTTTGCCGCGTATTATATCGCGAAGCTCCCGCGGGTGCTCAAGGGCGTGCTGGATGTGATCCTGACGCTGCCGATGGTCCTGCCGCCGACAGTCGTGGGCTACTTCCTGCTGCTGCTCTTCGGTGCCAAGCGGCCGCTGGGGATCTTCTTTATGGAGCATTTCGGCGTCAAGCTGGTCATGAACTGGTACAGCGCCATCTTCGCGTCCATCGTGGTGGCCTTCCCACTGATGTACCGCACGGCCCGCGGCGCTTTCGAAAGCTTTGACGAAACGCTGGCGTGGTCGGCGCAGACGCTGGGCCTCTCGAACACATGGATCTTCTGGCGGGTGCGGATGCCCTATTGCCGGCAGGGCATTCTGGCCGGCACGGTGCTGGCCTTTGCCCGCGCACTGGGCGAGTACGGCGCCACCAGCATGATCGCGGGCTACACCCCCGGCAAGACGGCCACCATCGCCACCACGGTGTACCAGCTCTGGCGCACCAATGATGAAGCGGGCGCGATGCAGTGGGTGCTGGTGGACATCGTCATCTCGGCGGTGGTGCTGCTGGCGGTCAATCTGCTGGAGCGCAAACAGAGGCAGGGAGGAAGGCACGCATGAGTCTGGAAGTGACCATTGCCAAGCGGTTTGAAGGCTTTACCCTCCACGCCGATTTCACAGCGGGCAACACCGCGGCCGCCATCCTCGGCGCATCCGGCTGCGGCAAGAGCATGACCCTGCGCTGCATCGCGGGCGTCGTCAAGCCCGACAGCGGCCGCATCGTGCTGGATGGCCGGGTGTTGTTCGACAGCGAGAAGGGCATCGACCTGCCCCCGCAGCAGCGGAATGTGGGCTTGCTGTTCCAGAACAACGCCCTGTTCCCGAATATGACGGTGGAGCAGAACATCCTCTGTGCCCTGAAAAAGGAAAAAGACCCCGCCGCCCGGAAAGCTGCCTGTGGGTCAGCTCTCCGCGCCATGCGGCTGGAGGAGCTGGCCCATCGGCTGCCCAGTGAGCTTTCAGGCGGGCAGCAGCAGCGTGCCGCGCTGGCCCGCATCTTGGCGGGCAGACCCCGCATCCTGATGCTGGACGAGCCTTTCAGTGCGCTGGACAGCTACCTGCGCGAGGAAGTGGAGGGCGAAGTGGGAAGTCTGCTCTCCAACTTTGACGGCACGGCCCTGCTCGTGACCCATGACCGGGACGAAGCCTACCGCCTCTGCCGCGAGATGATCGTCATGGACAGCGGCGAGGTGCTGCGTGCGGGCACGACGAAGGAAGTTTTCGCCGACCCCCGCCGCCTGACCGCCGCTCGGCTGACCGGCTGCAAGAACATCCTGCCCTGCGTCCGGGTGGACGAACACCATGTCCGCCTGACCGGCTGGGAGCGGGAGCTGACCGTGGCCCTGCCGGTGCCGGAGGGGTGTTGCGCCGTGGGCATCCGCGCCCACGACTTTGCCCCCGAAGCGGCCGACGGCGAAAACCGGATGCCGGTTCAGGTGAGCGCTTCCAGTGAAAACCCCTTTGACTGGAACGTGATCTGCACCGCTGCGGACGATGTAGGCAAGCTGTGGTGGAAGGTGTCCAAAACGACCCTTTCCTCCCCGCCGCCTCAAGCCCCTGCCTACCTCCGGGTAGCGCCGGAAAACATCATGCCGCTGGTGTAAAATAAAAAGGCTGCTGCCTTTCCTCCCACCGTCACGGCTTCGCCGTGCCAGCTCCCTCGGTAAGGGAGACTTGGCGCAACGAAACGCGATGGTAAAAGGAGTAGGCAACAGCCCTTTTTTGTTGCGGAGTAGATTACATTAATGCCGTCAGCACCAAGGCACACAACGGCAGGGTGACGATGCTGAGCAGGGTGGTCAGGACGACGCACCCGGCGGCAAACTGCTCATCGTGACCGAACTGGACCGCAAACACCGAGGTGATAGCGGCGGCGGGGCAGCACTCCAGCAGCAGGACCACCTGTGCGCTCATGCCGAACCGCAACAGCCCCAGCACCGCGAAAGCGGCAAGGCAGACTGCCGGGATGAGCAGCATCCGCACCGCCGCCAGCTTCCAGATGTGCCAGTCGCAGACGATCTGCTTCAGGTCGCCTGTGGCGATCAGGATGCCTGTGATGAGCATGGAAAGCGGGGTGTTCATGTTGCTCAAAAGCTCCAGCGGCTGCGCAATGAGGGTGGGCACCGGGATCTGCAAAAGGTAGATGGCAAGCCCCGCCACCATGGCGTAGAGCACCGGCGTGCGGAGCAGACTCTTGGCCACTTCCTTGGGGCTGGAACTGCCGCTGACCATGCCGTAGCCCATGGTCCAGAGCAGGATGTTGAAAACGGTAACGTAGGCGCTGGCGTAGAGCAGACCCTCCGAACCGAACAGCGCCGAGATGAGGGGGAAGCCCATGTAGGCCGCATTGGAGAAGACGCAGGCGAACCGGAAGATGGGGGCGCGGCGGTCCTTCTGCTTGGCCGTCAGCGCCAGCGTCAGCATGGTGCCGATCAAGATCGCCAGCACACTCAGCCCAAAGGCCGCCAGCAGGTTGTGCAGGATCTCCTCGCTGAACTCCATCATGTAAGAGTGGATGATCATGGCCGGAACGACCAGATACACCAGCAGGTTCGAGAGCGTTTGCCGCCCCTCCGCCTTGAGCACGCCGGTCTTGATGGCCGCCGCGCCCGCGCCGATGAGCAAAAACAGCACGATGACCTGCTGCGCGCAGATAAGTGCCAGTTCCATTTCCAATTCCTCCTCATTCATAGATACAATCATGAATACAAGAAAGATATAGCACAAAACCGCCCATTTGGCAAGAGAAAAAGCGACCATTGCAAAGAATAACTCCCTCCGTCACGGCTTTGCCGCGCCAGTTCCCTCAGGGAGAGAGCCTTGGCGCAGCGGTAAGCGATGGCGGAAGGAGCTGTGTTTACAAGATCACATTCTTAATGAGCAGGGAAACGCTGCCGTCGGCATCGTGGAGGAACTCCACCTCGGAGTCGGAGGAGAGGATCTCGGTGGGAATCTTCACCTCGATGCCGCTGGCGGTGTGGATGCTGCGGCTCTCCATCCGGCGGATGCGGG
>OGCO01005349.1_pt1 | contig 12545 bp, 10 predicted proteins | sample 1570171 | NCBI WGS metagenome assembly OGCO01 (sample SAMEA4370583, study PRJEB24528) | human gut metagenome | reverse complement strand
TGAAGGCCAACCGGCAGGAGCTGGTGGAAAATCAACGGGAGCTGAATCAGGCCCAGGTACGGATGCTGCAGGCTCAGCTGAATCCCCATTTCCTGTGCAACACGCTGGACACCATGAAGTGGATCAGCAAGATCAATCAGGTGCCGCAGGTCGCGCTGATGTCGACGAACCTGGCCGACATCCTGCGCTTCTGCATCTTGCCGGACGAGTTTGTGCCCCTGGAAAAGGAGCTGCAGATCCTCGGGCGGTATGTGGAGATCCAGCGCATCCGCTTGTCCGACAGCTTTACCTACGAGCAGACCGTGCCGGAGGCGCTGCTTTCGTGCATGGTCCCCAAGATGATGCTCCAGCCGCTGGCGGAAAACGCGATCCTGCACGGTCTTTCCGGCGTGCCGGACGGAAAGCTCACGGTGGAAGCGAGAGAACTGGAAGATGAAACGCTCGAGATCCGCGTCTGCGACAACGGCGCGGGGCTGCCCGAGGCGCTTCTCGGCCCATACCGGCCGCCTGAGAAGCAGACACGGCATCTGGGGCTTTTTAATGTGGATACGATCCTCAAAAAACACTACGGCGAGCGCTTTGGCCTGCGTCTGGACAACCGGACGGACGGGACCGGCGCCTGTATCACGGCAAGACTGCCGGTCAGAAGGAGGGATGCGGAATGATGCGGGTCCTGGTCGTGGAAGACGAAGAAATGATCCGGAAGGGCATCGTGCTGGCGACGGACTGGCAGAGCCTTGGCTGCGTGGTCGTCGGCGAGGCGGCCAACGGCGAGGAGGGCATTGCGCAGGCGGAAAAATGCAGGCCGTCGCTCATCATCACGGACCTGAAAATGCCGAAAATGGACGGGCTCGAGATGATCGCGAAGCTGCGCGAGGCGGGATGCGACGCGTATATCATCATCCTCACAGCCTATGACAGCTTCACCTATGCGCAGACAGCCCTTCGGCTGGGAGCGGTGGATTTTCTGCTCAAGCCGTTTCATGACGGAGATCTGGAAAACGCGGTGCTTGCGCTGCAGAAAAAGCTGAGCAGCCGGAAAAAGGAGCCGGAAGCGCAGCTTCCCGCGATCCGCGCGGGAGCCAAGAGCCGCTACGTGCAGGAAGCGATGGACTATATCGCAGGAAACTGCGCGGACCCCGGCCTGTCCGTAGGGCAGGTGGCGGCAAGCCTTGGCCTGAGCGAGGGACACCTGAGCCACCTGTTCAAGAAGGAGACCGACTGTACGGTGGGGAGCTATCTCACGCGCTGCCGGATGCAGAAGGCCATGGCGCTTCTCAAGAAGGGAAAGCTTCGCGTCTACGAGGTCGCCGAAGCCGTGGGCTATAAAGACATCACCTACTTCTCCGGCACCTTCAAAAAACTCACCGGCATGAGCCCAACAGAATACCAGAACGCGAATTTCTGAAACACCAAACGGCCCTGCGCAAAGCGCAGGGCCGGTCGTTTTTCTTATCAGTTTTCCCGTGTTCCGTCGCCGTGCTGTTCGCAGAAGCGGGCGAAGAACGACGGGGCTTCGCCGGCTGCGTCGAGGTGCGAGAGGTCGGCGAAGCGGGACATGCGGAAGATAGCCACGCCTTTCTCGCGTTCCTCTGTGGTGACGACGGTGACGCTGCTCGGCAGGGCCACCGTATGGTGCCAGAGCGTGACGGGCGAGCAGTCGAACAGGCGTGAGAGCAGCACGCACTCGACGCCGAAGTGGCAGAAGAGCAGCAGGTTTTCCGTGTTCGGCCGGACGGCGCGGTAGAGATGGTCGCCGCGCTCGTAGCCGTGCTTCGCCAGCAGCGCGTCAAGGCCGTCCGTCACGGCGCGGTAGACCGGCTCAACGCCGGAATCCCGGTAGGCCGGAGCCTGCAGCCAGCGCTCGGGGTCGTAATACAGCGGCTCATGCGTCCAGGTCTTCGGCGGAAAGTCCCAGCCGAAGCCCTTGGGATTGTAGACCGGCGGGACCGTATAGCCCGTGTCGAATTCGCGCAGCCACGGCAGGACCTCCGCCTCCTGACCGACGGCTCTGAGCGTCAGGGACGCGGTGTCTCTGGCCCTTCCGAGCGGAGACGTGTAATAAAATGCTTTCCGGATCTTAGACAGACGATGACTTAAAAGCTCCGCCTCACGCCAGCCCTTTTCGGTCAGCGAGTCATGCTCGTAGTCCGGCTCCGCGTGCCGGATGATGTAGATGTTCATAGATGCGCCCCCTGATCTGCAGCTTTTCTGCGCTATTGTAGCGCGGACGGGCGAGTTTGTCAAACAGTGCGTGGGTCTGCTGGTGCTATTCCGCTAAGCCGTATTTGGTTTTGATGCGGTCGAGTTTTTGGAGCAGGGGTTCGGCGGTGAGCCAGAGGAAGAAGAAGGTGGCGAGGGCGCGGACGAGGTCGATGGGGATGCCGGTGACGTAATAGCTCAGGATAATTTTCCAGTTGATCGTGTTGGACCACAGGAGCGCAGACGCGGGATTCATAATGCCGCCGTAGATGATCGTGGACGCGATCACGCCGAAGATACAAAGGCTCAGCCGCCCGCGCCGCAGAACGCCCTTGCGGTACAAGACACCTGCCAGCCAGCCGATGATGCCCATGGCGAACATCTGCCACGGCGTCCACGGGCCTTGCGAGAACAGCATATTCGAGACAAGCATCGTCATTGCGCCAACTAAGAATCCCGTTTCGCCGCCAAAGGCCACGCCTGCCAAAATCGTCATGGCAACGACCGGCTTAAATTCCGGCAGCACGAAGAACGCAGCGCGCCCTGCCACATTCAGCGCGACGAGCACGGCAATGAGCACCAGCTCGCGTGCCTGCGGCTTTCTGCCCTCAAAAATCAGGAAGAACGGCAGCATACATTCGAGCAGAATGAGCAGCGAAATGAAATAGTACCGTTTCCCGCCGAAACAGTACACGCCGATGAACAGCGTCAGCGGAATGAGCAGGAGGATCAAAGCCGTCGCAAAAATCGTGCGGTTCCTCAGCTTCCGCTTTTCCACGGGCGTCTGGATGAGATAATCCGGGCGGTCGGCTTTTCGGCCAATGGACAGCGCAAACACGAGCAGCGAGAGAAGCAGAATGCCGTAGAGCCTCATCTGGCTGCCCGCAAGACCTGTCAGTCCGCCTGCGTCCACAAGCTTTGTCAGATCGGTCATGCCGATGGCCTGGATCATCAGCACCAGCGACACGATACCGGATACGGCGGCAAGCGCCTTGCGCCAGACCGGGAGCTTTTTCAGAACCTGCGCTTCCTTCTCCGGTGCAGGCGGAATACGCTGATACTCCGGCAGCGCCGGTTCCGGCTCAAGCACGCCGCCGCAGGCCATAATCACATCTTCCGGCGTGACGGCTTCGGGCAGGATATCGCGGGCGATGCGGTTCGCGGCGGTCGTGTAGAAGCTGTTGCCGGAGAAGAACGTTTTCGGCTCGGATTCCGTGACGATATTGCCGTCAAAAAATAATGCACAGCGGTCGGCGTATTTCGCGCAGAACTCGATGTCGTGGCTGACCATCAAAATCGCCACGCCGGACGCTTGCAGCGTCCGGAGAATCTGCCCGAAAACCTGCTTGAACTCCGCATCCAGTCCCTTTGTCGGCTCGTCAAGGAGCAGGATGTCCGGTTTGGTAAGGAGCAGTTTGCCTAAGGAAACACGGGTCTTCTGGCCGCCGGAAAGAGCAGTGATGGGTTTGGAAAACTCATCCTCTGTAAATCCAAGTCCCTTTAAAACGCCGGTGATCTCGCTCTGATAGGAATAGCCGTCTGCCATTTCAAATTCATGGTTTAAACGGCTGTATTCAGAAAGCTTGGTCTCTAATTCATCACCGGAAGCGGATTTCATTTCCAGTTCCAGGCTGCGAATGCGGGCCTCCATCTGGATCACCGGCTTTTTCACCTCTAAAAGTGCATCGTAAATAGTCTCGGCTCCCTCTAAGTCCTGGTGCTGTGCCAGATAACCGATGGAAGCACCTTTCGCCCAGGTAACAACGCCATCATCAGCGTTCAGTTTTCCGATAAGCACTTTTAAAAGAGTGGACTTGCCGGCACCATTAATGCCTACAATGGCCGCCTTTTCGTGGTCTTCTATATGGAAGGAAACCTGCTTTAAAATGTCATTTTCCCCAAATGACTTGCAGATATTGCTGCAGGATAATATCATGATAAACTCCTTAAAAACGTAGTAAAAATGTAGTAAAATTAAGTATTTTCCCGACAAAATGAGCCGGTTCGCACCAAACAGTATAATATAGGAAAATAATTTTTTCAAGAACATACTGAAAAACAGATTTGACATTTATTTAACGTCTGATTATAATGGATACTAGAGTTATCATACCCCGATAATGCAAGGGGGTGAATCATGAACAAGAAGGAGAGGGTTAAAATGGAACGCAAAGAGATATCAAAAGCAGTAATTTCAAGACTGCCCAGATATTATCGCTACCTTGGCGAGCTGATCGAGGAAGGAGTAGAGCGTATTTCTTCTAATGAACTGAGCAGCAGAATGAAGGTAACGGCGTCTCAGATCCGTCAGGACCTTAACAATTTTGGTGGCTTTGGCCAGCAGGGCTACGGATATAACGTAAAATATCTTTATTCAGAGATCGCAAAGATCCTTGGAATTGACCGTCAGCACAATGTGATCATCATTGGTGCAGGTAATCTGGGACAGGCCATTGCCAATTATACGAATTTTGAGCGGAGAGGATTTGTTATCAGAGGAATGTTTGATATCAATCCAAAGCTGATCGGACTGGTGATCCGCGGTATCGAGATCCGTTCTGTGGATGATCTGGAAACCTTTATCAGGGAAAATAATATCCAGATCGCAGCACTTACCATTCCAAAGACAAAGGCTCCGGAGATTGCTGACCGATTGATCAAAGCCGGCATCAAGGCAATCTGGAACTTTGCCCACACAGATCTGGTAGTGCCGGATGATGTAGTAGTAGAAAATGTACACTTATCAGAGAGTCTGATGCGTCTGTCTTACCGTGTGTGCAACATGCAGGAAAAGTCTGATGCAGAGGATACAAAAAAAGAATAAAAAGAGAGTAAACGTGATGATACTGGGAGTAGGAACGGATCTGGTGGAAATTGACCGTATGAGGAAGGCCTGCGAAAAAGAACATTTTGTGTCACGCACATTTACAGAGGCGGAAAGCCGGCAAGCAGGAGGGTCTGCCTCTAAACTTGCCGGCTCTTTTGCTGTAAAAGAGGCGGTAGCCAAAGTGTTCGGGACAGGTTTTCGTACCTTTATGCCGGGAGATATTGAGGTTTTGCGGGATGAACTGGGAAAACCCTATGTACGTCTTTATGGTGGAGCTTTAGAACAGTTTGAAAAAATGGGAATGGAGCAGATCCATGTTTCTATTTCCAATACAAATGGACTGGCAATGGCTTTTGCAGTAGGAGAAGGAAGAGGAGAGCAGAAAAAATGAGGACTCTTTTATTAGGAAGAAAAATGAAAGCAACGGATGCCAAAACCATTCAGGAGATCGGTATTCCGTCTATGGTATTAATGGAACGGGCGGCTATGGCAGTGGCTGCAGAGGCAGAAAAGGCAGCAAAAAAAGATGAGATCGTCTGGGCTGTGTGCGGCAGTGGCAATAACGGAGCAGACGGTATTGCAGCGGCCAGAATGCTCCATTTAAAAGGCTATCCCGTATGCATTTATATGGCAGGGGATGAAAACAGAGGAACAGTGGAATTAAAAACACAGCTTTCCATTGCCCGAAAACTGGGAATTTCTGTAAAACCATGGCAGGAGATCGAGACAGAAAAGAAAGGAAAACACTGTTGCGTTATCATTGATGCAGTATTCGGAGTAGGTCTTGGCCGTCCGGTAGAAGGAAATTATAAAAGATGTTTAGATGACCTGAACCAGATAAGAGAACAGGAGCATACTTTCTGTGTGGCAGTAGACATTCCTTCCGGTATCCACGCAGATACAGGCGCTGTTATGGGAACTGCTTTAAAAGCAGATGTGACTGTGACTTTTGGCATGAGGAAGGTGGGCCAGGCCCTGTTTCCGGGCCGGGAATACTGCGGACGGCTTTTTGTGGAGGACGTGGGCTTCGTGCCCGAGGATCCGGAGCAGGCCGGAGAGCACGTCCATGCCCACGGACTGGAGGATCTTATGGAGATCCCCAGGCGGCGGGCAGATTCCCACAAGGGGACCTATGGAAAGATCCTGGTGATCGCCGGGGCAAAAAACATGGCAGGAGCCGCGTATTTTTCTGCCCTGGCGGCGTACCGGACCGGGGCGGGTCTGGTGAAGATCATGACGGTGGAGGAAAACCGCAGCGTGATCCAGGAGCGGCTGCCGGAGGCGGTGCTGTCCTCCTTTGATCCCCAGTGGGCCAGCGAGGAGCCAGGGGAATTTAAGGAGTATATCCGTTCCCAGACGGGCTGGGCTGACGCCATTGTCCTGGGCCCGGGACTGGGCCAGGAGGAGTATGCCAGGACACTGGTGGAGGCAGTCTTAAGCGACGCCTATGTGCCCATCGTCATGGACGCCGACGCGGTGAACCTGGCTGCCAGATATCCGTATCTGAAGGGATATTTCACGGAAAATATCATTCTGACGCCCCATGTGCTGGAATTTTCCCGGCTGACGGAAAAGCCGGTGGAGGAGATCAAGGAGGATCCCCTGGCAGCGGCCAGGGAGTTTTCTGACCAGTACGGCGTCACCTGCGTTTTAAAGGATGCGGCCACGGTGACGGCCAGAAAGGACGGAAAGCTGTTTATAAACTTAAGCGGTTCTCCAGCCATGGCCAAGGGAGGCTCCGGAGACGTGCTGACAGGGGTCATTGCGGGACTTTTAGCCATGGGAATGGACGACTGCGAGGCGGCGTCCCTGGGCGTTTATGTCCATGGACTGGCAGGAGAAGCGGCTGAGAAAAAATACGGCGTTCACTCGGTCCTGGCCGGAGAGCTGGCAGGCTGTATCGGAGAGGTGGTCAATGGAAATGTATAAAAGAGCGTATGTGAAGGTGGATCTGGACCGGATCCGGAAGAATATGAAGGCGATCCGGAGCGTACTGCCGGAGGGAACAAGGATCATCGGCGTGGTAAAGGCCGACGGCTACGGCCATGGGGCGGTCCAGACCGCGAAAGCCATTGAAGAGGACGCCGCAGGCTATGCGGTGGCCACAGCGGAGGAGGCACTGGAGCTTAGAGAGAACGGGATAAAAAAGCCGGTGCTGGTGTTGGGCCCGGTGCCGGAGTGCCAGTATGGGAGCATGGTGGAGCAGGAGATCCGGACGGCAGTGTTCGATCTTACGCGGGCAGAACGGCTTTCGGAAACGGCGGTGTCCCTGGGGATGACAGCCAAGGTCCACATTGCGGTGGACACCGGGATGAACCGGATCGGTCTGAGGCCCGTCCGGGAACAGGTCCAGGTGGTGAAGGAGATTGCCGGACTTCCAGGGATCGTGACAGAGGGCATGTTCACCCATTTTGCCAGGGCTGACGAGGCGGATAAGACCTCTGCCCGGGAGCAGCTCCAGGCGTTCCTGGATTTTTCGCAGATGGTAAAGGAAGCGGGAGTTTCCATTCCCATCCTTCACTGTGCCAACAGCGCCGGGATCATGGATCTGAAGGAGAGCCATATAACGGCGGTCCGGGCCGGGATCATCCTGTACGGCCTGTATCCGTCGGACCAGGTACAGAGGGAGGCTCTTTTTCTGGAACCGGCCATGGAGCTGAAAAGTTTTATTACCTATATAAAGGAGATCGGACCGGGAGCGGCTGTGAGCTATGGAGGGACCTTTGTGGCGGACCGTCCCATGCGTCTGGCCACTGTCAGCATCGGCTACGGAGACGGCTATCCCAGGAGCCTTTCCAATAAAGGGGAGGTGCTGGTCCATGGGACGCGGGCCAGGATCCTGGGCCGGATCTGTATGGATCAGCTGATGATCGATGTGACCGGGATCCCGGAGGCCAGGGAGGGAGATGAGGTGACTCTTTTGGGCCGGGACGGAACAGAGGAGATCACCATGGAGGAGCTGGCAAAGTTAAGCGGCCGGTTCCATTATGAGATCCCATGCCTCATGGGAAAACGCCTGCCCAGGGTCTATGTGTCCGGGGGACGGACCAGGGAGGCCGGGGAGCTTTAACAGGCGTTCCTGCCCCAGGGGGAAGCGGCCTTTAAATGCCGGCCTGGTTTCAGGTTCCGGCATCATTTTGCGGCAGTTCTGCATAAGGTAATCGTAGAGTGTCAATACTTTCGGTACAGGGAGACCTGAAAACCATTTCGGAGAGTGAAACCTTTGATCATCAGACGCGGAGATATTTATTATGCAGACCTGCGGCCGGTGGTGGGCTCTGAACAGGGAGGAGTCCGGCCGGTGCTCATCATACAGAATGATGTGGGAAACAAGCACAGCCCCACGGTGATCTGTGCGGCCATCACATCGAAAATGAATAAGGCAAAGCTGCCCACCCACGTGGAGCTTTCCGCCAGACAGTGCGACATGGTCCGGGACTCAGTGATCCTCCTGGAGCAGCTGCGGACCATTGATAAACAGAGACTCAGGGAGAAAATATGCCATATCGATGAAAATCTTCAGGAAAAAGTCAACGAGGCCCTGCGGATCAGCCTGGAGCTTGCTACATAAGGGCGTGAATTTCGGGAGTTTTGTTGACGAAATGTGGCAATGATGCTATATTAGGATACAAATGATAAAAAAGGAGTGGAAAGATTTTTCATGGACGATGGTAATTCGTGGATAGGAATTTTGCTGTTTGCGGCTTCAGTGGCTGTATTTTATCTGATCTATGGCTTTGGAGCGGCGATCCAGGCGCTGAACACCAGTGCGCTGGAGGACGAGCGGGACGAGGGAAATAAAAAGGCGGCGGCTCTTTTGAGGATCCAGGAGGATCCTGGGAAGTTTGTCCGCACCAACCAGGTGGTCACCTGCTTTTTCACACTGGCACTGGGAGCCTTTACCCTGCCGCAGACAGCGGGATACATCCGGAGATTTCTGGCAGTGAAGCTTGCGATGGCTCCGGGCCTTGCGGCGGGGCTGGCCCTTGCAGCGGCATTTTTTGTGGTGGCCTTTTTTCTGGTCTGCCTGGGAGTCATAATCCCCAAGCACGTGGCAGCCAAAAGCCCGATTCGGTTCTGCTATAAGGCGCTTTCGGTGGTAGAGTGGGCCATTAAGCTGCTTTCGCCGTTCACCTGGCTCATCAGCGTGGCGGCCTTTGTGGTCTTAAAAGCAGTGGGCATCGATATCCGGTCCTCCAATGAGAAGGTGACCGAGGAGGATATCATGTATATGGTAAACGAGGGCCACGATCAGGGCGTGCTGGAAGCCAGCGAAGCGGAAATGATTACCAATATCTTTGAGTTTGACGATAAAGTGGCGTCGGATATCATGACCCACAGAAAGAACGTGGTGGCCCTGGAAAGCACCATGACCTTAAAGGAAACGGTGGATTTCATCGTAAAAGAGGCCAACAATTCCAGGTTCCCGGTCTACGAGGAGGATATCGACAATATCGTAGGCGTGCTCCATATGCGGGACGTGCTTTATTTTGCAGAGCAGGAGGAGTATCTGGACAGGCCCATCAGCCAGATCGACGGCCTTTTAAGGAGCGCCCATTTTGCTCCGGAGGCGAAAAATATCAACGCCTTATTTAAGGAGATGCAGTCGGAGAAGATCCATATGGAGATCGTCATCGACGAATACGGCCAGACAGCCGGGATCGTGACCATGGAGGATATTCTGGAGGAGATCGTCGGAAACATCATGGATGAATACGACAACGAGGAGCCCGATATCGTGGTCAAAGAAAACGGAAGCTTCCAGCTTTCAGGCATGACGCCTCTGGACGATGTGGAGGACGCCCTGGAGATGGAATTTGACGAGGACGATAAGGATAATTTTGACACCTTAAACGGCTTCCTGATCTCAAGGCTGGGCCATCTGCCGGAGGATGATGAAAAGGGCCAGGTGGTCTTCGGAGGCTACCGGTTCAGTATCGTAAAGGCAGAGAATAAGATCATACAGACGGTGACGGCGGAACGGGATGCCGGGCCGGAACATGAAAAAGAAAACGAAGGATAAAAGGATCCCCCGTCCGGGGCAGGCAGCAGAGCCGCTTCCGGACGGGGGATTTTTTGGTCGGTCCTATTTCAGATACTGGTCCATCCAGTTTAAGATCTCCGTCATACGGTCGATCCTGTTTTCCGGCTTTCCGCCGCGGGAGAGCTCATGGTTCTCGCCGTGGAAAAGGCAGAGCCTGGAGGGACAGCCGTTTCTCATAACGGCGCTGTACATGGCAAGTCCCTCTGCCATATAGCAGCGGTAGTCCTCATCGGAGTGGATGAAGAGGATCGGGGTCTTGCAGTTGGGGGCGTACTGGAGCGGGGACTGCTTCCAGAGCAGCTCCACATTTTCTCTTGTATTGGCGCCCTGGTTGTTTACGATAAAGGTGTGGCCAATATCGGAGTTGTGCTCAAAGGATACCCAATTGGAGATGGAACGCTGGGATACGGCTGCTTTGAAGCGGTCGGTGTGGCCGACGATCCAGTTGGTCATGAAGCCGCCGTAGGAGCCGCCGGTAACGCCCACACGGGCTGTATCGATCTGGGGATATCTCTTTAATACCTCGTCGGTGAAATCCATCAGGTTCTGGTAGTCCACGGTCCCGTAGATGCCGTTGATGTTTCCGAAATCGGTGCCGCGGCCGTCAGAGCCTCTGGGATTGCAGTAGAATACGAAGTATCCGGCATTGGCCCACATCTGCATCTCGTGATGGAATACGTCGGAGAATACGGTGCGGGGGCCTCCGTGGATATGGAAGATGGCCGGATAGGAAACGCCCTCCTCATAATCCGCCGGCTTCATCACCCAGCCGTGGATCTCATAGCCGTCGCTGGCAGTGAAGGAAAAGGCCTCGGGGGTCACAACGGAATATTCCTCTCCAACAAAGTCGTTGAAGTGGGTGATCTGCTCACCGTCCAGGTAAAGCTCCGCAAGCTTTGTTCCCTGGAGCTCACAGCTTACCAGGTGTTCGCCGTTGACGTCGAAGCTGTCGCAGGAGCTTCCCTTTGTGAGGCTGTCGGAGATATTGCCGTCCTTGTCCAGCTTTCTTAACCATGCAAAGTCGTCCACAGTGGAGATAAAATAGAAGTCGCCGTTTAACAGCTTCTGGCCGCGGCCGGAGCCGTATCTTGCGTCGCTTCCCACAGAACCGGAGGCGATGGAGGCGTCATAGGGTACAAACAGGTTCATGGAGCCGTCCGCTAAGTTCATCTTATAAAAGCTGTTGTACTTATTGGTATAGCGGTAGTCGGAGTCGATGGCAGCCACAAGAGCCTCATTTTCGTTTAAGAGCTCGATGGTTCCGGTGTGCATGGTATCCGGCTCCAGTAATGTCTTTGTCTCGCCGGTCTTTAAGTTATAGAGATAAATTCCCTCGTTTAAACCGCGCACGTTCTGCTTCCAGGGATACGCCTTATAAAGGAGAAGATCGCCAAGGACAGAGGACTGGGTGCAGTCGGTCCAGTCGCAGGCCACGTAAGAAAGCTCTCCGTTTTCTCTGTTATAAACGGCAAAACGGTTTCTCTTTGCGTTGGTGTAGCCTAAGCCGTTGCCCCAGAAGGGAAGCTCGTCGAAGACCTCATAGGATTTCTTTCTTGTGTCCTTATGATTATCCTGGCTTGCAGTCATAAGGAAACGTCCGTCGGGCAGTGCTTTAAAGCCGATGATCTTTGCGGGCACCGTAAAGGCGTGGCAGGCCTCTCCGCCTTCGGGGGAGATCTCATAGAAGCTTGTGAGGGCTTCTCCGGCTTCCTGTTTCTTCTTCACCTCGCTGCATCTTGCAGCCGGGAAGAGAAGGGTATTGTCGTTTGTCCAGACATAGCTCTTTGCGTCGCCGCCGCTGGTCATCTTCCGAACCTTTTTTTCAGCCATATCGTAAACGTAGAGGTTGGCTTTGTATGTATTTTCCGCTCTGTCTGCGTTGGATACCACAAAGGCAATGTACTTTCCATCGGGTGAGAAGGAAGGATTGCTTACGAACTGAAATTTCAAAAAGGTATCGATTTCAATCTTTTTCATAGTGCTGCCTCCATATTTTGATAATTATGTAGTTCTATTATAACATGCCTGTAAAAGCTGTCAAGAAAACGTTGCTGTTTCGGAGCCGTCTAGCAGGAAAATATGAATAAAATGGCCGAAGGGAAAATCCACAGAAAAGCTCTTGCCAAGGACTTAAAATAATGCTAGAATATTTAGGATTATGGTAACTGTAAGGACATGACCGTTACAGATTATGATGGAAATACGATAAATATAGAAGAAACAAGAAAGGGAGCAGGAAAAATGTCAGGACATTCCAAATTTGCGAATATTAAACATAAGAAAGAAAAGAACGATGCGGCCAAGGGAAAGATCTTTACCGTGATCGGAAGAGAGATCGCTGTTGCAGTTAAGGAAGGCGGCGCAGATCCGGCCAATAACAGCAAGCTCCGTGATGTGATCGCCAAGGCCAAGGCCAACAACATGCCCAACGATACCATCGACCGCGGAATTAAAAAGGCTGCCGGGGACCTG
>OGCO01005333.1_pt1 | contig 12590 bp, 11 predicted proteins | sample 1570171 | NCBI WGS metagenome assembly OGCO01 (sample SAMEA4370583, study PRJEB24528) | human gut metagenome | reverse complement strand
CGTTACAAGTTTTTCGATATTGTTCAATTTTCAAGGTCCTGTGCGCCTCAGCCTTAGCGGCTGACGACTTGATTATTTTACCACAGAAGTGATTTTTTGTCAAGTACTTTTTTCAGAAGCTTTTCGACCTTTTCGAACTTGTGGTTCGTTTTTCAACGTATCCATATTGGTTCTTTCGCTTTGCTTCTGCCGCTTTCAGAAGTCATTCTTTCCGGCGGCCCTTGGCGCTCAAGTATAATACCACATCCCCAGCCTTCTGTCAACACTTTTTTGCATCTTTTTTGAGTTTTTTCTATATTTCGCAAAACGAGTGCTTCCGGGCAGGGTCTGCGCCATCGCTTGAACGCTGCTTTCCTTATTTATATTATAAGCGCAGAAAATCCCCGGCAGTCGATCTGACCGCCGGGGACTGCGTTTTCTTCTTACTGTTCCTGTTTCATCTGATGCAGGGTCAATCCTACTGCCACAGCAAGCATGGGCAGCACAGAGATCAAACCGATGGACATGGGACCAAGCACATTATAATATGCATCTGCCGGGGTGATCAGTACCTGTGGCAGCGCCGCAATGGCATTGAAAGCACCATGCGCAATGGCAGGCACCCAGATACAGCCTGTTTTCTCGTAGAGGAGATCCAGCAGGGTGTTCAGGGCAAAGCAGACCACACACCACACTACAAGCCCCAGCACCGGTGCGCCCAGATAGTTTGTGCCGTACTCGTAACCCACCAGCAGCATCAGGGGCCAATGCCAGACACCCCACACAACGCCGCCCAACAGACGACCATTCAGCAGGCCGAACCGCTCCTTCAGGCGGGGCATCATGTAGCCGCGCCAGCCGGCTTCCTCGCCCAGCGCAGGAAACATGTTGATGGCGGGGGCAAGGATCACCGCAAACAGCCCGTTTTGCAGCAGATAGCTGAGGGTAGAGACCCCCAGCTCGCTACGCAGGGTCTGGGCATCCATCTCACCGCCGTAGGCGGCTACCAGCCAGCTGCAGGAAAAGTCCAGCCGGGAGGGGAATACGGCAAAATACAGCACTGCGCCCAGCAGGGTGAACACTGCCGGGCCAAACCATGCAGCCAGCCAGAACCGCCGTTTGCCCTGCACCTTCCAGCCGATACCGACAGGCTGGCGCAGAAACACTTTTTGCACCAGCAGCACAGCCAGCAGCGGGCAAAACATAGTGGCGATCAGTGCCAGCTGATACAACACGGCATTCTTCTGCTGGAGCAGGGCCATACAGCCGCCCACCTGGCACAGCCACGCCAGACCAAAGGCAATCAGGAAATAAAGGGAAAAGCCCTGTTTTTCTTTTGCACTCATACAAATCTCACCGCCGTTCCGTAAGCAATGACCTCTGCCGCACCCTGCATGACGCTGGCGGAGGCATAACGCATCCCAACCACAGCATCGGCTCCCAGTTCCTCCGCATTCTTTGCCATGCGGCCTGTGGCGATCTGCCGGGCCTCGGTGAGCATCTCAGCGTAGTCGGTGACTTCACCGCCCACAAGGGTGCGGAACCCGGCCATAATGTCGTGGCCAAGGTTGCGGCTCTGCACGGTGCTGCCCCGCACCACCCCCAGAGCCTCGATCTTTTTACCGGGGACTTCATTAATAGTTACGATAAGCATCTTCTTCTCCCTTTCCGATCTCTTTGAGACGATCCACCAGCACCTTCAGCGTGCCGATGATGCAGCCCGCCGGGATGCCGAACAGCACCACCAGCAGCGGCAGCGGCGGCACATCCTGCGGATCGACGCAGAACGCCCATGCCATGATGCCGATGGACAGCAGCATGATCGCAGTAAACAATCCGGCTCCCACCAGCGCACCCCTGATGCGCTCGGCCTTCCGGTCCACCTGTTCGATATCCACAAATGTTACCCCCTGTTCTTCCTTTGCAGTCAGGCGCGCCAGCGTCTGTTCCACATCCAGTTCATTGAGGCTGACAGGTTCCCTTTGAAGCAGGGTGCAGAAGTTCACTGCTTCGTCCAGATCGGTGCGGCGGGTGTTCAAGCGTTCCAGCTGGCGGGACATTCCCTCAGCCAGCGTGCACTCTCCCTCCAGCATCTGCCGGATCTCGGCCAGCGGCACATCCAGTTTGCGCAGCAGTTTGATGCGCCGTAGACGCTCGACATCCGCCTCCGAGTAACTGCGGTAGCCGTTGCCGGGCTCCCGCCGGGGGCTGATGAGTCCCTCTTCCTCATAAAAGCGGATATTCTTTTTGGTCACGCCCACGGCGGCTTCCACCTCGTTGATCTTCATTGGCTCTGCAGCCTCCTTACAGGCACCATCTTACACCTTCCAGAAAGGGGAAGGTCAATGGTTTTTTGAAAAAAGGACTCCCTTCGTCTCGCATTCGCTCGACACCTCCCTCAGAGAGGGAGGCTTACCGTACGGGCAGGCTCCCTCCTTGAGGGGGCTGTCTGCGGAGCAGACTGGGGGAGTTTCTTCCTTTAGAAATAGCACTTGATCTGGAACCGGTCGGCATTGTCCTGCTTTTTCTCCACCACGATGCGCTCATGGTTGAAATCAAAGTGGACCGGGGTGCACAGGTCGGTGTTGCGGGTCAGGCGGAGAAGCTCCTGCACCCGCTTTTTCTCCTCGGGCACATAGAACAGATAGCTCACGCCCTCCTTTTTGGCGCGGCCGGTGCGGCCGATCCGGTGGGTGTAATGTTCGTTGTCGCCGGGGACATCGTAGTTGATGACGGCATCCACATCCGAGACGTCGATGCCGCGGGCAGCCACATCGGTGGCCACAAGGATGGCCAGCTTGCCGTCCCGGAAGTTCTGCATGATCTGGTTGCGCTCTTTCTGAGAGAGGTCGCCGTGGAGGCAGTCCACCGAGAAGCCGAGGCGGGCCAGCTGGTTGGCCAGCGTGGCGGTGTTGAACTTGGTATCGCAGAAGACTATGACCCGCTTATAATGTTCGCCGATGATGATCTGAGCCAGATCGGACAGCTTGTTGCGGCCGGAGGTCTCCAGCATGTACTGGGTGATCTTGGGCTGGCTCTCCTCCCTGGGCTGAACGGTGATCTCCTCAGCGTTGTTCTGATACAGCCAGCCGATGTCCATGACCTCGCGGCTGATGGTGGCGGAGAACATGGACAGGCTTTTGCGGGCCTTCATCAGCTCAATGATATGCCGCACATCCTTATAAAAGCCCATGTTCAGCATCTCATCGGCCTCGTCCAGCACCACCTGGGTCACATGGGCCAGATCGATGCTGTGGTGCTTATAGTGGTCCATCAGGCGGCCCGGGGTGGCCACCACGATCTGGCAGCCCTCGGCCAAACGCCTGGCCTGCTTTTCCATGTTGGCACCGCCGTACACGCAGGCCACCTGCACCTCAGGCATAAAGTAGGTCAGCTCGGTCAGCTCCTCGGCGATCTGCTGGGCAAGCTCCCGGGTGGGGGCCATGATCACAGCCTGCGGGTACTTTTTTTCCGGGTCGATATGTTCCGCCACCGGGATGCCGAAGGCACAGGTCTTGCCGGTGCCGGTGGGGGCCTTGGCGATCACATCCCGGCCTGCCAGCATCACAGGGATGGTCTTTTCCTGAATTTCCGTCATCTCTGCAAACCCCATCCGCTCCACGGCCTTGTGGATGGCTTCACTGCACTGCAACTCACTGTAAAGCATGTTTGATACTCCTTATCCTTCTACCCTTGTTTTGTTCAGTATACCATGAAACGCGGCGCTTGTCAGCACGCAAAAAGAGCCGCGCCCTTTTGGGGCACGGCTCTGCGGTTGGATCTGGGATGTACGCGCTCAGGCGGTCTCTTCCACGCTCTGAGCGGCGGCACGGCCTGCTTCCAGCTTCTGCTTGAAACGGCCGCTGGCCTTGAAGCCGGGGATGGAGGTGGACTCCAGACGGCTGGAGACCTTGGTCTTGGGGTTGGTGTAAGCCTTGGGCTTGCGGGGACGCATCTCAAAACGGCCAAAGCCGGCAATGGTCACCTTCTCGTCTGCACGCAGGCAGTCAGCGATCTGGTCAAACAAAGCGTCCATCGTGGTCTCGACCTGTGCTTCGGTAAAGCCGGTCTTGCGTGCCACGGTTTCGATCATCTGGGAACGAGTCATGTATCTATATCCTCCTGGAACGTCCAAAAGTAACGTCTTTTGGCAAATTTTGCGTTGATGAGTATAACAAATGCAGCCCCTCATTACGAGGGGCTGCGCACAAACGGTATATTTTTGCGCACGAAGTAATAGAGCGGGATTATTTTTTATGATACAGCGTTGCAATATCCACCAGCGGGATGTCCTTCATGCTGTGGTCGCTGCGCAGGCAGTTGACCAGAGCGTTGGCGGTATCCACGGCGGTGATGCAGGGGATGCTGAGCTCCACGGCCTTGCGGCGCAGGCGGACGGAATCGCGTTTGGGGTCGCGGCCCTTGGCGCTGGTGGAGAAGACATAGTCCACCAGACCGCTCTGCAGCAGGTCCACGATATTCGGCGCTTCACCGGACATATTCCGCACCTCGTTGCAGGGGACCATGTGCTTATTGAGCCATGCACAGGTGCCGGAGGTGCCGTAGAGCTTATAGCCCATGCTCTTGAGCTTCCAGGCGATGTCCACGAACTCAGGCTTGTCGCTGTCCTTCACAGTGAAGATACAGCAGGAAGCCGGGCCGGGGGTCTTGAAGGTGTAGCCCGCGCCGATGAGGCCCTTGAGCAGGGCGTCGTGGAAGTTGGGGGCAATGCCCAGCACTTCGCCGGTAGACTTCATCTCCGGGCCGAACTGGGTATCGACGCCGTGGAGCTTTTCAAAGCTGAACACGGGCACCTTGACGGCCACATAAGGCGCATTGGGGTGCAGACCGGTGCCGTAGCCCATATCGGTGAGCTTCTCGCCGAGGCAGCAGCGGACGGCCAGATCCACCATCGGCACGCCGGTGACCTTGGAGATGTAAGGCACGGTGCGGGAGGAGCGGGGGTTGACCTCAATGACATAGACCTTGCCGTTGGAGACCGCGTACTGGACGTTCACCAGACCGGTGACGTGCAGTTCGCGGGCGAAGCGGCCGGTGTAATCCACCATGGTATCGATCTCGGCTTTGGTCAGGTGCTGGGCCGGGTAGACGCAGATGGAGTCGCCGGAGTGGACACCGGTGCGCTCGATCTGCTCCATGACGCCGGGGATCAGGAAGTTTTCACCGTCACAGATGGCGTCCACTTCGCACTCGGTGCCCATGATGTACTTATCCAGCAGGACGGGGTGGTCCATATCCACGTGCTCGGTGATGACGCCCATGTACTCGATGACATCGGCCTTGGTGTAGGCGACGATCATGTTCTGGCCGCCGAGGACGTAGGAGGGGCGCATCAGGACGGGCAGACCGATCTCATCGGCTGCGGCAAGGGCCTCTTCCAGATTGAAAACGGTGCGGCCGGGGGCGCGGGGGATGTTGCAGCGCTCCAGCAGCTCGTCGAAGCGCTCGCGGTCCTCGGCCTCGTCGATGGCGTCCGCCGGGGTGCCCAGAATGGGCAGACCGATCTCGTCCATGTGCTTGGCCAGCTTGATGGCGGTCTGGCCGCCGAACTGGACCACACAGGCGTCGGGCTTTTCGGTGGCGATGATGTTGTCCACGCTCTCCGGGTTCAGCGGGTCGAAGTAGAGGCGGTCGCCGGTGTCAAAATCGGTGGAGACGGTCTCCGGGTTATTGTTGACGAGGATGGCTTCGCAGCCGTGCTTTTTCAGCGTCCAGACGCAGTGGACCGAGCAGTAGTCGAACTCGATGCCCTGACCAATGCGGATGGGGCCGGAACCGAAGACGAGGACCTTCTTTTTCTTTTCGGGGTTCTGGGCTTCCTTCTCGGCGATGAACGCGGCGGCCTCGTTGTCGCCGTCGTAAGTGGAGTAGAAGTAGGGGGTGTTGGCCGAGAACTCGGCGGCGCAGGTATCGACCATCTTGAAGCCGGCGCGGTAGTTCTCGATGGGGAGCTTGTCCACCTGTGCCAGACGCTTGATGGTCTTATCTTGGAAGCCGTACTTCTTGGCTTCCTTGTACTGCTCCACGCTCAGAGTGCCGTTGCACTTGGCCAGACCCTTTTCGAGGTTGGCGAGGTGCTGCATCTTATCGAGGAACCACCAGTCGATCTTGGTGATGTTCCAGATGGTCTGGTGATCGATGCCCCGCTTGAGGGCCTCGTAGACGCAGAAGACGCGCTCGGCATCCTGCACATGCAGATGTGCCACGATCTCGTCATCGGTCAGCTCCTCGAAGGGCTTGTGGGTCAGGGTATCCATGCCCAGCTCAATGGAGGAGACGGCTTTCATCATGGCGGCCTCGAAGCTGTTGCCGATGCTCATGACTTCGCCGGTGGCCATCATCTGCGTGCCCAGAGACTTGTCGGCGTAGACGAACTTATCGAAGGGCCACTTCGGGTACTTGACCACGATGTAGTCCAGCGCGGGCTCGAAGCAGGCGCAGGTCTTGCCGGTGACGTCGTTGGTGATCTCGTCCAGCGTATAACCGATGGCGATCTTGGTAGCCACCTTGGCGATGGGGTAACCGGTGGCCTTGGAGGCCAGCGCGGAGGAACGGGACACACGGGGGTTGACCTCGATGACCGCGTAATCGAAGCTGTCGGGCTTCAGGGCAAACTGGCAGTTGCAGCCGCCCTCGATGCCCAGCTCGGTGATGATGTCCAGCGCAGCGGTGCGCAGCATCTGGTACTCGTGGTCGGTCAGGGTCTGGGAAGGAGCCACGACCACCGAGTCGCCGGTGTGGATGCCGACGGGGTCAAGGTTCTCCATGTTGCAGACGGTGATGACGTTGCCCTTGTGGTCGCGCATGACCTCGTACTCGATCTCTTTCCAGCCGGCGATGCACTTTTCCACCAAGATCTGATGGATGGGGGAAAGGCGCAGACCGTTGGTGCCGATCTCGATCAGCTTTTCGCGGGTCTCGCAGATGCCGCCGCCGGTGCCGCCCATGGTGAAGGCCGGGCGGACGATGACCGGGTAGCCGATGCGGTCGGCACAGGCCAGTGCGTCCTGCAGCGTCTCCACGACCTCGGAGGGGATGATGGGCTGGTGCAGCTTTTCCATCGTCTCCTTGAACAGCTCACGGTCCTCGGCGCGGTCGATGGTCTCCGGCTTACAGGCCAGCAGACGGATGCCGGTGCGGTCGAGGTAGCCGGAACGGGCCAGCTCCATGGAGAGGTTCAGGCCCATCTGGCCGCCGAGGTTGGGCAGCACAGAGTCCGGCTTTTCGATCTCAAGGATCCGCTCCACCACCTCAAGGGTCATGGGCTCGATGTAAACATGGTCGGCCACGTCCGGGTCGGTCATGATGGTAGCGGGGTTGGAGTTGAGCAGAACGGTCTCGATGCCCTCTGCCTTCAGCGCCCGGCACGCCTGTGTACCAGAGTAGTCAAACTCTGCGGCCTGACCGATGATGATGGGGCCGGAGCCGATGACCAGTACCTTTTTGATTCTGGGGTCCTTAGGCATTTCAGCGTGCCTCCTTTTTTGCAGCTTTGACGTTGTTCAGGAAGCGGTCAAACAGGAACTCGGTGTCCTTGGGGCCGCCGTTTGCTTCCGGGTGGAACTGGACGGTAAAGCAGTTCCACTTCTTGTACTTGATGCCCTCGCAGGTGCCGTCGTTGGCGTTCACCTGTGCCACCTCGCCCATCTCGGCGGGCAGCTCATCCCCCACCACCGCGTAGCCGTGGTTCTGGCTGGTGATGAAGGTGCGGCCGGACTCGAAATCGGTGACGGGCTGGTTGGCGCCGCGGTGGCCGTACTTCAGCTTCATGGTCTTGGCACCGGCGGCCAGCGCAGAGAGCTGGTGGCCGAGGCAGATGCCGAAGGTGGGGATGCCGAGGTCAAAGATGCGGCGCAGGTTCTCGATGACCTCCACCGGTTCGGCAGGGTCGCCGGGGCCGTTGGAGAGCATGATGCCGTCCGGGTTCAGAGCGGCCACTTCCTCTGCCGTGGCAAAGGCGGGCATGACCGTCACCTTACAGCCGCGCTTGACGAGGCAGCGCACGATGTTCCGCTTGCAGCCATAGTGCATCAGCACGATGTGGGTCTCGCCCTTTTCGTTGTAGACTTCGGGCTTTTCGCAGGTCACGCTCTTGACGGCGTCGATCACCGCATAGGCGCGGATGGTCTCCAAGAGCTTGTCCGTCTCGGCCTTGTTGGCGGGGTCGGCGGGGTCGAAGGTGGTCAGGATGGCACCGTTCATGACGCCGCTTTCCCGGATGATGCGGGTCAGGTGGCGGGTGTCGATGCCCTCGATGCCGATGGTATCGTTTTTCTTCAGGAAGCTGTCCAGCGTTTCCTCACAGCGCCAGTTGGAGGGGGTGGTACAGGCTTCGCGCACGATGTAGCCCTTGGCCCAGATCCGGTCGGACTCCATATCGTCCTTGTTCATGCCATAGTTGCCGATGAGGGGGTAGGTCTGGGTGATGATCTGGCCATAGTAGCTGGGGTCCGTCAGGGTCTCTTCAAAGCCCACCATGCCGGTGGCAAAGACGACCTCGCCCACGGTGACGCCCTCTGCGCCAACCGACTGGCCCGCAAAGACCATGCCGTTCGCCAAAAGAAGATAAGCGTTCATAGGTACTCCTTGTTTCAACACAGATGCGCGGCCTTTACAGGGTCTGCTTTGCTTCCTGCTTCATCTTGCGGCTGCCCAGATGGACCAGCGGCAGCTTGCCCTCCTTGCAGATGGGGCACTCTTCGGGGGCGTAGTTGGGCAGGTCCAGCTTGAGGGCGCTGGCCACGATGGGGATGGGCGACGGAGCTTCGGGCTTGGTGCGGTCCACCACGCAGGTGATACCCACGCAGATGCCGCCGTTCTCCTCGATGACGCGCTTGGTCTCCAGAGAGGAGATGCCGGTGGTCACCACGTCCTCCGCGATGAGGCACTTCTCACCCGGATGGATGGCGAAGCGCTTCAGGGTCATCACGTTATCGACGCGCTCGGTGAAGATGGCACGCTTGCCGGTCTGGCGGGCCAGCTCGTAGGCGTAGACGATGCCGCCCATGGCCGGGCCGACGATGACGTCCACATCCATCTTTTTGACCTGATCGGCCACAGCCTTCATGACCTCGGCGCAGCGGTCGGGGTACTGCTGCAAATAAGCCATCTGGCAGTAGGCGCTGGAATGGCGGCCGGAGGAGAGCAGGAAATGGCCCTCCAGAAATGCGTCACAGCTCTTCAGAATTTCAAGTGCTTCACTCATTGTACTTCTCCCTCTCTTTTCAACAGTTCGTGTTTTTTCGTACTTATCACGCAGTATTGTACCACGCTTTTTATGGAAACGCAAATTTATTCATTCAATTTTATTATTTCGTGAATATTTGCATTTTTATGCGTTTACTTCTTGCTTTATCCGGCGTTCCGGGCACAGCCGCGGATCTCGTCCAGCGTCTTGACGCCGTTCTTGTCCATCCATGCGGCCATCTCGTCGGCGATGGTCTCCATGGCGCGGGGGTTCGCGAAGTTGGCCGCGCCCACCTGCACGGCGGTGGCACCCGCCATGATAAACTCCAGTGCGTCGCGGCCGGTGGCGATGCCGCCCAGACCCACCACCGGGATGTTCACCGCGCCCACTGCCTGCCAGACCATCCGCAGCGCGATGGGCCGCACCGCCGGGCCGGACAAGCCCGCGAAGATATTGTTGAAGACCGGCTTGCGCTTTTCCAGATCAATGGCACAGGCTTGGAAGGTGTTGGTCAGGCTGATGGCGTCCGCACCGGCAGCTTCTACCGCCTTGCACATCTCCGGGATGTTCTCGGCTTGGGGGCTGAGCTTGACCATCAGCGGCTTTTTGCAAGCGTCGCGGACCATCCGGACCACTTCGCCCGCCGCCTCGGCCTTGACGCCGTAGGCCATGCCGCCCACCTTGACGTTCGGGCAGGAGATGTTCAGCTCCACGATGTCCACGGCGCTCTCGCTCAGCAGGGCGGCACCCTCGACATACTCTTCCTCGCTGTGGCCGCCGAGGTTGGCGATGGCCACCGTGCCGTATTTCTGCTTGAGTTCCAGCATCTCGTTCAGCTCCACGTCAATGAAGTGCCGGACGCCGGGGTTCTGCAAGCCAATGCTGTTGATCAGGCCGGAGGGCGTCTCCCACAGGCGCTCGCCCTTGTTGCCGTACTGGCCGTGCAGGGTCAGGCCCTTGCCCGAGATGCCGCCGATCTTGCTGAAATCAGCCAGCTCTTCGTATTCCACGCCGTAGCCCACCGTGCCGGAGGCCCCGATGATGGGGCTGTTCATGGTAAAGCCCAGCAGGTTCGTTTTCAAGTCTGCCATCAGAACACCTCCGCTGCATCAAACACAGGGCCATTCTTGCACACGCTCTTGCCCTCGCCGCTCCTGGTCTCGCAGGTGCAGCCGAGGCAGGCACCGATGCCGCAGGCCATCTTCTTTTCCAGACTGACGAAGCAGGGAGTCCCCTTCTCCGCGCAGAGGCGGGCGGCATTCCGCATCATGACCGTGGGGCCGCACACCAGCACCACATCGTAATCCGCCGGGTCATACAGCTGGGTGACGAAACCGTGGAAACCCACCGCGCCGGTGTCGGTGGACACCTTGACGATGCCCGCGATGGAGCGGTACTCTTCCATGCAGTAGGGCTTATCGCGGAAGCCGAAGAAGACGTCCGGCTTGACGCCGCCAGCCGCCAGCTCCCGGGTGAGTTGGTACATGGGGGCGGTGCCGATGCCGCCGCCCACGACGGCGATCTTCTGATACTTGCTCAGGATGTCGGCCACATCGAAGCCGTTGCCCATGGGGCCGGTGAGCTGGAAGCTGTCGCCCTTTTTCAGGGCAGTCAGCTTGCGGGTCCCCTCGCCCACGACGGCGTACAGGAACTCGACGGTCTGGGTCTCGGCATCGAAGCTTGCCTCGCTCAGGATGCCGCTTACCTTGCGTCCATCGACGAACACGTCGTTGACCCACTTGATCTGGGCACGCTTGTCCGTGTTCTCGTCGATGGCGTCAGCCAGACAGCAGGCGGCGAAGCTCGTGATGAGCGAGACGTCTTCGATTGCGAAGCGCGGGCGCAGAACGAGCGTAAAGTACACGCCCGTGTCCTGTGGCGAAAAGAAGGAACGGCCCTGTCGCCCGCGGCCGGCGCTCTGGGAGTTCGCGACGACGAGAGTGCCCTGCGGGGCGCCTTCTTCCGCGAGCTGCTTGGCGACCGTATTGGTTGACGAGACGCAGTCGTGGAAGTCGATGATGATTTGCGGGTCGTCGATGAGCCGCGCGATGCTCGCGGCGTCAAAGGTGCTCGGGGATGCGATGAGACGATGTCCGCGCTTCGTGACGCTTTCGATCTCGAATCCGTCGTTGCGCAGCGCCTTGACGGCTTTCCAGACGCTATTGCGCGAGACACCCAGCTCCTCGGCGATATGCGCGCCTGAGATAAAGGTGCCCGAGCTCCTCTCGAGAAGCTCGCGGACGCGGTCTTTCGTGGTTCTCTGCATGCATACAGGGTATCACGCCCGTTGCCACCTGACTGCTGGGCGTACGGCAGCGGCTACGGCAATGGCGAGCACGCCTTTGGCGCAGTCGATGATGATGAAGGGCGCGTCTGCCACGAGAAAGGCCGAAAGCGGGTCGCTCTGGGTAACCATCATGAACCAGAGCCAGCCCAGGATATCGGCGATGACGATGATGCAAATGGCGGCGACGCCGTCGCAGATGACCTGGCGCACGCCGCGACGTTCGAGGGAGCGCCGGACGAAGCTCGCGAGTGTCACCGCGATAGGGTAGCTCACGAGGAAACCGCCCGTGGGGCCGAGGAACTTGCCGAACCCACCCGTCATGCTCGAGAACACGGGCAACCCGACAGCGCCCATGAGCAAATAGATGCCGCAGGTTGCCGCCGCCTGACCGGGCGTGAGCAGCAATGAGATGAGAATGATGACGGCGGTCTGCAACGTGAAGGGAACCGGACCGAGCGGGATGGTGAAGAGGCAGGAGACAACGAGGAGGGCGATAAGCAGCCCGCAGGTCACGATGGTTCGAGTCGATGGTCTTGTCATGGATAGCGTCCTTTTGTCGAATTGTCACCCAATAATGCACTAACGGGTGACAATCGTCAAATAGTTCGAGCACAAAACGTTGCGGCAATGGAGACGGGCCGCGATCCCGGGTTAGCTCTCGCACCCGATGAGCGATTGCCGCGCAGCTGCTGCGGCGACGCAAAGCTAGTCCCTTTAGGGAAACTCGTACGCAAAGATCGCGTGCTCAGACAGTCCTCGCACCCGCAGCGCGGCAATCGCTCATCTGCTCCAGACGCCCGAAACCGCGGCCCGTCTCCATCGTCCTCTCGTCATGTCCCCAAACTGCTATCATCGTGAGTTCTATGAACAGAAGCGTTTTCACAGATGGACTCAAGGCCGCATTGCCCATCATGGCGGGCTACATCGTGCTCGGTCTTCCCTGCGGCCTGCTGTGCCAGCAGGCCGGGATGGACTGGATCATGGTCCTCATCATGTGCGTCATCTTCTATTCCGGTGCCGGTCAGTACATGATTCCCAATATGTGGCTGGCGGGCAACCCGCTGCTTTCGATCATTCTGAGCGTGTCGCTCGTGAACACGCGCCAGATGCTCTACG
>OGCO01005328.1_pt1 | contig 12598 bp, 16 predicted proteins | sample 1570171 | NCBI WGS metagenome assembly OGCO01 (sample SAMEA4370583, study PRJEB24528) | human gut metagenome | reverse complement strand
CCTCCAATTCCGGCGTTAAAGCTCCAGAATAATCACAGCAGTCATCTCCCATATCTCCATTGCTCTCCTCACTGATGCAGATATGACTATGGGCATCGATCAATCCCGGTGTCACATAACTCCCTTCCGCATCATAAACATCCTCATTTTCTTTTCCTTCCAGATGATCTGAAATTTCGACTATCTTTCCATTTTCAATCCGAATATCCCGCGGAACAAATCCATTCTGTTCAAACAGCAATATCTTTCCGTTTTTAATAACCATAATGACTCCTTTTCTTCTTTGTTTATTTTTGAATACTCCTTTATTGTTTCCAGTATAAACATTGAACTAAGTTGAATGTCAAGCGGATTTATGGTAAACTATCCCCAGATACCTTGTTTTTACAGGAGAATATAATATGGAAAACAATATAAAACAGTCTTTTTCCATTGGGGAGATTGCTGAACTCTTAAATATTCCAACGTCTACGCTCCGGTTCTGGGAAAAAAAAGGGCTTTTTTCTATTCCCAAATCTGACAATCGTTATCGTATGTATTCTTATCTTGATCTTATTCAAATTGCAGATATTATTTTTTACCGGAATCTTGGGGTTCCCGTCAATGAAGTCAGTGAATTTGCAAACTGTTCAACAGAAAAATATGATCAATATCTTCTGGAAATACAAGCCCACTTGTCTAAAAAAATAAAGGAATACCAGGATATGTATCTTCGTACCCTTGAACAGCGCCGCCGTATCCAGGATTTAAACCTGCTTCAAGGCTGTGGCCCTCTCAAGGAAGAAACCCCCTTTTCTGCAGTTGCCCCCTTTGATTTTTTAGAAAAGGATAAAATGAGGCAGTATATTCAAGATCCATCCCTGTATGTCTGGTATCTGGATACCCGTGAGGCATCCGAAGGATGCCGTGGGATCATCATCTCCCCAGAAGGATATAACGGACCTCTCCTATGGAAAAAAACGCATGGGCAAATGTGGGTGACCTTCCTGGTCCGAGCACGGGCGGAAGAAGATTATGCCTGGGACGCGCAGGAAACCTTAAATCAGATCAAACGTTTCCATTCCACTGGCATTATGCTCGCAAGACATCTCCTGACTGCTTTTGAAGAAGGAAAGCAAATTGAATATCTAAAAGCATACGTTGAAATTTTCGATTCCCTGCCCCAGGGTCCGGAAACATAAAAGCGTTCTGGCAGCCTCGTTTCCGCCAAAACGCTTTTATGCTTTCTACTTTAAACTTGAAAATACTGCTGATTCCCGGATCCACTCCATCAGCTCATCATCGATCTCCTCCTCACTGGCAGTAAGAACATGATGGGTCCAACGGCCTGGATACGGCTCTGTGGCTACATCGATCCTGGGAGAAACGACCTGGTGAGGCAGGCTGAATGTTACCACCAGAAACGGCTCCGGACAGTCTTTTTTCTTTCTTACCCGCATAAAAGAGGCGCAGGCAAACATGTGCTTATTATAAAAGGAAATCTGAGTTTTCTGAAATTTGACCCGGACATCGGGGATATCCTTCAATATTTTCTGCTCCAGGACCCCGTAAATGGGGAGCGCATCCGGATGGGATTCAAAAAACAAAAGCCGCTGGCTGTCTGCTGGCTCTGCCCCCGGCAGCTTTCTCAGAATCTTTTCCATGGCTTTCCCCCTGGCCAGCTCATCCACCAGCTTATCCAGATAACGGATCTCCCGCATCAGCGGCTCTTCGATCTCCTCCACCCGTACACCACATACAACGCCCTTGATCTCATTTCTGGCCGGATTGGGGGACGGAGCATTTCGGAAAAAATCGCCGTAAGAAAGCTCCGAATCCAAGGCCGCTTCAAGCTCTGTCCGTGTATAACCGGTCAGCCAGGTGATGATCTGGTCCACCTCCCCCTGGGTGCGTCCCTTTTTCATTGCCTTATTTACAAGTAAAGGATAAATTTTCCCGAATTTCATGTTATATACGTTTTCACTGGTCATTTTCCATTCTCCTTTTCACACCATACCGCAATCTCTGCCACCAGCTCCCGGTCCAGGGGCTGGTCATAAGGCAGCCGGATCGTCCCCTTCTGGGTCTGGTATCCGGTCAGACGGTCTGCAAATTTCTCCACACCTTCCGGTCCCGGATACAGTCCCACATGATTTTTAAACGCTGCGAACTGGATCAGATTGCGCTTTTTCCAATATGTGGGCATACTCCAGGATATTTTTTCCATGGTATCCGGGATCGCTGCCCGGATCGTCTCGTTAATCTCTTTTAAAAGCGGCTGTGCCTTTTCCGGCTGGTTTAAAATATATTCCTCAATGGTTTCCGGCGGCTTCCCGCAATAATGATCCTGGCCGTTACGAGCAAATGTACGGCCGCATTTGGGACATGTCCACATAAAAATTCCTCCTCAATACGTTTTAATCTATTTTCCCGCGAAGGGAACGACTGTCATACTGTTCCTGGTCCACGCCCTCCAGCTGGAAGTGAATATTGTCCCACCGGAACAGAGGCAACTTCCTTTCTTTCGGATGCACCTGGTTTCATATCTGCATTTTCTGTTTTTTCCTGGTTTTCGCTTCTGGCTTCATTTGATTCTCCAAATTCCGCATTGACATCCTCTAATTTTTTAAATATACTGTATATAGAGGAGGCAAGAGCGTCGCTGGGGGAACCGTTTTTCGGGATGGCCCTGGTCTTGATCGGCGTATTACCTCCGTTTTTTCTGATAAATCTCATGTAAATACAAACGGTTATCTTTTGCGACCTTCACCGCAAAAACGACAAAATAATCTCCCGAAAATTCCCCTTTTTCAATGCGTATTTTCTCCGATAACAGCGCCATCCCATCCGCGGCCTTTGCGATCCTTTTGGTAATCCAACACCTTTCCATGATCTATGACTGCTGGTACTGCGCCAGATGTAATTGCTTCCATTCGGCCTATGCCATAGTCAATATCCTCTTTTATTCCCGCACAGCTCAGATAAACCTGTCCCAGTACATCAAGATTTTTTGTAGCAACCCTAATGCCATAAATCGACGCTTCATTCATGACCTGAAGACCGCCTATGCTATTTCAATTCACGCTCCCATGAGGGGAGCGACACGTTTCCGTTAGAATCTACTGTAAGATTGTTTATTTCAATCCACGCTCCCACAAGGGGAGCGACGTACTGTTCCATACTCACTCCGTAATCCCATGAATATTTCAATCCACGCTCCCACAAGGGGAGCGACAAGGAGGGCAGACCATGAGCTATAAATTAATGCAATTTCAATCCACGCTCCCACAAGGGGAGCGACATGATACCTTTTACGAGATCATCTCCTCCCCGACAATTTCAATCCACGCTCCCACAAGGGGAGCGACTCGGACCATGTATCCATATACCCGCAGCAGACGATTTCAATCCACGCTCCCACAAGGGGAGCGACGCTTTTACGACACCGCCAGACTGCTGTATGAATATTTCAATCCACGCTCCCACAAGGGGAGCGACTCCATGTTGGCAGCATAATTATCAACATACTCTTATTTCAATCCACGCTCCCACAAGGGGAGCGACCTCGAACCCGGCCGTATGCCTTTCACGATTGTTGATTTCAATCCACGCTCCCACAAGGGGAGCGACAAAAGAATTCCGGGCGGCTGTCTGCGAATGGTGATTTCAATCCACGCTCCCACAAGGGGAGCGACTGCAGATGAGATTGATTGCCGCATCGCAATGGTATTTCAATCCACGCTCCCACAAGGGGAGCGACGCCGGATCTGGATAAAACTGGAGGATGCGAAAAAATTTCAATCCACGCTCCCACAAGGGGAGCGACACAGGGAGACATCACACATGGGACAGAAAATGAATTTCAATCCACGCTCCCACAAGGGGAGCGACATAATCCACAGAGGTGATCCGAATGGAATGTATTGATTTCAATCCACGCTCCCACAAGGGGAGCGACACAGCCTACCTGGAAAAAGAAGTAAGAGAGGAGATTTCAATCCACGCTCCCACAAGGGGAGCGACATTTGTTACGCTTCCAGACCTTATTGAGCTGGTATTTCAATCCACGCTCCCACAAGGGGAGCGACTTTCAGCAACGCGGTAGTATTCCGTAAAGTCGGATTTCAATCCACGCTCCCACAAGGGGAGCGACGGTTCTTACCTTCCATTTCTTTCCGGAAACGCTGATTTCAATCCACGCTCCCACAAGGGGAGCGACGTATGCCTGGGCGTCCACAAGCCCTTTATGCCAGCAATTTCAATCCACGCTCCCACAAGGGGAGCGACCCACCACTCTTTTCCCATCTTTATACACATATGATTTCAATCCACGCTCCCACAAGGGGAGCGACATGGGGAAGAGACCAGATATGCCCTCGATGTGAATTTCAATCCACGCTCCCACAAGGGGAGCGACAAGGCCGCGGATGGGATAGCGCTGTTATCGGAGGAATTTCAATCCACGCTCCCACAAGGGGAGCGACGTAGACGGTCATAATTTTCCAAACTTACCACTCATATTTCAATCCACGCTCCCACAAGGGGAGCGACTGTTCTTCTTGATCCAAATCCGATTGCATGCAAAATTTCAATCCACGCTCCCACAAGGGGAGCGACTCCGATGGCGATGAGGAGAGGACACAGCGCATGACATTTCAATCCACGCTCCCACAAGGGGAGCGACCCATCTTCGTCCAACGTATTCAAGAATTGATTTTTATTTCAATCCACGCTCCCACAAGGGGAGCGACGTGAATAACATAACGAGGCCGGGGAAGGAGTAGGATTTCAATCCACGCTCCCACAAGGGGAGCGACAAAAATCTGGTTGTAGGCAACGCCATCGACGAGATTTCAATCCACGCTCCCACAAGGGGAGCGACCGGCCTGGACGCGGACAAGCGCCGTATGGAAGGATTTCAATCCACGCTCCCACAAGGGGAGCGACACGCTGGATCGATTTCAGGCAACATAACACTTACGATTTCAATCCACGCTCCCACAAGGGGAGCGACTGCATTTACAAGTGAAGGAGCTGCGCTGGAACGGTTATTTCAATCCACGCTCCCACAAGGGGAGCGACGTTCCCGGTTTCCGTTGATTGTCGTGTAAGCATTCAATTTCAATCCACGCTCCCACAAGGGGAGCGACTCCATCTTTTTTTTGATCATAAATTAATAATGGGATTTCAATCCACGCTCCCACAAGGGGAGCGACGATCGAAAGCTTTAGGTTGGCGTTGGAGGCACTATTTCAATCCACGCTCCCACAAGGGGAGCGACGGGCTACTCAGATGCGGATTTCTGGCAATGTTTATTTCAATCCACGCTCCCACAAGGGGAGCGACAGCAATTTTACACAAAATTCCATATCTGTTTTATTTCATTTTTACCAATCCTTTCCCCATATCATATTTCCACACACAGCCCGCTTCCGACTTTTAATCATTTTTTGTACATTTTTTCTGGTGCGAATCGCCCAGAGATTTCCTGTCTGCTTCCATTTCGCACCAAAACAATATCCGGCATTCTATAATGTCTGCTCCACAGACCTGCTATAAGATCAATACCTGATCTGCCGCAAGCCCATGATCCACGCCAACATGGTCTACCTTTGTCTGATACTTATTTCCCAGATAATAAAACCGCAGACTGTCCACCTCTTCGTCGATAAGTTCTGTCAGCTTTGCCTTCAGCGCTATGCACTGTGCCTGGTCTAAAAGACATTCAAACACTGAATTCTGAACTCTTCTTCCATAATTTACACACTGCTTTGCCACTTTACGGAGTCTTGCTTTTCCCGCCGTCGTTTCTGTATTTACGTCATAAGTGATCAATACCAGCATCGTTCCACCTCATTTCCATAAAAACACAGGATATCCATCCAGATCTCCACGAAGATATCTTGCAAGGAGCATGGCCTGTACATAGGGTACCATCCCCCATTCCACCTTTTCCTTTAAATATGGATGGGTGAGAGTCTCTTTCTTTTTATTCTGCCACTCTGTCAGAACCTTTTTTCTCAGTTCTGCATCCATCAGAACAGCTCCATTTTCCTTTCTGGTAAAATTCTTACCACTGACGATCCTTTTATTGATCAGTGACAGGACAAATCGGTCTGCCAGAACAGGCCGCAGTTCTTCGATCAGATCAAGCGCGAGCGATGCCCTGCCAGGCCGGTCGGTATGAAGATATCCTACGTATGGATCCAGTCCCACCGTTTCCAGTGCAGCGGTAACTGTATTGGTCAATAACGTGTATACAAAAGACAACAGAGCGTTCACAGGATCCAGAGGAGGCCGTCTGCTCCTCCCTTGAAATAAAAAATCTTTCTTCTGCTGTAAAATAAGCTGATCAAAAACGCCAAAATAAACACTGGCCGCCTCTCCTTCATATCCACGCAGCTGATCCTTCGACACGCTCCCGCGCACCAGTTCCATAGAGTTTTTTAAATATTGACTGGCTTCCTTGACTCGTTCTTCATCTATCTGCATCCCATGATCCCGAATTGCCCGCTCCAATATCCATCTGGCGTTATATATCTTCCCCAGAATACACGTTTTTGCAAGTTCCAGGCTCTCCCCCTCATCTCGGCTGCTGTCATACTGTCTCTGTCTGAGGATCACATTTCCTTTTACCTTTCCTGTCACCCTCGCCAGAAATTTCCCTTGAGGAGAGAGAAAACATAGGGAAACATTCCTTTCCGCACATCCTCCCATCAAGGCAGGGCTTACCCCCCGATATCCAAACGATACGATTCCCTCCAGGTTATGAAGCGGCAGCCGTCCAATCTCCTCCTTTTCCTCATAAACCACTACGTTCTCTCCATCCAGTCCCAGATAACTGTTTTCTGAAGTAACATAAAGCGTGTTCAGCAGTTTTTTCATTCCTGATCCTCCTCCAGAATATGGCTGAGATACGTTTTCACGGATTCCGTTTTTGAAAGCCCCGGCAGGCATATTTCCTTTAGAGAGCAGGAACTGCAGGCCTTTCTGCGCTTAACCTTTGGCGTGTACCCCCTCCGGTAATATTCGTGCATTTCTGAGAAACAGGACCGCACCTCCTGCCGCAGCTCTTCTGTGAACACAACCGTCTCCCTTCTCCCTGTCTCTCCATAAAAAACAGCACCTTCGGGAATCTCTGTGGAAAACATCTCTTCCAAGCACATGGCCTGGGCTGCCAGCTGCAGCCTGTCCTCTTCCGTCAGCTTTGGTTTTCCTTTTTTATATTCCACCGGATAGACAGAATACTGCCCTCTGTGGCCATGGAGGGAAATGCCATCCTCGCATTTATGAAACTCTACCAGATCGCATTCCCCGCTCACTCCCATTTCCCGCGAGGCCACAGGAAGGGCTCTGACCACCAGGACCCCGGCTCTTTTTTCTGTCAGATATGGATCGTGGGCCCGTTTATGCATCAGCTCCCCAATCACCGTATGGACATTTTCCTCCCATTGCTGCTCCACATGGATCAACGCCCACTGTCTTCTGCAGAATTTAAAATGCTGGATCCCTGAGATCATCAGATATTCTTCTTCTGGATATGCCATTAAACCATCCTTTTCATTTCCACTGAATCCGGAACGCACGCTTCATCGATCGTAACCGTATAATCCTGATATTTTCTCGGGTAAAGTACGCCTTCCTTTTTTTCTACTCTGACTGAATCAAACAGCTTATATGCCGGACAATCTCCCAGTTCCTTGCTGTGCTTAAATACGATCAGCTCCCGTACTGCCATTTTTCCTCTGGCTGCAGAATGGTCGTGTTCAAACATATTAAGGATGGCTTCCCACAAAAGCTCCAGATCGTCCTCTGTAAATCCTGTCACCTTACGGGCCAGATTAGCAGACACATATCCCTCTGCCCGGTACAGGCCATAGGGAACGATGCTCTTTCTTCCCATTTCTGTGGTCTTATTCTCTGCATCCTTTTCTGTCGTGATCGCAACCCGCGTGATCGTCACCTCCTGACTGAGGATCGGATCAATACTCCTGGCAAACCCGATCTGGACAGGGCCGCGAACCTGGCCGCAATTCAAGGACGCCTTTACAAATGTGGTCATAACTGCACCGAATGTACGTATATCATAAAAATTTCTGCACATATAATCTTTAAGCTTCAGATCCGCATCCGGGTCGCCTTTTTTCAGTTTTTTCAGCGATTCAGTCAGCTTTTTATCCTCCGTATCCATAACACCCAAAGCCTCGCACGCTTCCCTGTCGCTCCGGTTTAACGGTACATCCTCTTTAATATAGATCTTATACCCCTCTGCATCTTCCTTTACTGTCTCTATATAATTCCGGATCTTCCGTTTTAAACATACGTCTGTCACCAGTCCCAGACCGCTTTCCGGATCGATCCTGGGCATATTTCCGGCATCTGGATCCCCATTGGGATTTCCGTTTTCCACATCAAACAGGATCACAAATTCATATCTGTTTTTAATCGCCTCGTTCATTTATTTCTCCTCCTTCTTCTCATACCGTTTCTGCATCTGATGATAATACCCCAATGCGAATTCTCCCTGCTCCTCCAGGGACAGACGCAGTGGAAAATGCTCCAGCTTCCCCATAAGCTCTGTTAAGAGCCTTTCGTAAAAAATCTTTGAACTCCCTTTCTCCCGCTCCAGCTTCTTCAGATGACTGTTCTTCAACCGGTTTAAAATCGGAAATACGGAAGCTGGCGCCGTACTGGCCGAATTAAAATACCTGTCACGGATCGTTGAACGGATCCCCGGGTTTGTATCCATCTGGATGGATTCCAGAACTGCAAACAGTCTCCCAAGAACATAAGCCGTATCACAGCTTTCTGTATTCAGAGCCATAAAATTTTCCCCTTCTTTCCAATGATAATTTTGTATTAAATATGCCTTAATGATCTCAGCCCGTCCCCACGTAACGTTCCCCTGCTCGGCCCGGATCCGGATCAGTACATTTTCATAGAGGCCGGCTGGATAGCGTCCTCCAGAAAGGACTGCCTGGAGCACCAGGGATGCCATCCCGGGAACCGGCGTCCGGTCCTTTGCATTTGGATTTACCGTCTGATCCAGCATATCCCTTATACCGAGGTATTCACGTTTTTCCCACGACGGCCTTATGACCTCCATCCGTTCATAATGCTCTGCCAGACGTGTCAGGATGTTCCCAAATGAGTTCTCATAAAAGAAACGGACAGACAGCCTCGCCGCATTGGGAGATAGTCCCAGAATATAGAATCTCTGTTCCAGGTCCAGCTGCACCCCGTTAAGATCCATGGACTGTCCCCGTTTCAGCTTTGTAAATATGTCCTTCAAAGCTTCCTGGTTGTCTATTTTCGGATCTGCTGACATAAAAAAGGAATCCTGATACTCCTCCTCTCCGCTCTCCGCCCAGAACACGATCATGGAATCCCCAAGGCGAATCGCATGTTCTCTTTGGTCCAACAGATAATTGAGGGCTGTCGTATAGGCGAATTCCGCATATTTTCCCACCGGAGCATTGTAGCTCTGTTCTTTTCCATAGGATTCAAAGGAGGGTGCGTTAAAGGACACCAGCGCTGCCCCGCTGGACTGGGCTCCAGGCACCCCTTTGATCCCCCGGTGGATCCTGGCGATCTCGGTCCGTTCCCCGGTGACCAGGCAGACTCCCTGCGTTCCCGTTCCCATTCTCTCCAGGCTCTTTTCCCAGGCCTCTCTGATCCATGGATCCTCCTGGGCATAGTCCATTCCCATGACAAAGATCAGATTCCCTCCATCTGTGACCTCCTGCCATTTTTCCCTTATTACAGGATCCTGTTCCGCGTCCTCCGGATCCCAGGTCTCAAAAAACAAACAGATGGCATGGGCCATTCTGCCCCCGATCCCGTTCAGAAGCTTCAAATGCCGTTCCCTTGATGCCTGAAAGCACTCCAGGACCCGGGGACTTGTCCCATTCGCATCGATCCCCAGGATATACTTTGAATTATCACATAGAAAATTGGCTGCCACTCCAGAAGAGCGGGTCACCATTTCCGGAACCATTAAAGATACAGGAACCCATACCTTCTTTTTTCCGCGGTCTGCTTCCGTTTTCATGGGAAGGATCCCAGTTATCCTGCCTTCCTCTGACAGATTGACTGCATAGGAGACCTTTGCCTTACACCAGCCTTCCGCCGCCACTTCTTCACGTTCTGCCAGCCTCTCATATAATCCCACTAAAGCGTCAAGGATCATCGTATCACCTCACAATCCCGCAGATCGATCACACCTCTTTTCATCACAGCCCGGAAAAACATAGGAACCAGATCTTCTCTGTCCGTGTAATCCATATCGTACAGCATAAAGCCCAGATCCTTTTCCTCGACTGAGTCATAAGCTGTTACGATATCTTCCTCCTCGCAGATGGAAAACCGGACCGGAAACTCCCTGCATCCAAAATATGGTGTGTGGAAACACTCTCCCCTCCTCAGCCTCCGCATGATGATATCCTTAAATTTTCCTGGGTTATCTGAAGCAGAGGCGTTTTCTGTCATATCGAAGTGGGCCTCTATCACGTATTCCACATCGCACAGCAGCCTGGAGGCTCTCTGGACGATCTCATCTTTTGTACTAATATAAAGCGCTTTATCCAGGCCATTATATGCCTGAAGAACACTTCCGGCTGCGATCTTGCTTTTTACCTCATTCCTCCGCACACTGGTAAAACGGATGGGATTTACCACATGGATCTTATCGATCACCCACCGCATCCCCGGGTGCCAATAAATTGCATCCAGGATCCCTCTTGCTGCTGAAGGCGTCAACATCGCTCCACTTTAAATTCCGGTCTGGAAAACAGAGCATAGTCTCCCCAGACTCTGATCTTTACACCTATTCCCATAACTTCTCCTTTTCCGCCCTTTACAAAACCTCCCCTGCCTGATAGCATGCCGCGATATAGTCTCTGGGCTGGTAATAGAAATCCGTATTAAAATCCGATATACTGGCATTGATCCAGGAATGATATACCTCCCAGATCCCCTTTAAAATATCTCCGTCGCTGTAACAGTCCTCGATCAGCCGTTCATATACCTCTCCGATATCCCAATAATCGGGAACCGTATATCTGCATTTCTTAACGTTATCAAATCCCCCCATTTCCGCCCCTGTTTCTTCGATAAATGTTTCCGATACCTTTTCCATTGGCTCACAGTGGAATACATCCGCGTATTCATAGATCCGTTCCAGCCGCTCTTTTCCCAGAATATCGGTGATCTCTTCCCTGCTTCTTTTTAACCTTCTTCCCATAAACTCGATCAGACTGCATGTAAAAAAAAGCCTGTCATTATTTTTCTCTGCCATATGCTTCCTCGCTTTTTATAAATTGCAGCGTATCCAGCGCCGACACCGTATGGAAACTGATCTGATGAGTCGGGTATTTAAACCGGGCAAGCTCCCAGAATGCGGCTCTGGATATCTTTCCGTCCATAAAATTCTGAATATAATTATAGATCGTATCATCTGCCATGGGCCCTTCCACAATATCATAGGTGTGGGAGATCCCCCTGCGGCAGGATACGATAAAATCCAGCCATTCCTCTGTCATCTCTTCAAACACCAGATAGTTCAGTCCCGGATCCGGCGTATATTCATAAGTATTTATAAAACCTGTTTTCCCATACCGAGATGCCCACCTTACAGCCTGCTCCCGGTACTGGGTGCAGTAAAAGCCAAAATAAAAGTCCTTATTAAATCTGGCCTTTCTGATTTCGGGAAATTCTACGGTCTCGCTGCTGCCATGGTATAATAACATATGCGCCTCCTTTTCTTCTGTTTTTACTATACTACACGCTCCATGAAAGTTCAATACTTTTAATTACATTAATTTTAATGAAATATTTTATATCATAAAAATACACTTGAAATTTGGATGGATTTACTATACCATTTATTTGTCTGGCTTTACCCAGGGGATTGAAATATTAATATTAGTTGTAACACAAAAAGTAGCAGCGGCAGTAGGAATTTTTTGAGTTCCCCTGCCGCTGCTGCTTTTTTAATGGTTTTTTCACCATTCCAAAGTTCTCTGTGAAACTAACCGCTTCTGAATCTCCTAAAAAAAGCTGGCGATCCCTGTCTCTATCTCCAGATCCAGCCCCATCTCATCGGTATATCGTTCCTTCGCTGTCAGTTCATAGAGATTTCCCAGTTCCTCTAAAACAGGCCGGATCATCCCTGCCCCCGACAGCTTATCAAGTACATCCTTATGCACAGGCACACAATATTGCTGGAGTCTGCGCAGATCTTCCCTGGTGCATCCCCTTACATGGATCTGCCTCACAAGTTCTTCTGCCTCTTCTTCCCTTGCTACCACAACTGAAATCGATTCCTCCTCGATCAGACGGAACTCTTTTCCAACCGTAGCAAACGGATAGCTCTTATTTTTAAACGCCTCCAGGATCTTCTTTTTATCCAGGCTCTCATCCCTCACATGATAAAGACGCCGGAAATATTCTTCCACGGATCCAGTGGAAGAAAACTCCATTCCTTCCTCTAAAAGGCTTTTCGCTATACCGGTCTGCTGGGCCTGACCGGGAGGTGTCTTTTCTCCCTCCAGAGAGAATGTAAAAACGTTGCTTTAGGGGTGTCCAGTTAAGAAAACATTCTAAGGCGAGAGAGAAACGG
>OGCO01005327.1_pt1 | contig 12598 bp, 9 predicted proteins | sample 1570171 | NCBI WGS metagenome assembly OGCO01 (sample SAMEA4370583, study PRJEB24528) | human gut metagenome | reverse complement strand
GGCGACGAGGGCGCTGCCCTCGACTCGCAAGGGGGACGCGTCCCCCTTGACTCCCTATTAGGGGTTGCAACGAGTGGAACGCTTGCCGCTAAATTATAATTTGTCGGCAGCACTCTTTTTCATTCCTTCGTTTTCCGGTTGTTATATCTGAACATCACGAAAGCCGCTGCGATTATCACCGCGTATCCCACGAAACTGAGCACGTCCGGGACCTGATCCAGCACCACGAACCCGATTAGCGCCGCGAAGATTATCTGCGAATAATCGTAGATCGAGACCTCCTTCGCCGGAGCGTAGGAATACGCCGTGGTTATGCAGAACTGCGCAATCGCCGCGCTGACTCCCGAGCCTACCAGCATTAGGGTCTGCACCAGGGTCATGGTCTTGAAATCCAGCAGCATCAGCGGGAACGCCACAAGCGTAGAAAACGCCGAGAAAAAGAACACCACATAGTAACTCTTGACGCCCTTCCCCGTTGCCCGGCGGACGAAAGTATACGCCGCGCCCGCGCACATTCCCCCGCAGAATCCCGCGATGGAGGCTCCCAGCTCCGCATTCTGGAAGGACGGCTTGATAACGAAAAGCGCGCCGATAAACGCAGTCAGGATTATCGCCCACTGTACCTTATTAGCGCGCTCCTTCAGCAGGAATGTCGAAAAGATGATCGCGAAAAACGGCGACATTTTGTTCAGCAGCGAGGCGTCCGAAATGCTCAGCCGGTCTATCGCGTAGAAATTCAGCACAACGCCGGCGTAGCCGCACGCCGCGCGCATGAACAGGTCGAACCTTGCGCCCTTCGGCGGGATAATGCAACAGCGGTTCTTTATCATCGCGCCGCTCGCAATGAACAGCGCAAAGAAGTTCCGGAAGAACGTCTTTTGAATCGTCGGGACATCTCCGGAAAGCCGCACGAACATGTTCATCAGCGCGAAGAAAAATGCCGATGTTATCAGGAACAGTATCGCCTTATTCAGCCGGGAAAGCCCCTTCCTTTTCTGCTCAGCCATCAGACCGCCCCTTTTCGACGCGCTCCAGCATTCGGATATACTCCCCGAGCACCGGCTGGAAGTGTATCCCGTAGAATCTGCGGTCGGATGCCGCGGCGGTGTACTCCACAGCCGCATATGTGAACTTTGTAGCTATCTCCAGAGCCTGCGGATAATCCGCGCCGCGCAGCACCGCTCCAAGCAGCGCCGAGGCAAATACGTCCCCGGTGCCGGAGCATGCAACGTCCTTCTTCGGGGTGAGGCACTCGGTGAAGGCGCCGTCAAAGCAGCCGACCGCCCCTAGCTGCCCCTTCTCCGAAAATCCGGTGATGACCGCGAACCTCACTCCGAATCCGCACAGCTCCCGGAGCATTTCCTTCGTTTCGTGGAGCGTCGGGCAGGGATTGAAGCTGCGCCCTGTCAGCAGGCATGCCTCCGTGATGTTCGGGGTGATGATGTCCGCACCCTCGATGAACTTCCGCATTCTTTCGGGGTAGTCTTCGGTGAGCGCCGCGTACATCTTTCCGTTGTCGCCCATTACCGGGTCGATGAACAGCGGGTCCCCCGGCTTCCTGAAACGGCGTATGAACTCCTCAATGTGCTCTATCTGATCGATGGAAGCAATATATCCGGTGTAAACGCCGTCGAAATCAATGTGCTCACGCTTGAGCTGATCGCTTATCGGAGCCAGTTCATCCGTGAGGTCTATGCTGTAAAACGTCGGAAATCCGGTGTGGTTCGAAAGGAGCGCCGTCGGAATTCCGCAGCACTCCACCCCCGCCGCCGACAGCACCGGTATCGCGGCGGTCAGCGAGCAGCTCCCAACGCAGGAAAAATCCTGTATCGTAACAATTCTTTTCATTCTGTTCAACTCTGATTCTTAGTTTTAAAGCCGGGTATCCACTTTTTCAGCGCCGCGGTAAGCTCCCTTACCTCCAGCGGCTTTGCAACGTGCCCGTTCATTCCGTGTTCCTTTGCGGTCTTGACGTCCTCTATGAAAGCGTTTGCCGTCATCGCGACTATCGGAACGGTTTTCGCGTCGGGACGGTCCAGAGCGCGTATTTTGTCCGCCGCCTGGTAGCCGTCCAGAACAGGCATCTGGATATCCATGAATATAAGGCTGTAGTAGCCCTCCGGCGAACTGCCGAACTTCTCCACCGCCTCCGCGCCGTTGCACGCGGTTTCAGTGACAAGCCCCGCTTCCGCAAGGAACTCCGACGCGATCTCCGCGTTGAACTCGAGATCCTCCGCAAGCAGTACGCGCTTCCCGCCGAAGTCGTAGTCCGACATGCGCTCGCGCCGCGGCTGCTCCTCCATGGAAATGCCGCCGATGTACGCAGGCTCCTCCGCGCCCTTTTTCAGCGCGACGGTGACTTCAAACACCGAGCCCTTGCCGACTTCGCTGTTTATTCCGATGTCGCCGTTCATCATGCGGGCGATGTTTATCGCGATCGCCATTCCGAGACCGGTTCCCTGTATTCCGCTTATGCGGTGGTCGTCGGCGCGTACGAACGGATCGTATATCTTGTGCAGGAACTCCTGGCTCATGCCGATTCCGTTATCCTTCACTGTGAAAAGATAGCGGCACACGCCGTGGTGGTCGGGGTTCAGCTCCTTCACGGAGAGGCGTATCTCGCCGCCGTCCGGGGTGTATTTCACGGCGTTGCTGAGTATGTTCATAAGAAGCTGCCGCAGCTTCGCCTGGTCGCCTATCACCGAATAGTTTATCCCCTCGGAGATCTCCACGACGAAGCGCTGACGCTTCTTGTCGGTCAGCGTGCGTATCGTACCTGCGGTGTCGTCGATGAACACCTTCAGGTCGAACGGCTCGCTGGCAAGAGTGGTTTTTCCGCTCTCTATCGCCGAAAGGTCGAGGACGTTGTTGATTATCTCCAGGAGCTGATGTCCGGAGGTCTGTATTTTTTCGAGGCAGTCGTTGACCCGGGCGGCGTCGCTGATGTGCTCCTGCGCTATCATGGACATTCCGAGTATCGCGTTCAGCGGCGTGCGGATATCGTGGCTCATCTGACTCATGAACAGCGTCTTTGCGGAGTTCGCGTGCTGCGCCTGGTCGAAGGCGTCGCGCAGAGCCTGCTCCACCTGCTTTGCCTGGTCGTGTTCGCCGGTGACGTCCCGGACGTAGGTCAGACCCCAGAGGTCGCCGGTCTCCATATCCTGGGTTATTATTACCGCCTCGCGGAAGTACCCGACCCTGCTGCCGATCTTGAATTCATACTCCGTATCAAAGCTGCGGCGGTGGCTGTTGTACATATCAGCAAGAGTACGTGTGCAGAATGTCCTGCGGAAATTCTCTGCGGTCTGGCGGTCAACGATAAGCTCGGACTTTTTGCTGATGTACTCGTTATAGGAGCACGGCACAGTAAGCCCCATCTTGGGAAGCAGCGGGTCAACGCCCTCCTGTTCGATTATCTCGTCGTATATCGTGTCCTCGGTAATGTTATAGGTGTACACCGCGATGGCGTTGGACAGGATAGCCTGCCTGTACTGGCTCTCCGTGCGGAGCGCCCTTTCAAGCCGCTGCTGATAGCGAAGCTCCCGCAGCTTCTCGGTAGTCACCTGCTGAATGCTGAGTATAGCAAGCGCCGGCTCTCCGTTTTCGTCGGCGGAGGACATGAACGCCTGGATTCGCAGCCACTCCGGCTGACCCTCCGGGTTGCGGCAGACCTCGCATTCGATCATCTTTTCCCCTGCCCGGAAACGCTCAGTCATGTGCTCCACGCTGAAATTGAAAAGTATCGCGTTTCTGTCCGCGAAGCTGCACCCGCAGTTTTCCACGAAGCGGTCCAGCGCGTCGCTGTAGCTTCCTATCTCGTTGAAGTGCTCCGCGAAAAGCCCCTGATTGTCCCTGGAGGAATAGAAGCTGCCCGCGCGAAGGTCGATAAGGTCGAGGATCATATAGGGGATAGCAAGTCCGTTTATCAGGCGGTTGCGCAGCTCCTCCATGAATACGGCGCGGTGGTCTGCGTCGATACGCCGGAACACGATGAACTCAGGATAACGCCCGGCAAGGCGCTGTTTCATTCTCACCAGCCGCAGATTTACCCAGCAGGGACCGTCCGGTCGCATAAAGCGGAACTCGCCGTGCACCTCGTCGGACTTTGAAAACGCATTTGCAAGATTCGCACGAGTCAGCAGTTCCGTCAGACAATCCCGGTCGTCCGGATGAATGCAGAACTGGAATCCCTCAAGCCACTCGTCGTAGCCGCATTCGCAGCCTGCCGAGGAGCCTGTGTTGAAGTAATCGTTGAGCAGCATGAGCTTGTTCTGCTGTAGGTCTACAAGCGCGCAGAACGCGAAGCTGTCCAGCATTTTCTCCGCGAGGAGCCTGGTCAGGAGCTGAAGATCCGGGTCGTAGCCGTAGAGCTGCGTGCGGTCGGCGGGTACGCCCTTAAAAAAACCGTATATGGTGACGCAGCCGTCCTCCTTGCCTGCAAGCATTCCGGTGCTGTAGGCGGTGTAAAGTCCGCGGGTCTTGTGGCGCCAGCGGTACTTCACCTCGGCGCGGATATTGTGCTGAGTGCTCTCTATTGCCTCTTTTACCAGCGGCATGTCGTCCGGGTGGACGCACTCCTCCCACAGACGGTAGTTTTTCTCGGGGTCGGAGTTGTCCTCCGCGCCGATTATCCGCATGAAATCCTCGTCGAAATAGAGCTGATGGGGGAAACCCCTGCGGATAATCATTCTGAATGTTCCTGAAATAATCGAATCCATCGGGAATCACCCCCATCTGTAATTTTTTAGGGCAATACCGCACAAAGATTGTGCGTGTATTGCGCAGTCAGATTTTTCGTCAGATTGTACAATGAGGACGACGCAAGGCTGACGCCTTGCTAGGACGAATTGTGCAAGATGACGGAAAAGATGCAAGCAAGACACGTGCAAAATCCAATAAATGGTCTTTGTGCGGTGCTGCCTTAGTCTCTGCTGTAAAGGTCTCTGGTGTAAACCTTATCGCTTACGTCGTTAAGCTCGGCGCTCATGCGGTTCGCAAGTATAACGTCTGAGCGGCGCTTGAATTCGTCGAAATCCCTGCACACCTCGTAGTTATAGAAGCTCTGCCCTTCCTTCAGGGTCGGCTCGAAGATTATCACCTTTATTCCGCGCTTTTCAAGGCGCTTCATGATACCCTGTATAGCGCTCTGGCGGAAGTTGTCAGAGTTGGACTTCATCGTCAGCCTGTAAACTCCGACGGTCTGAGGCTCCATCGACGCGATGTGATCCGCGATGTAGTCCTTGCGGGTCTTGTTGGCGTTAACTATCGCAGTGATGATGTCGTTGGGGACGTCCGCGTAATTCGCGAGGAGCTGCTTGGTGTCCTTCGGCAGGCAGTATCCGCCGTAGCCGAAGCTCGGGTTATTATAGTGCGGTCCGATGCGCGGGTCGAGACCTACGCCGTCGATTATCTCACGGGCGTTGAGTCCCTTCATCTCAGCGTAGGTGTCCAGCTCGTTGAAGTAAGCCACGCGCAGCGCGAGGTAGGTATTGCTGAACAGCTTGACCGCCTCGGCCTCGGTGGGGTTCAGGTGCAGCGTCGGGATATCCTGCTTTATCGCACCCTGCTGGAGAAGCTCCGCGAATACGTTCGCGCGCTCCACGGAATCCGCCCACTCCTGCGGCGCTCCCACGATAATGCGGGAGGGATACAGGTTGTCGTACAGCGCCTGACCCTCGCGGAGGAACTCCGGCGAGAAGATAATGCGGTGCGCGTTTTCCGGGTACTTCTTGTGCAGTCCCGCAGTGAATCCGACAGGCACGGTGGACTTCACAACCACGGTGCAGTGATCGTTCACGGAGAACACCTGCTCGATAACGCTTTCTACCGACGAGGTGTCGAAATAGTTCTTCTCCGCGTCGTAGTCAGTCGGGGTGGCGATGACCACGATGTCAGCCGAGGCGTACGCCGGGCGCCAGTCGGTGGTGGCGGCGAGGCTCAGCGGCTTTTCTGCGAGGTACTCCTCGATGTATTTATCAGCGATGGGCGACTTCCTGGAATTCAGAAGCTCCACCTTTTCCGGAACTATGTCTACTGCGGTGACGTCGTTGTTCTGCGACAGAAGAACTGCAATAGAAAGCCCGACGTATCCTGATCCCGCTACGGTTATTTTCATATCGTTTTCCCCCTGATGGAAATTTTTTTAACTTTTTAACGTAAAAAATGCTGTTTCATCGGACACAGCTTAACTATTATATTATAGCACCTTGCGCGTAAATTGTCAAGTGATGTATAATTGTAACTGCATACAAATATTTTCAGGCAAAACTGTGATAATTTGATGATTTATCGTCCATAGCTGTTGACCGCCGGCGGCAAAAGTGCTATAATACTTTTTGCACGAATGGGCATAATATCTCCAACAACATGAAAGCGAGGAACATAAAATGTGCACTGCGGCAACCTACCAGACGGAATGCTTCTACATGGGAAGGACCCTGGATTACGAATTTTCATACGGCGAGGAGATCACGATAACTCCGCGGGAATTCCCGTTTGAATTCCGGCATGGAGGAACGCTCTCCAATCACTACGCGATCATCGGAATGGCTCACGCTGCGGGCGGCTACCCGCTCTACTACGACGCCGTGAACGAGAAGGGTCTCGGCATGGCGGGGCTGAACTTCGTGGGCAATGCGAAGTATGCCCAGCCGCGTGAAGGCATGCGGAACGTCGCGCAGTTCGAATTTATCCCCTGGATACTTTCCCAGTGCGCGGAGCTTTCCCAGGCTAGGGAGCTTATCTCCGGCATGAATCTCACCGGAACTCCGTTCAGCGAACAGCTCCCAGCCGCTCAGCTCCACTGGATAATCGCGGACAGATCCGGCTGTATCGTGGTGGAGTCCACCGAAAAAGGGCTTCAGATACACGAAAACAAGGCGGGAGTGCTGACGAACAATCCCCCGTTTGAGCAGCAGATGGCAATGCTCAACAACTACATGGGGCTTTCCCCGAGGGATCCGCAGAATACCTTCGCGGAAGGTCTGGAGCTCACCCGCTACAGCCGCGGAATGGGCGCGGTCGGGCTTCCAGGCGACCTTTCGTCCGCTTCGAGGTTCGCGCGGGTGGCATTCACGCGGAACAACTCCCGCTCCGGAAGCTCCGAGGCGGAGAGCGTAGGGCAGTTTTTCCATATTCTCGGCTCCGTTGAGCAGACCCGCGGCTGCTGCGAGGTCGCTCCCGGAAAGTTTGAGATCACGATCTACACTTCCTGCTGGAACGCCCAGACCGGAGTTTACTACTACACGACCTACCTCAACCGCCGAATCAGCGCCGTGGACATGCACCGCGCCGACCTTGACAGCCGGGAGCTGATAAGGTACCCCATGCTCCAGCAGGAGGACGTTTATTTCCAGAACTGAACACCGCTCACCGGACAGCTTTGCAGGCTGTCCGGTTTTTGATTCTGATGATACACAACATTCGTAACCGTTTTGTAACCAAATCGTAATATAACTGTAATTGACTTCCTGCAAAAATCTGCTATAATAATTATAGGGAATGTCGTGGAACGGAGGTGTCAGCCATAAAAAAACGAAAATTGTTCTGCGAACTGTCGCCCGCCTGCTATCACATTTCGCTCCGGAAAGAATATCTGCTCAGGGATATCCACGACAGATTCAGCGGAGAAATATTCGCCCGTACCCGCAACACAGTTCCGTTCAGCGCTGTTGTGAAGAGCCACTCTTCCAACGCGCTGCGCCGTCTGGAGGGGGTCGATATGGAGCTCCAGCGAAATAAGCTGGTGAACCTCCGGCTTGCCTCGGCGCAGATAAACGGGTTAGTCGTTCAGCCCGGGGAAACTTTCTCGTTCTGGAAGCTCGTCGGCGAACCCTCCGCAAAGCGCGGATACCTTGACGGACTTGTGATAAGCGCCGGGAAACTCGGGCGCGGAGTAGGCGGAGGACTGTGCCAGCTCGCAAATCTGATACACTGGCTGGTGCTGAACAGCCCGCTCACCGTGACTGAACTGGTGCACCATTCTGACGCGCTCTTCCCTGATTCCGGCAGACGGGTGCCGTTCGGAACCGGCACCAGCGTTTTCTACAAAAACGTGGACTACCGTTTCAAAAACACGAGCGACCGTCCGGTGCAGCTTCTGGTCTGGCTGGACGAGAGCGCGCTGTACGGCGAGCTCCGCGCGCAGGAGCCGTTCCCATACATATACCGCATAACAGAGGAAGATCATGGCTACATTGAGGAGGACGGCGAGTTCTTCCGGGTCAGCCGGGTATACCGCGTCACCCTCGACCGGGAACGCCGAATAATCCGCCGGGAACTGGTGCTGGATAACCATTCAAAGGTGATGTACGACTACTCGCTTATTCCCAGCAGCCAGATAATCACTCCCGGATTAAGACGGCTCACTTGAATTCATTGAGCAAGCTGGGGCAATACGCGCGGCGCGTTCCTGACCTGCGTCAGAGCGCACAACGCGCAGGATCATCGCCGGGGGAACTTCCGCAGAATCGGAAGACGGCGGAAAGGGGTAATTATATGAACAAAACAGGATTCAAAGCAACCGTAATTGTATGCGGCGCGATACTGGCGATACTCGGCGCGGCGCTGACATTCATGCTGTGCAACATAGTTCCGACAGCCTGGATGGAACGCGTTGAAATAAACGGCAGAGTGATACCAGTCACGGGCGCCGAGCTGAACTACGAAGCCGACACCCCGGTATGGAAAGGCGGCGTGGCAGACGGCGTGCTGGTCATGAAGGACGGCACGAAATATGACATCAAGTACAGCATGGACTATGATGTGTTCACCATCAAAGATAAGTTCGGGATGTACGTCTCCCGCGCATGAATGGAACTATCCCCCGCAGTTCAGCAAAAATTGCGGGGGATATCTGCATAAATTATTGACAATTCCGCATTTTAGTGATATAATAAATTGTTGAATTATGTGGCGAGGGGGAACTCCCTGCCGAAAGGCTGTGATATAATGCGGCATAACAATGCCGGTCATAATCGCTGTGACCGTAGCTGAGGACTTTTCCGCCTGTCAGGCGGCGACAATTTATATATTGAAAGGATTGAAGGAATTGTTCAGAGAAAACGAATACCGCACGCAGTACTGCAACGCGGTGACTGAAAACGATATAGGCAAAAAGGTAAGGGCTGCCGGCTGGGTAGAGAATATCCGCGACCACGGCGGTATCATGTTTGTCGACCTGCGCGACCACTACGGCGTTGTTCAGGTAGTGTTCCACAATGAGAAGCTGCTTGAGGGCATTCACAAGGAGTGCGCGGTTTCCATCGCAGGCACCGTTTTAAAGCGCGACGAAAGCACCTACAACGACAAGATCGAAACCGGTACAGTCGAGATCGAGGCTGAGGAAGTACGTATCCTCGGCAAGGTGACGGAGCAGCTTCCGTTTGAAGTGGCTACCTCCCGCGAGACCCGCGAGGATGTCCGCCTGAAGTACCGCTACCTCGACCTCAGAAACAAGAAAATGCACGACAATATCGTGCTCCGTTCCAAGATAATCAGCTTCCTGCGCAACAAGATGAGCAGCATGGGCTTCCTGGAGCTTCAGACTCCTATCCTGTCCACCTCCTCCCCTGAGGGCGCAAGAGACTACCTGATCCCCAGCCGTAAGCACCACGGCAAGTTCTACGCTCTGCCGCAGGCTCCGCAGATCTTCAAGCAGATCTACATGGTTTCCGGCTTCGACAAGTACTTCCAGATCGCTCCCTGCTTCCGCGACGAGGACGCAAGAGCCGACCGCTCCCCCGGAGAGTTCTATCAGCTCGACTTTGAGATGAGCTTCGCTACCCAGGAGGACGTTTTCGCAGTGGCTGAGGAAGTCCTTTCCGCGACCTTCTCCGAATTCTCCGACAAGCAGGTGTCCCCTGCTCCGTTCAGACGCATAACCTACAAGGAAGCAATGCTCACCTACGGTTCAGACAAGCCCGACCTGCGCAACCCGCTGGTGATCAAGGAGCTTTCCGACCTGTTCGTTGACAGCGACTTCAAACCCTTCTGCAACAAGACCGTACGCGGTATCCGCGTTCCCGGAATGGCTAAGCAGTCCAAGACCTTCTTCAAGAGCATGGAGGACTTCGCAGTACAGGAAGTCGGCATGAAGGGTCTGGGCTACTTCAAGGTTGAGCCGGGCGAGAACGGCATGTTCAAGTACAACGGCCCGATCGACAAGTTCCTCAACGACGACCAGCGCAAGGAGCTGGCGACACGCTGCGAGCTCCAGGAAGGCGACGTACTTTACTTCATCGCCGACACCAAGAAGAACGCTCCGAAGTTCGCCGGACAGATCCGCACCGAGGTCGCAAAGCGCATGAACCTCATCGACGAGAGCCGCTTCGAACTGTGCTTCATCGTTGACTTCCCGATGTACGAGCTGGACGAGGAGACCGGTAAGATAATCTTCACGCACAACCCGTTCTCCATGCCGCAGGGCAGTCTGGACGCACTGCTGAACAAGGATCCGCTGGATATACTCGCTTATCAGTACGACATCGTATGCAACGGCGTTGAGCTTTCCTCCGGCGCTGTCCGCAACCACGACCTCGACATCATGATAAAGGCGTTCGAGATCGCAGGCTACACCGAAGAGGACGTTGCAAGCAAGTTCGGCGCGCTCTACAACGCGTTCAAGTTCGGCGCTCCGCCTCATGCTGGTATGGCTCCCGGCATTGACCGTATGATCATGCTGCTCACCGGCGAGGAGAGTATCCGCGAGGTCATCGCGTTCCCGCTGAACTCCAACGCGCAGGATCTGCTCCTCGGCGCGCCTACCGAGGTTACAGAGCAGCAGCTCCGCGAGGTTCACATCAAGGTACGCAAGCAGATGTGATTATCAGAATAGCACTAAGGGAGAATCGAAAGGTTCTCCCTTTTTCTATTGACATTTTCTGCTTCTTATGCTATACTGATATCATCACAAACAAAATCAAGCGGTTTGAGAGGTAAGCATGAGAGTTTTCAACATATACAGGTTCAACATCGCGGATAAAGTAAAGTTCAAGGACGCTCAGTCATATATTCAGAATATGCTTTCGGAGCTTGGGCTTGGCTGGTCTGACCTTGCATTTGCAGCAAGTACCGTGTCCGGGGACAGGACTATATCAAATGTGCTTGAAAAATTACCGAAACTTAAAAAGTACTTCAAATCAGCAGAAGATGAACCGATGATATGCAGCTACACGGAAAACTGGTTATCCGGGGAGATCTTCGCCGATAAATCGGACTATGACGATATCTTCGCAGTGTTTTCAAAAATACCGCGCCCTTTTAATATTCCGTTCGGGCACGTCCTACTCAGCGGCGTGAACTGGCTCGGTGAAGAAATCTACGAGCCTGCCCCCGACTTATTATGGGAAAATGCTGATATTTCCAAACTCACAAACGTTCACTTTTTCTCGAACTATATTGCGCAGGAACGATGCTATGACGATGGTCTGAAACGCGTTATGATTTCGGTTTGTATCGAGGTCACAGCCGACCCCGAACCGCGTGATTCCTTCATTGTTATCCAAAAGCTGATACCCTATCTCGGAAATCCTGTTGAAGCCGAAACGAAATGCGTTTTCTCCAGGGAAGAAAACAATAGATTCACAGAGCTTAAAACGAATCACTTCAAGTATCTTGATGGGATTATAAAAAAAATGCTTCCCGTGCCAAAGCGTTATACATACAACAGCGACAAGAAGCCGATCCCTCATCTTGCGGATATCCCGGTAATGAAAAAGGCGTTCGCCGGAACGGGATTCACGCACCAAAAGGGGAATCCCGGCTGGCTCGGCGAATATGACTGCCGCGACAGCCACGGATACACATACCGCGCGTATATTCAGAAACTTTCCGATGGGTACAGGTTCCGCGTGTGGTTGGATATAAGCGGCTGCAACTTTGATATCCACACACTTGCCGAGCAGGATTACGAAATGGAAAAGGAAGGCGAGTCGCAGCCTATCCTCCGGGAATTCGCGTTGCTCTGCGCCAAGATTCGCGACGAATACGGCGACAAGCTTGCGGAGGATTTCGGCGATACTCCGGACTGGTACTACAAGGCACTTCAAAAATAATACAAAATCGGCAGGCCGACTTATCGACCTGCCGCTGTGTTATTCTGCTGACTTACTCAGCCGCTTTCTTAGCCGGCTTGCCGGTGTAGAGCTGATAGTAGCGTCCCTGCTCCTTGATGAGCTTGTCGTGGCTTCCGCGCTCGATTATCCTGCCCTGTTCGAGTACCATTATGCAGTCGGAATTGCGTACCGTGGACAGTCTGTGCGCGATAACGAACGTTGTTCTGCCGCTCATGAGCTTATCCATGCCGTCCTGCACAAGGCGCTCGGTTCTTGTGTCGATGGAGGACGTAGCCTCGTCTAGTATCAGCACGGGCGGGTCTGCGACTGCCGCTCTCGCTATCGCAAGAAGCTGGCGCTGACCCTGCGAGAGGTTCGCGCCGTCGCCGGTCAGCATGGTGCCGTAGCCGTCCGGAAGGCGCTTAACGAAGCTGTGAGCATTCGCGAGCTTTGCGGCCGCGATGCACTCCTCGTCGGTGGCGTCAAGACGTCCGTAGCGGATATTGTCCATTACCGTGCCGGTGAACAGGTGGGTATCTTGGAGA
>OGCO01005326.1_pt1 | contig 12601 bp, 12 predicted proteins | sample 1570171 | NCBI WGS metagenome assembly OGCO01 (sample SAMEA4370583, study PRJEB24528) | human gut metagenome | reverse complement strand
GAACTTTTCCGGTCTGGAGAGCAACCCCGGCTTCAAGCTGACCAAGACCATGCTCATGCAGGTCGCCTACGCCCTGCTCATCGGCGACCTTATCATGATGGTCGCGAACCAGTGCCGCCCCTATGAGGTCGTCGCCGGTTCGACCGACAAGGCCATCGAGATCTGCATGGACGCCGTTACAAAACGCTTTACCGGCGAGCGCGTCATACGCTACGGCGAGGTCAAGCATCTGTTCCAGTTCGTTCTCGACGTTTTCGGCAAGGTTCGTCTCGACAGGACGCGGAAAAAGAAGCTCGTCGGCATCGTCGGTGAGATCTACGTCAAGTTCTCTCCCCTTGGCAACAACCGTCTGGAAGAGTTCCTGCTCTCCGAAGGCTGTGAGCCCGTCCTGCCCGGCCTGATGGATTTCTGTCTGTACTGCATTTACAACTCGGTCATCGACCACGATCTGTACAGCCGCAATGCCAAAACCGCGATGATCTACAAAATGGTCTATCAGTTTGTGCTCTCCAAGCAGACTGACATCATCAAGATGATGAAGAAAGACGGCCATTTTCGTCCGCCGATGGCCTTTGATGAGGTGCGCAGGAAGTCGCACGCTATCATCGGTCAGGGCGTAAAGATGGGCGAGGGCTGGCTGCTGCCGGCGGAAATGGTCGAGCTTATCAGCGAGGGCGTTACCAATATCGTCTGCACCCAGCCGTTCGGCTGTCTGCCCAATCACATTGCCGGCAAGGGCATGATCCGCAAAATCCGCGAGGTCTACCCTCAGGCGAACATTGTCGCGGTAGACTACGATCCCGGTGCATCCAAGATCAACCAGGAGAACCGCATCAAGCTCATGCTTTCGAGCGCGGAATAAGAGGAACATCATGAAACAGCTCAAACCAAACGATATTTCCGTCATGCGCACGGCAATCGGCCTCTATGCGCAGCCGTTCGGCGTCGAATCGTTCGCAGTCATGCTGAGCGAGGACAAGACCGAGCCGAAGAGCGAGGAGGAGCGCGTAACGCGCGATCTGCTCCACCGTCTCGACCAGTACGAATACGGTCTCGCGCCCGAGTTCACGCTCTCCGAGGATGAAGCAAAGTTTGTCACGGACGCACTGCGTCAGCTGATCGTGCGCGACAATCAGTCGCGTCAGTACGAAAAACGCCCGAAGTGCATTCGTGAATGCGAAAAGGAGATCCGCGCCGCGACCGTCTGCATCTCGCGTATCAGCTGAATACAAACATTTAAGGCACGCCCACGGCGTGCCTTTGTTATTCTCTGCTGTAACCGGTGATCCTGCTGCTGCATAGGCTGAAATGACCGCCCGGGCGGTCAAATCTACAATACTGGACTGATTCTATGCAACAAAATGCTGTTCTCACGCTGGCACAGCTCCCCGAAAACCGCTCGGCGCGTATCGCCGCGCTCCGCCTCTCAGGCGGCATGCGGCGAAGGCTGCGCGAGCTGGGTTTTATTGCCGGGACGCGCATTACCTGCCTGCACCGCGTGTCGGGCGGTGCATCTGCCGCATACCTTGTCCGCGGCACGGTCATCGCCCTGCGGCGGAACGATGCAGAGCGTATCGAGGTGCTGCCATGAAGGATGCAGGCTCTGCGGTCGCGCTGATGGGTAATCCGAACGTCGGAAAGTCCACGGTCTTCAACGCGCTGACCGGCGGACGACAGCACACAGGCAACTGGAGCGGAAAGACGGTCTCGCTCGCGGAGGGGCGTATCACAGGCGAAGATATCACGCTCATCGACCTTCCGGGTACTTATTCGCTGCACGCGCGTTCACAGGAGGAAGCGCTCGCTCGCGAATTTCTGACCTGCGGCGGTGCGCAGGCTGTCATTCTTGTCGCAGACGCCGCCTGCCTCCAGCGCAGCCTTGTTCTGGTCCTGCAGGTGCTCGAGGTGCAGCCGCATGCCGTTCTCTGCCTGAATCTGATGGATGAGGCGCGAAAGAAGCATATCCGCATCGACACAGCGGCGCTTTCGCGTGAGCTTGGCATTCCGGTCGTGCCCTGCGCTGCGCGGTCAAAAAAGGGACTGAACGAGCTGAAAAACACGCTTCGAGGCGTGCTGAGCGGAACGCTTCCTCCCTGCTCAAGTCCTCCCATCCGATACCCCGCGGACATCCGGTGCGGTCTGTATGCTGAGCCGCACAAGGGACAGACGCGCGACGAGCTTGACGATATTCTGACCGCCGCCGCGGTGCTGCGCGCCGAGGAGATCACTATGACCTGCGTCACCGCACCGGACGATCCGCACGCCCGCGACCGTGTCATCGACCGTGCTGTGCTCAGCCGCCGCTTCGGCATTCCCCTCATGCTTCTGCTGCTCGCGCTCGTTTTCTGGCTGACGCTCTCCGGTGCGAACACCGTCAGCGCCATGCTTTCCGGATTTCTGCTCGGGTTCGAAGCGCCGCTCAGGCGTGCGCTCACCGCGCTCAGCCTGCCGCCCGGCGCGGTCTCCCTGCTCACCGAAGGCGTGTGGCGCGTGCTCGCGACCGTCGTTTCGGTCATGCTGCCGCCTATGGCGATCTTTTTCCCGCTCTTCACCCTGCTCGAGGACGCCGGCTATCTGCCGCGCATCGCGCTTCAGCTGGATCATGCGTTCTGCCGCGCCGGCGCCTGCGGCAAGCAGAGCCTAAGCATGTGCCTGCGCACGCTGCGTGCGCAAAAAAACAGGACCGGATGAGGCTTCCGATCCTGTTGAAGACGATATTCAGATTTCCCTGCCCCGCGTGATGATCGCGTGCAGCACGAACGGGATAAACAGCGTGATGAGCGCCGCATAGCCGAGATATGCATAGCCCTGCTTGACCACTGCCATCAGACCGAACTGCGCGATAGCGAACGCGATAAACGTGAAGATAAGAGTGAACACGGCGTTGCGCGCCAGATGTCCCTTCATGCGCTCTGCATCGTTTTTGCGGCCGCGCTCAACAGCATTGACGCAGCGCGTAACAATGCCGGAGATCATGTTGACCGCAGTCGAAATCGAACCGAGGATGATCAAGATGGAGATGATCGGGGTCAGCACGCCTGCGCCCACGCCGTTCTGCACCAGAACGAGCATCGGGACGGAAGCCGTTGCAAGATCTGCCACATAGGCAACCGCCAGCAGGCCGATGATGGAAAGCTCCATCGCTGCGAAGTTGCAGACAAACATGCCGATGGCCGCGCGGTTGATCTGCTTGACGTCCGTGACCGGCTCCATGTGCTGATACATGACCGAGACCGACGCGAGCTGGAAAAAGAAATACAGCACCGCCATCCAGAGCGCCGAACCGAACGAGCCGTTCGCTTTGGAGATGGTCGGCATCTCGCCGCCGGCCAGACGGCCGATGGCATCCGCAATCGCCGGCCACTGAGCAACGATGTTCGGCACGAGAACGAGCACCAGACCGATCAGAATGAGCACGCTGAGCGTGGATGCGCATTTGCGGACCATCGAGGTGCCGTACAGCGCGATGACAAAGATAAACGCGCCGACGATGAGCGTGCACAGCCAGTACGGCAGACCGGAGAGCGTCTGAATGGTCGAGCCGCCGGTCGCAAACGCCGCCGCAGAAGCCGTGCCGATCATGATAAGGTAGCAGATCTCATACAGATTGCTCATGACCGGGCGGGTCCTGCCGTACAGGCTGTTGGAAAAGCTGCGGTAGTCATAGGTTTTGTGCTTATAGGCATAGCGCATGCCGTACCAGAAGAACAGCGCGTACAGACCCTGCGTCAGCGCCGGAAGGATGAGGCACCAGATACCGTAATTGATAAAATACTGGTAGATCTGCGCGCCGGAGGCAAAGCCGCCGCCGAACTGCGTGGTAAATGCGACAAACGCGATGCCCATGGCAAGCGGCATCCTGCTTTTGTCAACGAGCAGTGTTTTTTTCTCGTTCATGTTTCTTTTTCCCCTTTTAGCCCTTATTTATTGAATTCAATGACCTTGCCCGGGTTGAGGATGAGTCTGTCATCGAACGCTAGCTTGATGGATTTGTAGAGCCTTATCATGCGCTCGCCGACAAACTCCTCGAGAAATTCCAGACGTCCGTTGCCGATGCCGTGCTCTCCGGAAAGCTGGCCGCCCAGCTTTTTCGACAGCGCATACAGCTCGGTCAGGCTCGCGTGCGTTGCGCTCTTCCATTCCTCGTCGCTCATCTCCGGACCGCGCAGCATTTCGGTATGGATGTTGCCGTCGCCGCAGTGGCCGCAGGGCTCGACGCGGATGCCGTGCGACAGCGCGATACGCTTGGCCGCCTTGACATATTCCGCGATGCAGGCACGCGGAACAACGACGTCGCACTCCTCCTGCGCGACCGAGTCGGCCTTCATGCCCTCCAGGATACCGCCGCGCACCGCCCAGACGGACGCCGCACGCTCCGGGGTGTTCGCGATGCAGCAGTCGATCGCGCCGTGGGCAAGCGCCGCTTCTGCCGCAGCCTCCACCGCGCTGTCAAGCTCCTGTTTGCTCGATGCGTCGTACATGACGATCAGCACGGCCTCGCCCTGCCTGACCGGCAGCAGCTTGCCGAGATTGCGCTCGACGATGTCGATCAGCTCGCGCTCGAGGAATTCGATTGCCGTCGGGATAAACGGCAGCGCCAGCACCTCGGGCACCATGTCCGCGCACTCCTCCAGACTGCTAAACGGCATGACGAGCGTGCACGAGCAGGTCGGCGCGGGCAGCAGCTTGAGCGTAACCTGCGTCAGGATGCACAGCGTGCCCTCCGAGCCGATGACCAGATCCTTGATATCATAGCCGGTGGTGTTTTTGACAACGTTGGACGAAAAATTCATGATGGAGCCGTCCGGCAGGACCGCTTCGATGCAGCGCACGAAATCGCGCGTCAGGCCGTAGCGCACGGCCTTCATGCCGCCGGCGTTCGTGATGACGTTGCCGCCGATCGAGGCGGTCTTTTCACCCGGGTCGGGCGGATAGAACAGACCCTCCGCCGCCGCAGCCGCCTGCACATCGAGCAGCAGCGCGCCCGGCTCGCAGGTGATGGTCTGGTTTTTGTGATCGACCGGAAAAATACGGTTCATGCGCATGACAGAGAGCATGATGCCGCCGTATTTGCAGGTCGCGCCGCCGGCAAGGCCGGTGCCCGCGCCGCGGCATACCACAGGGATGTTGTTCTCATAGGCGTACTTCATGATGGCGGAAACCTCGTCGCGGTTTTCGACCTCAACATAAAGCTCGGGCGGGAAAACGCCGTATTCCGGCATTTCGTCGCGGTAAAACTCGCGGGCGATCTCATCGCCGACCCACACGCGGTCCTCCGAGGTGACAGAGCGGATGTACGCAAAATCCTCCTCGGTCATTTTCTTATAGGGATACGGCACGGCTCAGTCCTCCTTTCTGTTCTGCACGAGCGCGGTCAGACGCGGTACGACCTGATACAGATCGTCCACGATACAGTAATGCGCAGTCTTGAATATCTGCGCTTCCGGGTCGCTGTTGATGGCGACGATGCATTCTGCGTCCTTCATGCAGGAGGTGAACTGAATGGCGCCCGAAACGCCGCAGGTGATGATAAGCCGCGGGCGCACCGTGCGGCCGGACAGGCCGATCTGGTGCATTTGGTCGCCGAAGCCGTTCTCGACCATCGGGCGGGTAAACGCGAGCTGACCGCCGAGCGCCTCCGCCAGACGGCGGCACATCGCAACATCCTTTTCACTGCGCACGCCGCGTCCCGCCACGACCAGAATATCCTCCTCGTCGATGGTCTTCTGCTTTTCTATGACCTCAGAGGACAGGATGCGGATGCGCGAGCGTGCCATGTCGTCGGTCACGGTGCACTTTACCACACTGCCGGTCGGATTCTGCACGCGCTCTGCGCGGTCCATGACGCGGTAGCGCACGGTCGCGAACTGCGGACGCGAGCGGCGGATGGCGATCTGCGCCATGATGTTGCCGCCGAACGCCGGGCGGATCTGAACCATATCCGTACTCGGCTCGATGTCAAGTGTCGTACAGTCCGCAGTCAGACCGGTATGGAACCGGGTGGACAGACGCGGCGCGAGCGAGCGGCCGAGCGCTGTTGCACCGATGAGCACCGAACTTGGCTTTGTTGCCGCAATGCAGTCCGCGACCGCATCCGCGCAGCAGTCCGCACGAAAGCCCTCAAAGCCCGGATGCTCATAGACATAGACCGTGTCCACGCCGTACGGCAGCAGCTTTTTGGCGTTCTCCGCCGTGCCCTCGCCGCCGACGAGCACGCAGTTCACCTTGTAACCGACCTTGCGCGCCATTTTTCGCGCCTCACCGATCAGCTCGAATGCAACCGGATGAATATCGCCGCGCTCCTGCTCGACGTAAACCAGAAAATCGCTCCATTTGCTCTTGTCCACTGTGTTTGCGCGCTGCTCGAAGCGGATCGCGCCTTCCGGACAGCTGCGCACGCACATGCCGCACATGCGGCAGGCATCGCCCACAGCAATCCCCTTCGCCTCGATGCTGAGCGCACCGAACGGACATTTATCAATACATTTGCCGCAAAGCGTGCACTTTGCAGCGTCAAACTTCAGAAAATCCATGCTGCGCCCCCTCAAATGATCTTTTTCCCGGTCAGAATAGCGAACAGCCCGTCGGTCTTTCCGGCCGCATCGCCCTCGAGATAAACCTGCTTTTCGCGCTCGGGGGGCGCGAACATGCGAACGACAGCCGTCGGCGAGCCGATGAGGCCATAGCGGCTGAGATCCTGATCGGGCAGATCCTCAAACGTCAGCACACGCACCGGACGCGCCGCCGTTTCCTTTTTGAGCAGGTAGGACGGCAGACGCGGCACACACATATCCTTGTCGACCGTGATCAGGCACGGGTACGGAATTTCCGACTCCTGGGATACGCTGACAAGGTCCTGACGGACACGGATGGCGCTCTCGTCCGCGCCGGTGATCTCCGCGACCCATGCTGCGTGCGGCAGCGTCAGATGCTCTGCGATCGCCGGGCCGACCTGCGCGGTGTCGCCGTCCGTGGTCTGCCGGCCGCAGATGATAAGATCCGCTCCGCCCAGCACGGTGATGCCCTGCGCGAGTGCATACGAAGTCGCGAGAACGTCCGCTCCGGCAAACTTGCGGTCGGACAGAATGACCGCGTCGTCCGCTCCCATCGTGTAGGCGTCGCGCATCATTTCCTCCGCCTGCGGAGGGCCCATGGTCAGCACAGTGACCGTGCCGCCCAGTTTTTCGCGAAGCTGAAGCGCCGTCTCCAGTGCAAACAGATCATACGGATTGGTGCGGGTATCGCCCGAAAGGCGCTTCATCGCGCCGGTTTCCGGATCAATATCGACCTTTGTGCCCGCAGGGACCTGTTTCATACAAACAATAATTTTCAAAGCTGTTTCCCTTCTTCCCCTGTGGTGCCGGCTGCGCCGACATGCGCGCTTTTCCTTTTTATCAGTCAAAAGCGATTGCCTTCATTATAGCACTCTCGCCGATAGCTGTCCAGTATATTTATACCGACCTGCTTATAAAATTACCAGAGGCGAGTATCATGCCCCTTATCATCGTTCGAAACGACATTACAAAAATGAGCGTAGATGCCATCGTCAACGCGGCCAAGAAATCCCTGCTGGGTGCGCAGGGATAAAAAACTGTAAAAAGGAACTCCTTTAAAGCAAATGCCGCCCCACAGATGACCAACCCCTCCTTCGGATACGCTGCGAGCGAGCCGAAGGAGGGGTTTTCTTATGGCAGAATTGGTATCTATCGTGCGGACTGCAAGGTGAACTGCAAATGCGGCAAAGCAGGCACGGCGCTGAACTGCGAGGTCATCAGTGTGTCGGTTGTGCTGCCAAGGCGACCCATTTTTCTCACAGGATAATTTTCAATCCTCGTCCCAGCCGAACAGGGATTTTCCATCGGCAAGCGTGCCGATCCGCTCCATCTCCTCATCTGACAGCTCAAAATCAAACACGCTGAGATTTTCCTGCATACGCTCGCGATGCATGGTTTTCGGAATGACGCCGATGCCGCGCTGCACGAGAAACCGCAGTGCAGTCTGCGCGGCTGTTTTACCGTGCTGCGCCCCGATTTCCCTCAGCACCGGCTCCTCAAAAATACGGCGTTTCCCTTCGGTGAACGGCGACCATGCCTGCATGACGGTGCCGTTCTCGACGAGCGCGCGCCGCAGCGGTTCACGCGGATAGTAAACGTGCGCTTCGACCTGATTGACCGCCGGAATGATACCGCACGAGCGGCAGAATGCGCGGTACTCCCGCTCGTTGAAGTTGGAAATGCCGACTGCGCGCACCGTTCCCGCGCGATACGCCTCACAGAGCGCACGGTACATTTCAAGCGACGTATCATACGGCTCGTGAATGAGCAGCAGGTCGATATAATCGGTCCCGAGCGCTGACAGCGACTTTTCGATATCGTGCTTCGCATTTTCATAGCTCGCCGAAGGCTCGAACAGCTTGGTCGTCAGAAAGATCTCATGCCGTGCCAGGCCGCTTTCGCGCACCGCTGCGCCGACAATATCCTCATTTTCATACATCTGCGCGGTATCGAGCAGACGATACCCCGTTTCAAGTGCGTCCAGAATGCAGCGCTTTCCCGTTTCACCGCGCAGCGTCCATGTGCCGAAACCGGCAAGCGGCATGCGCACCCCGTTATTCAAAGCAAGATATTCCATGCTCGTCTCCTTTTACCGTTTTCCCTTATCATATCATGTTTTCCGCGTGTTTGTAAGGTGTATCATCTGCATTTTCACAGGCTGTGTCCGAAGGCTTCGAATTTTTTTCGCGCCCTGCGCATTTTTTCATTGCAATCTGCCGTCATTTGTCGTATACTGTTCATTACAGCTTTTTTAGAAAGGACTTCGTTTCATGACGTTTTATCAGGAATTACAGCTTGGTCAGGCGGGTTCAAAGAACCTTATCCGTGCCTGCGAAACGCCGCGCGACCGGCTGCTGCACACGCTCATCTACCTTTTCAAGATCGCGCTTACCGTCGGCTTCTGCTTCTGCTTTGTCACGCTTTACAGCATGGCCTTCGGCAGTGCGAACAGCATCGTGGGCGTTGTCGTGCTTCTGTATCTGCTCGTGTTCCGCGCGGCCGATCTCTGCCTGCATATCGGGCAGTCCACCGCCCTGCTTGCATCATTCCTCGTACTCTCCGCGGCAGCGCCTCATCTCGCACATCTCGCAGGTCCGCTTCCCGGCTTTTTCATCAATCTCGCGTCTATCGCCTTCCTGATCCTGTTCGGCTGCCATGAGCCGCGCATGTTCAACCAGTCCACGCTCGTACTCGGCTATCTGCTGCTCTATGGCTACGATGTGAGCGGCCGCGATTTCACGCTTCGTCTGGCGGGCATCGCCTTCGGCGCGCTGCTCGTCTGCACCGTATTCCTCTGCAGGCACCGCAGCCGCAGCATTCCGCTGCGCATCCGCGATATTCCCGTCGCGTTCTCCCTGCATCATCCGCGTTCGCGCTGGCAGCTCTGCCAGATTTTCTGCGTGCCGCTCGTCGTGCTGCTCGCCGAGCTGGCCGGTCTGCCCCGCGCCATGTGGGCAGGCATCGCCGCCATGTCGGTCATCCTTCCAGCCGCCGAGGATATGCACTACCGGGTGCGCCGCCGTGTGCTCGGCAATATTGCCGGCGTGCTGTGCTTCGTCATCCTGTATTTTCTGCTGCCGCCCTCCATTTACGCCTTTATCGGCGTGATCGGCGGCATCGGTGTCGGTCTGTCCGCAAAATACGGCTGGCAGGCTGTGTTCAACACCTTCGGTGCGCTCGCCATCGCAGCAGAAGCCTACGGACTCAAGGCTGCGCTTGGTCTGCGTCTGCTTCAGAACGTATTCGGCGTGCTGTTCGCACTCGTTTTCTGTCTGCTGTTCAGCCGTATGCTCGCGCGTTTCTCTGCCCCTGCGGAAAACAGCTGAGCCTTACCGCTCCTCCCTGCATCGGGATGGAGCGGTTTTTGTGTCCTTTTACATTTTTTCTGTCTTTTTCCGTTTTGTTTCTTGCTGTCCGTTTGGGATAATGCTATACTGTTTTCGACAGCGGTGCATGTGTGCCGCTGCATTCCCGGATATGACAAAAAGAGGTAACCTGTATGACACTCAAAGACCTGCCCATCGGCAAGACTGCAACCATCCGCTCGGTTGGCGGCGAAGGCGCACTGCGGCAGCATTTTCTTGATATGGGTCTTATTCCCCACGGCGATGTGACGATGGTCAAGTTCGCTCCGATGGGCGACCCGATGGAGCTGCGCATCCACAGCTACGAGCTCACGCTGCGCCTGGCGGACGCAGAAAAGATCGAGATCGAAAACGTCCGCGACGCGGTTCCGCTGACGCCGCCTGAACGGCGCGCGCCCGTGCCGCATCCCGGTCTGGGCGAGGGCGGCCGCTTCCACGAAAAGCAGACCGAAAATCCCCTGCCCGAAGGCACTGCACTGACCTTTGCCCTCGCTGGCAATCAGAACTGCGGCAAGACTACGCTGTTCAATCAGCTGACCGGCTCCAACCAGCACGTCGGCAATTTCCCCGGCGTCACCGTCGACCGCAAGGACGGCGGCATCCGCGGCAAATCCGGTACGCTCGTCACCGACCTGCCCGGCATCTATTCCATGTCGCCGTATTCCAGCGAAGAGCTTGTAACGCGCAGCTTTCTGCTCGATGAGCATCCGCGCGGCATCATCAATATTGTTGACGCGACCAATATCGAGCGCAACCTGTACCTTACCATGCAGCTGATGGAGCTTGACATCCCGATGGTGCTCGCACTCAATATGATGGATGAGGTACGCGAAAACGGCGGCTCCATTATGGTCAACCGCATGGAGGAAATGCTCGGCATTCCGGTCATCCCGATCTCAGCGGCGAAGAATGAGGGCATCGACGAGCTGATCGAACACGCGCTCCATGTCGCGAAATATCAGGAAAAGCCGGTCGAAATGGACTACTGCGATGCAAACGACGACGGCGGCGCGGTGCACCGCTGCCTGCACGCCATCATGCACCTGATCGAGGATCACGCTGTGCGCGCAAGCCTCCCTGTCCGTTTTGCGGCGGCAAAGCTCGCTGAGGGTGATCCCTTGATTCTGGAAAAGCTCGACCTTGACGAGAACGAGAAGGAAACGCTCGAGCACATCGTCAGGCAGATGGAGACCGAGCGCGGCCTCGACCGCGCCGCTGCCATCGCGCATATGCGCTTCGACTTCATCGATAAGGTATGCGATGAGACCGTTGTCCGCCCGCACGAGAGCCGCGAACACCTGCGCAGCGTCCGCATTGACAAGGTGCTCACCGGCAGGCACACCGCCATTCCCTGCTTCGTCGGCATCATGGGTCTCGTGTTCTTCCTCACCTTCGGTGTGATCGGCAAGCTGCTGTCCGCGCTGCTCAGCATGGGCATCAACGCCCTCGGCGGCGTTGTGGACAGTGCGCTCACCGCGTGGAACGCTCCCTATGTGCTGCGCTCGCTCGTCATGGACGGTATATGGGGCGGCGTAGGCAGTGTGCTCCAGTTCCTGCCGATCATCGTGACGCTGTTCTTCTTTCTCTCGCTGCTCGAGGACAGCGGCTACATGGCGCGCGTAGCGTTCGTCATGGACAAGCTGCTGCGCAAGATCGGTCTTTCCGGACGCAGCATCGTGCCGATGCTCATCGGCTTCGGCTGTACGGTTCCGGGCGTCATGGCGAGCCGCACGCTGACCTCGGAACGTGACCGCAAGATGACCATCCTGCTCACGCCGTTCATGAGCTGCTCGGCCAAGCTGCCGATTTATGCCTTTTTCTCCGCCGCATTTTTCCCGAAATACAGTGCGCTCGTCATGACCGCGCTCTACTTCGGCGGCATCCTCATGGGACTGCTGATGGCGCTGCTCCTGCGCGGCACGATGTTCCGCGGCGAGGCGGTTCCTTTTGTCATGGAGCTGCCGAATTACCGTCTGCCGGGCGCGAAGAACGTCTGCCAGCTGCTCTGGGACAAGGCGAAGGATTTCCTGCAGCGCGCGTTTACCGTCATTTTTCTGGCAACGCTCATCATCTGGTTCCTTCAGACCTTTGATCTGCGCTTTGCCATCGTATCCGATTCCTCGCAGAGCATTCTCGCGATGATCGCAGGCGTGATCGCACCGGTTTTCCACCCGATGGGCTTCGGAGACTGGCGCATTTCGACCGCGCTCATCTCCGGCTTTATGGCCAAGGAGAGCGTCGTTTCTACGCTGACCGTACTGTTCGGCTCGACTTCTGACATTCTCGCCTGCCTCACGCCGCTCGCAGCAGCCAGCCTGCTGGTTTTCTGCCTGCTGTATACACCCTGCGTCGCAGCGATCGCCTCGATCAAACGCGAGCTTGGCGGCAAATGGGCGGTTTTCGTTGTCATCGCACAGTGCGTGATCGCATGGCTCGCCGCCTTTGTCGTTCACGGCTTCGGTACGCTGTTCGTATAAAAATACATAGCAAAAGAGCATGGAAACAATTCCATGCTCTTTTGCTGTTTATATGGCATCGTGCGGATTTTTTCCTTCTGAGAGCTGCTGCACGACCGGTACCGTCACGCAGATCGACAGGACGAACGCGCACAGGTCGCTCGCCGCCTGACACAGCTGCACGCCCGTCAGACCGAAGAAATGCGGCAGAATGAGTGCAAGCGGG
>OGCO01005315.1_pt1 | contig 12614 bp, 10 predicted proteins | sample 1570171 | NCBI WGS metagenome assembly OGCO01 (sample SAMEA4370583, study PRJEB24528) | human gut metagenome | reverse complement strand
TTTGGTAAGATTCTTTACTTCTATCAAATTTCCTTCCTCCTGTTAAACTCAATCTGTTAACAATATAAGGGGGATGTTTGAAAAGTATGTGGAAAAAATATGTTTATTTGATGAATTAACGTTCACTAGTTGAACAAAAATATCAGAACAGCTTCCCGGACGCAAAAACAGAACCAATATCTTCCCAAGTGGCTCCGCTCACTTCGTTCGAAGTCGCCTTTTGTGAAGAATTGGTTCTGTTTTTCTGTTATTGAATTGCCTTGTTATTTTTGTTCAACACGATTACCCGCGTGTTTTGTGCTATATCCGGTAATTTTATTATAGTTTTTTATGATATATGAGGAAGTTTCTTATATTAAGACATAAAATTTTCCCTCTATAGTCAATTAGATTTCTGACATTATTTATATTCCATTTTCTCTCTGCTTCCTTAAAAATCCTTGATATATCCGGCTGCTGGTGATTCCTTTCAGCACGTTGGCCGCGCTTCTTTTTACGTCTTCTTCCAGAATAATGCCTTTGGAAACTGCTTTTACGATGTCATCTACGGTCCCGGAACTGCCCGGCATGATCAGATCGTTACCTGATGCGATGGCGTGTGCCGGATCGCCGTATTTTCTTCCGGTTGCGAACCAGTCGGTCATGACAAGGCCGTCGAATCCCCATTCATTTCTCAGAACCTGTGTCAGCAGACGGTAACTGTTATTGACGTATTTGCCATTTACCTTATTATAACTGCTCATCACGGCTCCTGGATGTGACTCTTTGACTGCAATTTCAAATCCTTTCAGATAAATTTCCCTGAGTGCTCTTTCATTAACGTTAACATTCGTCTTATTACGGTTGTCCTCCTGATTATTACAGCAGAAATGCTTCAATGTAACATAACAGCCTCGATTCTTCTGAACTCCTTTTGTAATTGCTGCCGCAAATTTACCCGTAAGTAACGGATCTTCGGAAAAATATTCAAAATTACGTCCACATAAAGGGTTGCGATGTATATTCATGCCCGGCGCAAGCCAGTAGGTTACACCATAGGCTTCCATCTCTTTTCCCACTGCATTTCCGACTTCTCCGGCAAGTTCCAGATTCCAACTCGATGCAAGTGAAATTCCCACCGGAAATGCCGTTGTAAACTGATACAGAAGATTTTTGCTGTCCGGATTACCAAGCATTACTTTCTTTACCGGTTCCGGAAGATATTTCATAAAAGAGATATTCGGTTCTACTCCTTTTACCTTACCTGTTATAGATACAGACGATATCTTATGAAGCCTGAGTCCCGCAGGTCCATCCGCCATAACGACATTCGGAATTCCCTTTGCAGTCAGGTTTCCCGTCGTCACGCCTGCTACTCCCGGTGCTTCAAAAAACCGCTGGCCTGACAATCCGCCACCTACTACCAGCTCTGCCATATCTCTTAGAGTCAGAGACTCCATAATTCTGTCCGTCTCTTCTGAAGAATAAATCTCCATCGGGCCATACTTGTGATCTACTTTCCCGATAATTTCCGGTTTGATCAGAAAACTCTGAATCTTTTCCACATCATCAATGACCACATCACAGGTTCTTCCCCAGTTCTGTCTGCAGTCACATGTCGCATGAAGAACTTCCTTTTCTTCCTGTCTTTCAATCTCTGTCACTTTTATCGGTGCTTTACAGATATGAGAATGTTTTTCTGTAATTATTTCCGTTTCCAGTTTTAGTATTCCACATACTCTTGTATTCCTGCTGGAGTTACCAATCCGCACGACATATTCACCCGGTTCCAGAACGGTAGCAGCATCTTTTTCCCTGTAACTTGTAAGGTTGCGCAAATCAAATTGTAATACGACCCGTTCTTCCTCTCCCGGTTTCAGATCCTTTGTCTTGGCAAATGAAGTTAATCGCTGTGCTTCTTTTTTCAGTTCACTATCCGGACAGCTTACATAGATCTGTACTACTTCTTTTCCGCTGTATGCTTCGCCTTTATTTTTTACATCTACGGAGATCTCGACGGTAGATTTTTCCAGCCTCATACCTGCAAGATGCATTTCGAACTCTGTATACGATAGGCCATATCCAAACGGATATCTTGGTGCTACATGAAATGTATCAAAATACCGGTATCCGACATAGATTCCTTCCCGGTAATACTCTTCATCCAGATTCCCATTCAAATAGCTGTAATCATCTGCCGCCGGATAGTCCCGGTAATGCTTTGCCCATGTATCTGTAAGTTTCCCGGACGGCGTATGCTTTCCGCAGACTATATCCGCAACTGCCTGACCGCCCATTGTTCCAAGCTGTCCCATGAAGATCACCGCATTGATGTTCGGAATTTCATGCAGAAAATTCAGGTCAAACTGCCCTCCTACATTGATCACTACGATCATATGCTCATATTGTTCCGCGCAAAACGTCAGATTTACCCGTTCTATCTCTGCCAAACCGTATTCGTTTTCGTTAAGCTTACGGTCTGCGCCTTCTCCTGCCTGTCTGGAAATCACGTAGATACAGGTATCGGTCTCTGATTTTTCTACATCTTCCTGTAGCACTGCTCTTCCATATGGATAGCGGTATGGACTGCTCATCAGATTCATAAAATCTGACAAATTCTTCGGACTTAGTTTCTTGCGAAATTCTTCTGCGTACGCGCGTTCTCCTTCCTGAAAACTCTGATCATAATCATCAATCCAGTCCATCGTTGTAATCTTAAATCCCGCATGTTCCATTCCTTCCAGAATTGATACCACATGTCTTTCATTGACCTCTCCCGAACCGGTTCCCCCTTTGATCGTCATTTTGGCACCGGCTCCATATAACGCAAGCTTTCCGTGATTTATTTTCGGATTTACAGGAAGGCATCCGTCATTCTCCAGCAGTACGATTCCCTCCACCGCAGCCTCATATGCAAGCTTTTTTCCGGCTTCTTCCAGCGGCGTTACTGCATCGGTCAGTGCAGCTTTATGAATGCTTCTTGTTCTCATTGTAATTATGCCATCCTTTCTATTTTCCGGATGATGGCATATATGGACGCAATGCTCCTGCCACATTACTGATCGGCATTGTCTGAAGCCACACTTTTCCAGGACCGTGAATTACTGTATTAAAAATTCCTTCTCCGCCAAATAACATATTTTTCACACCCGGTACACTCTTAATCTCCATTTGGCAGGATGCAGTCATTGCTGCAAGATGTCCGGTATCTACTACGATTTCCTGATCGTCACGCAGTTCATATTCTACAACATGACCGTCAAATTCCACGAATACCGTTCCGCGTCCCGTTACTTTCTGCATGACAAATCCTTCTCCGCCGAATAATCCCGAACTGAATTTCTTATTAAAGAATACCGACAATTCCACTCCTGCCTCACTTGCAAGGAATGCACTCTTCTGAAATACCATCTCCTGTCCCGGTCCGATTTCGAACGCTTTGATCGATCCCGGGAAACAAGATGCAAATGCGATCATCCCGTTACCGCCTTCTGCGGTATAGATATTCTGAAATATATGCTCTCCGGAGAACATCCTTCCGAATGCTTTACCTATTCCTCCGTTTGTCGTTGTCTCCATCTTCATATTCGGTGACATCCATGACATTCCACCGCCTTCTGTGATCATCTTTTCCCCACCATCAAGATAACAAATGACTACTGGTAACGTTTCGCCCTGAATTTCGTATCTCATAAATTGATACCTCCTGATATTATTTATACATCTTTAAATTCGCTTCTTAAATTGTATTAACAATATTATAGCATTCCGGGTTCTTTTCTACAATTAGTATTTCATTTGCTGAGGAATTTATCATCGTGGCTTACCCCGGTCCATGAGAAAGACTTTGTATGCTGTTTGTTGCTGGATGTCACGATGCAGAAGTTCTAAAGCCGTCCGAATCTGTCACTGACAAAACCATCCACAATAAGCTGCCAGTAACAGGTTATATAAACACACTTCCAGTATTTAATTATTATGACATGCGAAAACGTAGGAATTAAACACCAAGCGTCTCTACAAATTTCAGGAACGCTTTCCGTCCCTCCTCCGTACACTTATAAACACCAGCATCCTCCAGCACATGCACAAAGACTTCTCCGACCTCTTTTTTCAGAATCTCCATCACATTTGCTTCCGTGATTTCTTCATATTTGGAGCTGAATATTTCCGCCCAGTCTGCATGTTTGGCAATTTTTTCGTTGCTTCTGATATCTTCATGATTTACCAGATAGTCTGCCAGGATCTCCAGTTCTTCTTTCAGTCTGGATGGAAGGACTGCCAGTCCCATTACTTCGATCAGGCCGATGTTTTCTTTCTTGATGTGATGATACTCAGCATGCGGGTGATATACCCCCAGTGGATGTTCTTCTGTCGTAATATTATTACGCAAGGTAAGATCCAGTTCGAACATGCCGTCCCGCATTCTTGCGATCGGAGTGATCGTATTGTGTGGCTCTCCATCTGTATTCGCATAGATGAATGCATCTTCATCTGTATAGTTTCGCCAGCATCTGAGGATATGATCTGCCAGATCTATCAGGCGTTTCTCATCTTTGTGACGAATTCGGATGACAGATAACGGCCATTTTACGATTCCGGCCTCAACATCTTCATATCCCGGGATTGTAATTTTAATCTCGATCGGCGCTTTTGCCATTGCAAATGTATAGTGTCCCCCCTGGAAATGATCGTGACTTAAGATAGAACCGCCAACGATTGGGAGATCTGCATTAGATCCCAGGAAATAATGTGGAAATAATTTTACGAAATCAAATAATTTCTCAAATGCTTTCTTATCAATCTTCATCGGGATATGCTGTCCGTTAAATACGATGCAATGCTCGTTATAGTACACATATGGTGAATACTGGAATCCCCATTTTCCACCTGCAATCTCGATTGGTATAATCCTGTGGTTTTCTCTTGCCGGATGGTCAAGACGTCCTGCATATCCTTCATTTTCCATACAAAGCAGACATTTCGGATATGCGGTATTCTTTGCATTTCTTGCTGCAGCGATCGCCTTTGGATCCTTCTCCGGCTTGGACAGATTAATTGTGATGTCAATCTTACCATATGGGGAATCTACTTTCCACTTCATGTCCTTTTTCACACGGTATCTGCGGATATAATTGCTGTCCTGACTTAATTTGTAGAAATATTCTGTCGCAGCTTCCGGAGATTCTTCATATTTTTCCGCAAATGTCTTCTGTACCTGAGCCGGTCTTGGTACCAGACAATTCATGATCTTCGTATCGAAAAGATCACGGAATCCGATACTGTCTTCAATGATTCCTCTTTTTACCGCCTCATCCAGTAATCCTTCCAGAACTGCTTCCAGCTCGATGGAACTGCTGTCGATTTCTACATCTTCATATGAATCTTCCTGGAATAATTCTAACAATAAATTTGTTGTGTAAATTCTCTCACATTCCGGTGTCAGTCCGGTCTGAATACCATATTCTACCAGTTTCTTAATATTTTCATACAACATATTCTGATCCTTCCGTTCTTTTTTCTATTCTGTGAATTTATACAATCTTTGCTCCGTCACCGATATCTACTACATAGAATTCTGCTTCATGTCCGACTTTTTCTTTATATGTCTTTCCAATCTCCTCGATAAACTTATCTACCGTTCCTTCTTCAACGATGCTGACCGTACATCCACCGAATCCGCCTCCGGTGATACGTGAACCGATAACCCCCGGCATTGCCTGCGCCAGATCTACCAGAATATCTATCTCTTCGCAGGACACTTCATAATCATAACGAAGTGACTCATGAGATGCATTCATAAGCTGTCCGAATAATTTCACATCGTTGTTACGGAGTGCTTCTACTGCACGAATAGTTCTCTGATTCTCATATACCGCATGTTTCGCACGCTTCTGTCTGACCGGATCTTTGATCGCATCCTTGTACTGTTCGAATCCGTCCTCTGTAAGATCTCCAAGTGTCTTTATATCTGTAACCTTCTGAAGTTCCTTTAATGCAGTCTCACATTCATTTCTTCTGTCATTGTAAGCAGAATCAACCAGACTGTGCTTTACCTTACTGTTGATGATCACGATCTTCGCATTTTCAAGAACGACCGGTGCATATTCGTATTTTAATGTATTGGTATCCAGGAAAATTGCATGATCTTTCTTACCCATCGCACTTGCGAACTGATCCATAATTCCACAGTTGCATCCATTGAAATTATTCTCCGAATACTGTCCGATCAATGCAAGATCGATCATGGAGAGATCTTCAAATCCAAATGTATCTTTTAACATCAGTCCTGTCAGCACTTCCAGTGATGCGGAAGAAGAAAGTCCAGAACCATTCGGAATATTTCCATAGATCAGGATATCCATTCCATGTGTCAGTTCATACCCTCTCTTTTCGAATGCCCACATTACTCCCTTCGGATAATTCGTCCATCCGGCATTTTTACTCGGAATCAATTCATCGAGACTTGTCTCAATGATTCCAAGCTTTTCAAAGTTCAAAGAGAAGAAACCTAATTTTCTGTCTTCTCTGTTCCTTACCACTGCCCATGTTCCCATTGTCAGTGCACATGGGAATACATGACCTCCGTTATAATCTGTATGTTCTCCGATCAGGTTTACTCGTCCCGGTGCAAAATAAGTACGGATTTCCCCGCCTTCTCCGTATAATTCCTGAAATTTTGCGATCAATTGCTCTTTCTGCATTCCATTACCTCCATTTTTAATACATTTTTATCATTTTTTCTTTCATACCTTAAGTTTCAGGCCTTCTTTAACATCCACTTACATACTTTTTTGTAGTTGACTGTCTTCTGTTATTGCTATAATATAATCATAATGAGATATGCAAATTCTCACAATAAGAATATTGGCATATTTTATAAGAATATTGAGATTTTATTTGTTTTTGACTTTTATATACGGAGGATGATATGAAAGGTATTCAGATTCTTACAGAAAAAAACAAAAAAGAAGTAAAAGAACACGGAAGTTACACTTTCCCCGTTCAGGTATCCCCAGAGGCAATACAGTCTTATGAACAGCATTCCTTCATGTGGCACTGGCATCCGGAGATCGAACTTACATGGTTCGTATCCGGACAGATGGAATATGTCGTCAATGACCAGCGTTATATTATCTCAGAAGGCGAAGGGATATTCTGCAACAGTAATGCTTTACATGCCGGATATATGATTGATGACCAGGACTGTAATTATATCTCTGTCACATTTCATCCCAAATTCATCTATGGCTACGAGAACAGTATCCTGCAGACCAAATATGTCGATTTTATCACTTCCAACGAATTCTGGTCTTCACTTGTATTAAAACCGGAAATTCCATGGCAAAATGAAATTATCGAATACATAAAAGAAATATATACATTAACCTGCCAGGTTCAATCTTCTTCCGATGCCTTCATTCCCGGATATGAAGGCATAGCGGAACAGCCGGAACTTCCTGACTATGAATTCCGTATTCATCTCCTGCTCTGTGAGATCTGGCACCGGCTTTATCTGCATTATGTCCAGATTGCCCAGGATACTCCGCATCCACAGAAGCATTTACAGCGTTTGAAAGACATTCTTTCTTATCTTCAGGAGCATGCTTCCGAAGAACTCAGTCTCGAAGATATCGCCGCCCACGCCGGACTGTGCAAAAGCGAATGCTGCCGCTTTTTCAAAAAATATATGCGGATGACCATCTTCGATTACCTGCTGTCTACACGGATTCAGAACAGTATCCCACTTCTTATGGACGGGGAGAATATTACTACGATTGCCGGACTTGTAGGATTTTCCTCACCGGCATATTATGGCCAGATTTTCAAGCGTTACATGGGCATGTCACCCAGTCAGTATAAAAAGAATGCCGCCCAGTCACCTTCCGGTGACTAAGCGGCATCTTTTATACATTTTTGCCCTCTCTGTCAAAATATTCTTTCACAAGTCTGACCACAACTCCTGACAGCAGGAAGACTGCTATCAGGTTCGGGATAACCATCAGACCATTAAATGTCTCTGCAATATTCCACATCAGTCCCAGTTCCATAGTTGCGCCGACAATCGCTACCAGTGCATACAATATCATAAATGGTCTGTTTGCGCGGGTACCAAGCAGGAACTCCACACAACGTGTTCCATAAAGTCCCCATCCAATGATCGTAGAAAATGCAAAGCAGCACATTGCAATGGCCGTAAATATCGATACCCAGCTTCCGTAAGTGGAAGTAAATCCAAGAATCGTAAGTTCTGCACCGGCCGCATCTCCATATCCAACCGGTACGCCGCTGCACAGAATGACAAGTGCCGTCAGTGTACAGATCACAATTGTATCTACAAAGACTTCGAATATTCCAAAGAATCCCTGCTTTACAGGCTTTCTTGTATCCGCACATGCATGAGCAATCGAACCAGTACCAAGTCCTGCTTCATTTGAAAAGATTCCCCTGGATACACCTTTTTTCATACTCATGAAGAAAGATCCTACTGCACCGCCGGTCACAGATGCGGGTGAAAAGGCACCTTTAAAAATAGAAGCGAATACTGTCGGGATATTTCTGTAATTCAAGATCACAACTCCGATTGCAAGAATAATATAAATGACCGCCATAAACGGAACCAGCTTTTCCGCTACCTGCCCGATTCGTTTGATTCCTCCAAGAAGGATCAGCCCGATCAATACTGCCAGAATAATTCCGATCACCAGATTCAGAGTACGCACATTCTGTTCACTGATCACACCATAATTATACAGAGCTGAATCAATTGCTGTCGTGATGGTATTGACCTGTGTTGCATTCCCCGTTCCGAATACCGTCAGTACACCAAATGCCGCGAACCGATAGGCCAGCCAGTGCCGTACATACTGCCTGGAATGGTGTCAGTGCTCCGTCTGAAGCTTCTCTTTTTTTCAACATCCGGCCGATTGTTACTTTCATCGCATATGGGAATTTACGGATCTGAAGAAATCCGGTTCTGATGCTTAATAAAAGCCCTACTCCTACGATGCAGATCATGGCCGGTACTCCCCAGATGAAGTTATTTACCACATTGTTGATTGATTCGATTGTTGCCAACATTACTTCTAGTCCTTTCCTATTTATAAATCATATTTTTGATTTTGTATCGCGTTACCGCATTATCACATTGAATTTCAACTGTAGCAGTATAGCACGATTTTATATAAAAGTACAGGATTTCTTTTTTCTTTATCAGAAGATTACCCGAAATTTCATACACGTACTTCCTTTCTTTTCTAATATTCTTTTCTAGTATTTTTACAACTGGTATGGTATATTTTTTCATAACTGGCTCTTTATCTCATGCCACTACTATTGTACAGTAATGGCAATTACGAAAGGAAAGAGGGTTTTGGTTATGAATTCCAATCTAAAAAAAATAATTATGACAGCATTATTCGCTGCGTTAGCCTGTGTTGCTACAATGTCCATCCGTATTCCGACACCGGGAACCGGCGGATATATCCATCCTGGTGATGCAATCGTAATCCTCGCAGGTATCATCCTTGGTCCTGTATATGGTATGCTTGCCGGTGGTATCGGTTCTGCACTGTCTGACCTGATCGGTGGATATTTTGTATACGTTCCGATCACACTGGTGATCAAGGGGCTTGTCGCACTGGTATCCGGACTGATTTACCAGAAGATGTGCCGTTACGGTAAGAACCGTTACGTCGCAGTTATCCTTGGAGGTATTACAGATATCGTATTCGTCGCCGGTGGATATTTTATCTGCGAGTTCTTCCTGTATGGAAGCGGTGCTGCTGCAAGTATCCCTGCTAATATTATCCAGGGAGTCGGCGGACTTATTATCTCTGCTGTATTATATCCGGTACTGATCGCAATCCCGGATGTACGCCAGGCAGCATACGAGACGAAGAATTAAATTTGCTTCTCCTGCATACTTTTGTATCAAAAAAGGATAAATTCTTTCCGTAACTTTGAAAGAATTTATCCTTTTTTTTTACAAACTGACTGCATTCACTTGTAATCTTTTCTAAACAAACTTACCTGTAAGCAAAACTAAAAATATTCCTGTTGCCAGTAAATCCGCACATCCGCCCGCACTGATATTGCGGGTAATATACGACGCATCCATCTGACATAGTTCATACGATGCATCCAAAACGTAGGCTCCTCCCTTTTTCAAAAATTTATCTGCCTCACTTTGTACTATTCTCAAGGTTTTCTGGTCGTGTCTGGAAAGAATATTGGAGTCTTCTACCTGACTCATCAACACCATCAGTGTCTGAAGCTTGATCAGATTCCAGTCCTTTTTTGCTCTGATTCCTTCCATAAGAGTAGGAAGAGCCAGATTTCTCACCGCCGGATATCCCCGGAGCGCTTCTCCGCGGATTCCGAAAGTTCCGTATTGCAGCAGATTTTTTTCACCATTACTGACTGCCGTAGTGCTATTGATATTGCGAAGTTCTTCCGTCAAGATCTCTGCTGTCATCTGCTGTTCCATATAAAATAACGCAGTAATCGTAAAAGTGTTTCCATGGGCTGTGGCATCCCCTCCGGCTGCCGCACATCTTCCGGCTGCCGCACAAAAGATCCCCAACGTAAAAATGAGGCCTTTATGGGTGTTCACTCCGTCTGTTGCTCTGTACATTGCCTGCTCTGCAAGGATTCCAGTCTTTCTTATCTCAGCGAACAACTCTTTCGGACTACATTGCAATGTATATCCCTGCTCTGCCATACGGATAAAGTAAGGCCGCAAAGCTTCTGCACTTCTTTCAAATGTATGTACATCCATATCGGTATGTGCACCGCATGACCATGTATCTACCAGACCAGGCTTCGGAGTTGTATATACCTCTTCCAATAGTGCCTGCCATGCTTTCGTTCCAATCTCTATGGCAACAGGACTGATCGTAACTTCCGGCAACTGATTTCCGTGCATATCGCGGCCTCCTTTCTCTTATTATCTGCTTCTGAATGTATGTTTCAAAATTTATTCTTCAAATTCAAACTCTTTCATTTCACGCACAACATCCATAATAGTTCCGTCACGGCTTTCGATAATTCCGACAACACGCTCACCAAACTGTACTTTTTCCGGTTCTCCGGCAATGGAATATGCAATGTCTCTTAATTCTTCAATGGTCTTAAATGGCAGATCTACATCTTTCATGGCCTCGATCAGGTCCTGACGTCTTGGATTAATTGCGATACCATAGTCTGTGATGACTACGTCCACACTTTCCCCCGGTGTTGTTACCGTTGTAACATCTGTACAGATTGCCGGTGTTCTTCCCTGCAGAAGCGGTGCAATAACGATCGCACATTTTGCACCTGCTGCCGTATCCGGATGTCCGCCCTGTGCTCCTGTGATCATTCCATCCGAACCAACTACTACATTACAGTTGAAGTTTACATCTACTTCCAGTGCTGCAAGGATTACAAAATCCAGTTTATTTACAACTGCTCCCTTGTTAAATGGATCTGCATACTGTCCGGCACTGATCCGGAAATGTTTCAGATTCTTCACAGATTCCACTGCTGACAAATCAAAATCCTGTGTATCAAGCAGACAATCTACCTGATCATTGATCAGAAGGTCGCACATCGGTTTTGTAAGTCCGCCAACACCAAAACGCATACGTACATTCCGTTCTTTCATTTCTTTTGCCAGCGAGATTGTAGAAGCAATCGATGCTCCGCCAACTCCTGTCTGATAAGAAAATCCATCCTTAAAGTATGGCGAATTGACTACAAATTTTGTACAGTAATCTGCCATCATTAGTTTTCTCTGATCTGTCGTCGGTTTCGCAGCTCCGGTTGCAATCTTCTTTGGATCTCCGATTGCATCCACTTCTACTACATAATCCACTCTTGTCATACTAATATGAGCCGGGAAGTTCGGAAATGGAACCAGGCAATCTGTAATTGCAACCACTTTGTCCGCATGTAATGCGTCCACCATTGCATAAGACAGCACACCACAGTCACTTTTTCCTCCGATTCCACGACAGTTACCATAATCGTCACAGGTAGGAGCTCCGATAAATGCAATATCGATCTGATTCTCCCCTGTTACCAGAGAACGCACACGGCCTCCATGTGACTGCATAACTGCCAGTCCTTTGAGCTTTCCGTGAGAGATAGCTTCTCCGATTTTTCCTCTTACACCGGATGAATAGATATTGGTAATCGTTCCGTCTTCAATATAAGGAACAATCGGATCATGTGCTTTTCCAAGAGAACTTGCACAGATGGTAATATCTTTGATTCCCATATCATGAATCTCTTTCATGACCATATTTACCACAAAGTCTCCCTCACGGAAATGATGATGAAAGCTGACTGTCATTCCGTCTTTGATTCCACATTTTACAAGCACATCATGAATGCTGTCTACAAGCTTGCTTCCATTCGAATTGATCACACTGGTAGTAAGTGGACCGTGTTTGCGATATGTATATCCGTCAAAATGATGTACTCCCTGAAATACTTCTTTCCCTGTCTTTTCCAAGATCTCTTCCGGGATATCTCTGCCTACTGCATTAATCATTTTACAAATCCCCCTTATATACGCCTGAAGCTTTTGCAAGTTCAATGGTTCTCTTTGCACCATCATAGAATGCGATGTCGATCATTTTACCGTCTAC
>OGCO01005310.1_pt1 | contig 12624 bp, 9 predicted proteins | sample 1570171 | NCBI WGS metagenome assembly OGCO01 (sample SAMEA4370583, study PRJEB24528) | human gut metagenome | reverse complement strand
AATCATTCTCCTGCAAGCGGGAAATGATCGGTGTGCTGCTGAAAACCCACGATCATGTGCTGGTATGTGACCCGGAGGGCGAGTATGCGCCGCTGGTAAAGCTGCTGCATGGGCAGATCATCAAGCTCTCTCCCACCAGCCGCGATTACCTGAATCCGCTGGACATCAACCTGAACTATTCCGAGGACGAAAACCCGCTGGCACTCAAATCCGATTTTGTGCTGTCCCTCTGTGAGCTGATTATGGGCGGCAAGACCGGGCTGGAAGCCATCGAACGCACCGTAATTGACCGCGCTGTGCAGCGTATCTATCAGCCCTACTTTGCAGACCCGCGCCCAGAGAATATGCCGATCCTCTCCGACCTCCATGCCGCGCTGACAGCGCAGCATTTGCCGGAAGCCGACCGTGTGGCACAGGCGCTTGATCTGTATGTGTCGGGATCGCTCAATTTCTTTAACAACCGAACGACGGTTGACATTGACAACCGCTTTGTCTGCTTTGACATCAAGGAACTGCCGAAGAACCTGAAAAAGCCGGGTATGCTGGTGATTCAGGATCAGGTTTGGAATCGTGTCACCCGCAACCGCAACACAGGCGTATCGACATGGTACTACGCGGACGAATTTCATTTGTTATTAAAAGAGCCGCAAACCGCAGCATACAGCGCGGAGATCTGGAAGCGATTCAGAAAATGGGGCGGTGTGCCAACAGGTGCGACGCAAAACGTCAAGGATCTGCTGTCCAGCCCGGAAATCGAAAATATTCTGGAAAATTCAGACTTCATCTGTATGCTCAACCAAGCGGCAGGCGACCGCAAAATTCTTGCTGAACGTCTGAATATCTCGCCGGAGCAGCTAAAGTTCGTTACCAACTCCCCACCCGGCGAAGGGCTGCTGTTCTTTGAAAATGTGATCCTGCCCTTTGCAGATAAGTTCCCACGGGACACCGAGCTTTACCGCATCATGTCCACCAAATTATCTGACATGTCAGATAATTTGGTTAATTAAGTGAGTTACGTTATTCAAGGAGAATGGCAATCCTCTTGAAATATAAGAAAACCGTCCATTTTCCTCGAATAATAATACACTGCTATTTCAGGAAAGCCGGAATACTTTCTTCTTCCTGGGGCAGTGCGGTTTCATCTGGATTATTCTTTGAAAACCATTTTTCGTTCCACTTTTCCATCGAACGGTCAACTGTCTGCTGGGATATATCCAGATAGATCTGTGTTGTTTGTATTGATGTGTGTCCGAGGATATTTTTTACAATTGCCAATGGCACCCCGGATTCGATGAGATGTGTCGCCGTTGTATGCCTCATAACATGAGGCGTGTAAGGACCGTGGCAAAACAGTTCAGGATGTTCTGCTTTGGCTCTTTTGGTATATTTTTCGTAAATTTCCTCGACTGCCGCTACTGACAGGTGATCGTTCCTCTGGCTGGGGAATACATGCCTGTTCAGTTCTATGCTTATTTTGCGTGATGCAATGTATTTGTCCAAAAGCTGTGTTGCACTGGAAGTTATCTTTACCCGTCTGGCTTTTTCGCCTTTACCAACAAGTGTAAGAATCGCATTGCCTTTCTCATCGTGGGTTACGTCCTTAACGGTAAGATCACAAATTTCTTGTGCACGCGCTCCGCTGGAATACATTACACACAGAAGGACAAGGTCTCTCCAGCCGAGCTTTTCTGTTGTATCTGGAAGAGAAAACAGGATTTCCAATTCTCTCCGGGTGAAAGAACAGCGTTGCTTCCCTTTTACCTTACGGAATGTTTTCTTGTAAATCTTCTTGAGGCTGTTCTTAAAAATATAACCAGCTTCCAGATTTCTGCTTTCAGAATAATCTGCAAAAGAAGCGAGCGCAGCCAGACGCTGTTTTGCCGTTGTCCTGCTGTTTTTCCTCGTGGTTATCAGCCAGTCAAAATATTTTGTCAGCAGTTCAAAATCCAATGCCTCAAATGTGATATGCCCGATCTTGATGTCAGTTTCTTCATTCAGATATTGAAACAGCAGTCGGAATGCACATTTATAAGAAGCAATAGTATTCGGACTTGCATTCACGGAAACCGGAAGATACTCCGTAAAGAACCTCCCAAGCAAGGAGATAAATTCATTTTTAGAATCATTCTTCTTCATAAGGCACCTCCACATCCGGGATTAAACCAGAGGTAAAAGATTCGAAGGCTTCGATCGCCCCGGCAACCTGACCCCCTGAAAACCGCATATATTTATCGGTATCAAGCAGACATTCATGCCCGAGGTATGTCGGAAGGAGTAAATCATTCATATCAACGGAATGTCCGGCAGCCTCAAGCTGCTGCATGGATTTTAAGACAAACAGATGGCGGAAACAGTGCAGACAGGCACCACGCTCATGGCAGTCTCGCTCACGCTGGTCAATATCTGCCAGTTTCAGGATTTCTGAAAACCATGAATCCATCTGGCGGGTCGTATAGTGGCTTCCCTCTTTACGTCCCGGAAAAAGAAATGCTTCTGGCTTGTGCATGATACCCAATGTCAGGCAGTATCTCTCCATGACCGCAATGAGGGATTCGTGCACCGGGATAACACGCTCCTTAGAAAATTTAGTCTTTTTCAGGAAAAGGGTTCTGTTTTTGAAATCAACATCTTTACGCTGGAGTGACATTGTCTCCTGGAGCCGGGTTCCGCAACTGTAAAGAATGCGTAACACCATTGGGATCTTTAACTGAAAGAAACTGCTGCAAGACCGTGGATTCTGGGGAGTCAGGTTATCCGCATAATGAAAAATACTCACTATTTCCTCATCCGAAAAAATATAAGGGATATAGTCCGACTTAACCTTAGGGAGCGTTGGCAGGAAAGACTGGTGCCCGAGTGTATTCAGATATTTTCCAAAGCCACGCACTACTGCCAGTTTTTCTTTTACCGTTTTGCTTTTTCCTGAAAGCGTTTTTGACCATGCAGACAAAATATCTTCCGTCAGCTCTTTCCCCTGAAAGCCTGAAAGGACTAAATATTGATCTAACAGCAGCAACACCCGGCGGTCATTTGAAGCGGAGGATGCAGACAGCACAGCGGTCCGCAGTTCAAGATAATCTGTCATCTCCCTGGCAAAAGAACTGTTAAACATGGTGTTCACCACCTTTCCACAAAAGCATTTCTGCAAAAATGCCGGTTGGCTCTGGCGTGGCAAGTGGACACAGCCGCATATTTTGAATATCTAATCGGGCATAATGGCGGATTGCATGTTTGGTTCCATGCCCCAACACTTTGCGGACCACCTCGGTTGAAATCCCGTCATTTACCATGTTGCTTGCAATGGACGATCTGAAGGCACGGCTGCCGTGTCTTTTGTCTGTGATATCAACTTCCGATTTGGCAACTAACATCCAGATGGCGGTATTGATCGCAAAGCTATCTAGTGGCTTATAGGGAATAGTGGCTGTCAAAAACACATTTGGGCAGTCAGGCAGGGGCGGTCTTGCGGTCAGGATATAATCCTGCAACGCATCCTTTACTTCCGGGAACAACTCCATTTCCCATAAATCTCCGGTTTTCTGCTGGATAAAATGAAGCCGGTTGTTTGTAAAATCAATGTTCTCAAAAGTCAGGGCTGAAATATCACGGGAGCGGATACCATAGCGGGACAGTAACAAAAGGATCGCATAGTTCCTGATGCCTGCCGCTGTGCTGCGGTCAACGGAAGCTTCAATAAGAGAAATTTCATCTTGTGTGTATACCGTTGGATGGGGTGAGTATTTTTTCCGGTTTATAACCAGCTTGGAAAAATCTCTTTGGACTTGCCCGCTTTCAAAAAGATAACGCAGAAATGGACCGATCCTCTCCCAATAGCGTAAATAACCAAGCTGCAGGAAGGCGGTTTGGATCAGCTCACCAGACAAATCCGAAAGAGTGGAACACCCAAGGTTCTCCAAATTTTTAAGGAAACGGCCGCAGATCCACCGTTTGTAACGGAGCGTAGTGTCCTTATTCCCATTATTACGGCAGTGGGAAATAAAAGAATCCAAAACATGCAAAAGGCTGTCGGGAAGCTCAACAGTTGTTGATTTACCAGCCCACAAAGCTTCTTCACCGTCAAGCCCCTGAAACAGCCGGTTTAGCTTAGATACGATTATTTTCGCCCGTGTAACTCTGGAAGTACAGACTTTCAGAGTTTCTTCGCAATAGCGGATCAGGATTTCTCCCATCTCCGGTGAGTAGTCGTCCAAGCCGTTTGCATCCATGCAGTCTGCAAATGCCTGAAGGATGAAATCCATGTCCTTAACAGTACTTTCACTGTAGGATGCTGACTTGAACAGTTCACGCAAATGCGCTGTCAAGTCACTAAAATTTGTACAATTATCCATCATGATAACCTCCTCTGTATTTGTTGTCGATTGGACACGACTTAATTATAGAGCAGGCATCTAAAGGATTATTGTTATTCAAGAAGTTTATTGTAAAATCATTATTTTTAAGGAGGTATTATGACTTATCGAATAATGTTACTTGTCGAATTAACCAAGCCGAGCGAGGTGAACGGTGTATGACGATGGAGCTTGATACCATTCTCTGCGGCGACAGTCTGAATGTGCTGAAAGCCCTGCCGGAGAGCAGCGTCCATTGCTGCGTGACCTCGCCGCCCTACTACGGGCTGCGGGATTACGGCATGGACGCACAGATCGGGCGGGAAGCTACGCCGGAGGAATACATTTCGCGGCTGACAGCGGTATTCCGTGAGGTGCGCCGGGTGCTGCGCCCGGATGGGACCTTGTGGGTAAATATCGCGGACAGCTATTGCGGCACAGGCAGCAAAGGCGATACCCGCGACCCCAAATATCCGCAGGGGCGCAACGGGCAGAACATTTCTCTCTGCCAAGCGGTGCGGGGCTGCAAGCAAAAGGACATGATCGGTATTCCGTGGATGCTGGCCTTTGCGCTCCGCGCCGACGGCTGGTATCTGCGCAATGACGTGATCTGGGCAAAGGGAAACCCCATGCCGGAGAGTACCAAAGACCGCTGCACCCGCAGCCATGAGCATATTTTCATGTTCACCAAGAGCAGACGTTATTTCTATGACTGGCTTGCCATTGCTGAACCCATTGCCCCCACGACCGCCCTGCGCAAAAAGGCTGGGCGCGGCGTGGGCAAGTATTCCGCTCCCGTTCCGGGACAACCGCAGACACAGAATATCAATAAGCCGAGGGAAAAAGGCAGCATCACCGACGACATGATCTCACCCGTCCGGGCAAAGCGCGATGTGTGGTTTATCAACACCGTGCCTTACAAGGGCGGGCATTTTGCCGCCTATCCGCCCCTGCTGGCGGAAACCTGTATTCTGGCGGGCTGTCCCAAGGGCGGCATTGTCCTTGATCCATTCATGGGCAGCGGCACAACGGGGCTTGCGGCGAAGCGGCACGGCAGGCATTACATCGGCATTGAACTGAACACGGAGTTTTGTTCCCTTGCACGGGAACGGATCGGAGGTGATACCCATTGAAAGAATTTAAGCCCCGCGATAAGCTCACCCAGCGTATGACCCGCGATGGCGCGGTGCTGGACAATCAGACCACGGGTGCAGAAATCCATATTTCCGAGCGCGACGCGGAAAAGCAGCTTTCCCCGGATAGGCAGCCTGTCCAGATGGGAAAACGCGACGCACCTATGAATCCGGCAGAGGATGCCCCCAAGCACGGGCGGCAGCTTCGCCCGCAGGAGCAAAAAGAGCCGGAAAAGGAGCAGCCCAAACCGCAGCAGCCAAGCGCCGAGCCATTTCAGCCGCAGGGCGGCAGCCCCGTTTCCAATATCCCGCAGGACATTCCGACTTCCGCTGCGCCGGGCGGTACAGCGGAAAAGTTCTTTGACCGTGCGGCCGCAGAGCATGACGCACACAAGGCACGGCAGACGGCGCGGATGTCCCGCGATGCGGCGCAGCAGCGGTATTCTGCATCCCGTTTGCAATTTTCCGAGGAAGAACGCGCTGCGCCGGAGCTGCACAAGCATATCCACCGTGCGGAAAAGGCCGCCGACAAGCTGGATGCGGCACAGGCAGCGATCCCCAAGAAACGGGTGCTGCGCAAGGAGCGTGTCTTTGATGAAGCCAGCGGCACAGCCAAGGCCAAGCTGCGCTTTGATACCGTGGATAAGTCCCCGCCCAAGCTGAAACCGAATCCGTTAGGTCGTCCGCTGCGGGAGGTCGCAGTACAGGCGCACGGAAAAATCCATGAGGTCGAGCATGAAAACGTCGGCGTGGAAAGCGGGCATAAAGCCGAAGAACTTGCCGAGCATGGCGCAGGCGGTGCAATTCGCTGGGAGCGCCGTCACCGCAAGCTGAAACCCTACCGCGCTGCGGAAAAGGCCGAGCACAAAGCGGTAAATGCCAATGCAGAATACCACTATCAAAAGGTGCTGCATGATAACCCTGAAATGCTCTCCGGCAATCCGCTCAACCGCTTTTTCCAGAAGCAGCGTCTAAAGCGTGAATATGCCAAGGCTGCGCGAACGGCAAAGGCTGCGGGCAGCACCGCGCAGGCAACCGCCAAAGGTGCCGAAAAAACCGCAGAAGCCACCGCGACGGCAGCGAAAAAAGCGGCAGAAAAGGCAAAGGAAGCAGCGGAGTTCGTTGCCCGCCATTGGAAAGGTGTGCTGGTCGTTCTGGCTGGTTTCCTGCTGATTGTCATGCTGATCGGCGGGCTGCAATCCTGCTCTGCGCTGGTGGGCGCGGCTGGCGGAGGTGTGGCTGCATCCAGCTATCAGTCGGAGGACGCGGACATTCTCGCCGCCGAAGCCGCCTACTGTGCGCTGGAAGCCGAGCTGCAAGAATATCTCGACACCTATGAACGCACCCATGATTACGACGAATACCACTATGACCTTGACGAGATCAAGCACGATCCCTATGTTCTGGCATCGATCCTCTCCGCGCTGCATGACGGCGCATGGACGGCAAGCGAGGTGCACGGGACGCTGCAAATGCTCTTTGAAAAGCAATATATTCTCACGGAAACCATCGTGACCGAGGTGCGCTACCGCACCGTTACCCGAACAGACAGCGAGGGCAATGAGTATGAGGTAGAAGTTCCGTATAACTACTACATCTGCACCGTCGAGCTGGAAAACTTCGATCTCTCGCATCTCCCCGTCTATATCATGGACGAAGAAACGCTGTCCAAATATGCGCTGTATATGTCGGTGCTGGGCAACAAGCCGGAGCTGTTCGGGGATAGCGAGTACATCCCGAAGTACATCACAAACCGCCCGGAGGGATATGAGATCCCGCCCTCTGCAATGGAGGACGAAACCTTTGCCGCCGTTATCACAGAAGCCGAAAAATATTTGGGGTACCCCTATGTGTGGGGCGGCAGCAGCCCGTCCACCTCCTTTGACTGCTCCGGCTTTGTGAGCTGGGTGCTGACAAACAGCGGCGTGTGCAATACGGGCAGGCTGGGCGCACAGGGGCTTTACAACATTTCCACCCCTGTTTCCAACCCGCAGCCGGGCGACCTCGTGTTTTTCGTCGGGACATACGATACTCCGGGCGTTAGCCATGTGGGAATCTACGTCGGCAATTCCATGATGATCCATTGCGGAGATCCGATCTCCTATTCCAACCTGAACAGCAGCTATTGGCAGGCACATTTCTACGCCTATGCCAGACCGCCGTACAACTAAGGAGGGCGGCTATGCTGACGCTGATCCCTGTTTCTCTTGCGCAGGCGAACGAGTTTGTGCGGCAGCATCACCGCCACCACAAGCCCGTTGCCGGACACAAGTTTTCCATTGGCTGTGCTGAAAATGGGCGGCTTTGTGCCGTTGCCATTGTGGGACGGCCTGTGAGCCGCTATTTGGACGACGGCTTTACGTTGGAAGTTAACCGCTTGTGCAGCGATGGCACAAAGAACGCTTGCAGCATCCTCTATGCGGCAGCGGCACGGGCTGCGCGGGCGATGGGCTACCACAAAATTGTCACCTATACCTTAGACACCGAAAACGGCGCGAGCCTACGCGCCGCAGGCTGGACGAACGCCGGACTTGCGGGCGGCAAGGCGTGGACAGGCAGCCGCCGTCCCACCCAGCCGCTCTATCCGGCACAAATGAAATACCGCTATGAAAAGCGGCTGAATGGAGGTTGAGCTTATCAATATTGTTTCCTTTGGGGGCGGTACGAACAGCGCGGCAATGCTGGTCGGGCTGCATCAACATGGCATCCCCGTCGATTTGATTTTGTTTGCCGATACAGGCGCAGAGCAGCCGCACACCTATTGCTTCATTGAAACGATGAACGAATGGCTTGCAGCACACAATATGCCCTCTATCATCACCGTAGAGAATGTAGACCGCTTTGGAAATCGGCTGTCCCTTGAAACGGAGTGCTTGCGCTCTCAAACGCTGCCCTCGATTGCCTACGGGTATAAGAGATGTTCACAAAAGCACAAGATCGCACCGCAGGGAAAATTCTGCAATAACTATCCTCCGTGCCGTGCGGTGTGGGCATCCGGCGAGCGCGTGACCCGCTTCCTCGGCTACGATGCAGGCGAGATCAGACGGTACAATCATTCCAAGACATACGACGCGAAAGACAAAAAGTATCATAATCGTTATCCTCTGATTGAATGGGGATGGAGCAGGACGGATTGTGTCCGGGTATTGGAAGCGGCAGACTTGCCGCAGCCCGGAAAATCCTCCTGCTTTTTTTGCCCCAGCATGAAGCGAGAGGAAATTATGCTTCTGAAAGAACAGCATCCTGATTTATATGCCCGTGCGATTGCCATTGAGGACAATGCCCGTCCTCGGCTGGAAAAAGTGAAAGGTTTGGGGCGCAATTACGCATGGAAAGACCGATTCGGAAAGGAGTAATCACCTATGGCTATGAGCAAAATTGACCGCGTTGACCGCGAAATCGAAAAGACCCGCGGCAAAATCACCGAGTACCAAAACAGGCTGAAAGAGCTGGAAGCCCAGCGCACCGAGCAGGAAAACTTTGAAATCGTCAATCTTGTCCGCTCTATGTGCATGAGCCGCGACGAGCTGATGAACTTCCTGCGCGGCGGCGGCAACGACGCGCCGCCCGTGGAAACCGCCTATCACGAACAGGAGGACATGACCGATGACGAGGAATAAGCATTTTCGCTCTGTATTCGCCGCGCTGCTCTGCGCGGTGCTGTGCATGACGGCCTTTGCCACCGTCGCTTATGCGGACGGCGGCGACTACTACGATGACGAGCTGCCGCCTGAAACGTGGCAGGAGGAAACGCAGCCGGAGGACAACACGATTGTCCCCGGCACTCCGTTCACCGAGGACGGCATCGCTGCGACCCGCGATCTCCTCTATGATAAACACACCAACAAGCAGTTTATCACCGTGGAAACCCGAAATGGGCATACGCTGTATATTGTCATTGACTACGATAAGCTGCTGGACGAGGAAGAAGAACGCTATCAGACATATTTCTTAAATCCCGTGGACGAAGCCGACCTGATGGCGCTGCTGGAGGACGACAGCCAGAATACGCCCGTTGTCTGCTCCTGCACCGAAAAATGCACCGCTGGCAAGGTCAATACGAACTGCGCCCTCTGTAAAACGGATATGACGAATTGTGCCGGAAAGGAAGCGACGCCGGAGGAAACAGAACAGCCCGACGAGCCGACCCCGGAGAAGAAAAACAATATGGGCGGCATCCTGATCCTTGTGCTGATCCTTGCTGCGGGTAGCGGCGGTGCGCTGTGGTACTTCAAGCTGCGTAAGCCGAAATCCAGCGTCAAGGGCGGCGACGAGCTGGACGAGTTCGATTTTGACGAGGATGACGAAGCCGAAGAATACGGGGATGATGAGGACGCAGACAGCGCCAGCGATCCCGATGAACAGGAGAATGAAGAATGAGTGTTTTGATTATTTGTGAAAAGCCCTCCGTGGCAAAGACCGTTGCCCTTGCGCTGGGTGCTGCGGAGCAAAAAGACGGGTATTTTTCCGGCGACGGACTGCTGGTGTCGTGGTGCATTGGGCATCTTATCAGCATGGCAGACGCGGGCAGCTATGACGAGCGATACAAAAAGTGGCGCTATGAGGATCTTCCCATTCTGCCGCAGGCATGGAAATATGCCCCTACTCCCGGCAAGGAAAAGCAGCTTGCCGTTCTGAAAGAACTGCTGCACCGCAGCGACGTTTCCGAGGTGGTGAACGGCTGCGACGCCGGGCGCGAGGGTGAGCTGATTTTCCGCTTTGTCTACGAACAGGCCGGATGCACGAAGCCCTTTTCCCGCCTTTGGATTTCCTCAATGGAGGACAGCGCCATCCGCGAGGGCTTTGCCGGACGCAGAGCCGGAACGGAATACGACGCGCTGTATCAATCGGCGCTGTGCCGTGCGCGGGCAGACTGGCTTGTAGGCATCAATGCGACGCGGCTTTTCTCCGTGCTGTACCACAAGACCCTGAATGTGGGACGGGTGCTGTCACCTACGCTGAATCTGCTGGTGGAGCGCGACGGAAAAATTACGATGTTCCACAAGGAGAAATACCACATCGTGCATATCGGCTGCGGCGGCGTGGACGCGGAAAGCGAACGTATTTCCGACGCTTCCGCTGCGGATGCGCTGAAAACGGCTTGCGAAGCGTCGCAGGCCGTTTGCGTTTCTCTCAAAAAGGAGAAGAAAACCGCGCTGCCGCCGAAGCTCTTTGACCTTACCTTGTTGCAGCGGGAAGCCAACCGCGTTTATGGCTTTACCGCCAAGCAGACCCTTGACTATGCGCAAAGCCTGTATGAAAAGCGTTTTCTGACCTATCCCCGTACCGACAGCAATTATCTCACCGAGGATATGGCGCAGACGGCAACCGACCTTGTTGCGGCGCTGCTGCCTGTGCTTCCCTTTATGCAGGGCGCGGAGCTTACGCCGGAGATCGGGCGTGTCATCAACAGCGCCAAGGTTTCCGACCACCACGCGATTATCCCCACGGCGGCCTTTGCAGGCAACGGCTTTAACGGACTGCCGGAGAGCGAAAAGAAGCTGATGTCGCTTGTCTGCTGCAAGCTGCTGTGCGCCGTTGCCGCGCCGCAGGAGTATGAAACCGTTACGGCGGTTTTTGACTGCGGCGGCAAGCCGTTTACCGCCAAGGGCAAACCGATCCTGATTGCAGGTTGGAAAGGCATTGACGCCCGTTTCCGCGCTGCGCTCAAAGCAAAGCCGGACGAGAACGGCGCAGAGGATGCGGCGCTGCCGGAGCTTGCCGAGGGGCAGATTTTTGAAACGGTCACGGCTTCTGTTTCCGAGCATTACACCACGCCGCCCAAGCCCTACACCGAGGATTCGCTTCTGTCCGCAATGGAGAACGCGGGCAAGGAGGATATGCCGGAGGACGCCGAGCGAAAGGGCTTGGGAACGCCCGCCACCCGCGCTGCCATCATCGAAAAGCTGGTAGCCACGGGCTTTGTGGAGCGCAAGCGGGCGAAGAAGGCCGTCAGCCTTGTGCCTGCCCATACCGGCGTTTCCCTCATCACCGTGCTGCCGGAGCAGTTACAGTCCCCGCTTCTCACCGCCGAATGGGAATACCGCTTGCAGCAGGTGGAGCGCGGCGAGCTTTCCCCGGATGAGTTCATGACCGGCATTGCGGATATGCTCACGGAGCTGGTAAAAACCTACAAGGTCATCTCCGGCGCGGAGGTGCTGTTCCCCTCCGGCCGTGAGGTCATTGGCAAATGCCCCCGCTGCGGCAGCGACGTGACTGAGAGCAAAAAGGGCTTCTTCTGCGAGAAAAACGACTGCCGCTTCGGGCTGTGGCGGGACAACAAGTTCTTTGCCGCCAAGCGTGCCGCTCTGACAAAAAAGGTCGCCGCCGCGCTGCTTGCAGACGGGCGGGTGAAGCTCACCGGCCTTTACTCCGAAAAGACAGGCGGCACCTACGATGCCACCGCCGTGCTGGAGGATACCGGCGAGAGCGTCCGCTTCCGTTTGGAATTTGACAAGGGGGCGAGGACATGAAGCTCTCCAAGCTGGAGCAGGAAAGTATCATCCTCTACAACGAGGAAGAATCCACCGCCAGCATCTACACCCACGACCCCAAGCTGAAGCGCAAGCTCAAGCGCCTTGCGGAGAAATACCCGGACAAGGTGTACCCGGATAAGGCCGTCCATGCCGGAGCGGTCAGCTACGCCGTGCCGAAAAGCTGCGTCAGCGTCCGGGAGCCGTTCAGCGACGAGCGGCGCAGGGCCGCCAGCGAACGCGCCAAAAACGCCGGATATACGCCGCCCGCAAGGAGTATATACTCCGAAAACGAATAAGAACCGAGCGCCCGCACAGGAAAGCCTACCCCTGCGCGGGCGCTGCCATTTTAGGGGTAAACAGCCCATGAAATGAAAGGAAGTGCCTATGACACGAAAATCTCCGTATCCGACAAGAGCGGATTATCCGGCATTGATTGAAAACGCCAAGCCTGCGCTGCGCGAGCTGCTGGAAGCGGCCTCGTATGAACGGAGGATCGCCGTTCTCAACGAATGTTCTCTCGATGTGGTCAATACCGTCTGCACGATCATGGTGCTGGGGCGGCACAGCCTCTATCTTCGCCGCAAAAAGCCCTTCAACGTGCCGGACGCGGTATTTGTCCGGTGGGCGGCGGACCTGTGGACGCTGCATGAGCAGGACAAGGCAGGC
>OGCO01005304.1_pt1 | contig 12642 bp, 9 predicted proteins | sample 1570171 | NCBI WGS metagenome assembly OGCO01 (sample SAMEA4370583, study PRJEB24528) | human gut metagenome | reverse complement strand
GGGAAGACCCGGAGATCTCCTCCGCTATCCGCAAGTTCGTCTGGAACGGCGGCGGTCTCATCGGCGTGGGTGAGCCCTCCGGCCATGCCTATCAGGGCCACATCCTCCAGCTGGCCAGCGTGCTGGGCGTGGAAGAGGAAAACGGCTTCACCCTCAACTACGACAAGTACAATTGGGAAGAGCACCCGGACCACTTCATTCTGCAGGATGCCGACCAGCCCATCGACTTTGGCGAGGGCAAGAAGAACATCTACGCCCTCGAGGGGACCGAGGTGCTGGTGCAGCGGAACCGGGAAGTGCAGATGGCGGCACACGATTTCGGTAAGGGCCGCGCGGTCTACATCAGCGGTGTGCCTTACAGCTTTGCCAACAGCCGCACCCTGTACCGTGCCATCCTGTGGAGCGCCCACAGCGAGGAGGAGCTGCACACCTGGTTCAGCTCCAACTACAATGTGGAAGTGCACGCCTACGTAAAAAATGGCAAGTACTGCGTGGTGAACAACACCTACGAGCCGCAGGACACCACGGTCTACACCACCGATGGAAACCATTTCGACCTGCATCTGGAAGCCAACGAGATCAAGTGGTATGAGATCTGAGTTCTCCGTTTCATAAGCAAACACCCCTCTGCATTCCGAAAGGAGCGCAGAGGGGTGTTTGTGTATCCGGGCGGCTCAGCGGGGAGAGCCCAGACGGTATTTGAAATCGTGGTAGCCGAAGCGGGCCAGCGGCTGGGTGGTGCCGTTTTCATGCAGCACCCAGATATCCGGCAGGGGCATCCCGTTGAAGGTGTTGTTCTTGCAGGTGGAATAGATGGCCATGTCGCCGAAGATGAGCCGGTCGCCCTCGGTGAGGGGGGCGACAAAGCTGTAATCGCCCACCACGTCCCCGGCAAGGCAGGTGGGGCCGCCCAGCCGGAAGGTGCAGGGCTTTTCCCCCGGCTCGCCCGCGTCCAGCAGGGGCGGGCGGTAGGGCATCTCGATGACATCCGGCGTGTGGCAGGCTGCGGACATGTCCAGAATGGCAAGATGTGTCTCGCCGTTCTGCAGGGTGTCCAGCACCGTGGTGACAAGGTAGCCTGCGTTCAGCGCCCAGGCCTCGCCCGGTTCCAGATACACCTGTACGCCGTACTTTTCCTGCGTCCCGGTGATGCACTTTTCCAGCGTGGCAAGGTCGTAATCCGGGCGGGTGATGTGGTGCCCGCCGCCAAAGTTGAGCCACTTCATCCGGGGCAGCAGGTCACCGAATTTCGCTTCCAGCGCGGGCAGGGTGGCCGCCAGCGCGTCGGAATCCTGCTCGCACAGGGTGTGGAAGTGCAGGCCGTCCAGCAGGTCGGGCAGGTCAGGGTACTGCGCCGCAGCGGCATCCCACTGGGCACGGGTGGTGCCCAGACGGCTGCCCGGGGCGCAGGGGTCATAGATCTCGTGGCCCTCCTGGGTGGAGTACTCGGGGTTCACCCGCAGGCCCACGCTCTTGCCCGCCGCCTTTGCGGCCGGGCCGAACTTTGCCAGCTGGTGGGGCGAGTTGAACACGATGTGATCAGCGTATTGCAGCAGTTCCTCGAACTGGTCGGCCCGGTAGGCGGCGCAGAACACATGGTTCTCTTTCTCCGGCAGCTCCTCCCTGCCCAGGCGGCTCTCGTACAGGCCGCTGGCCTCGGTGCCCGCCAGATAGGGGGCCAGCACCGGGTAGAGATCATAGTTGGAAAAGGCCTTCTGGGCCAGCAGGATCCTGCATTCCGTGCGGTCCCTTACGCCTGCCAGAATTTCCAGATTCTCCTTCAGCTTCTTTTCATCGATCACATAGCACGGAGTCGGAAGCTCATGTATGTTCATGGTCACACCTCTGTCATTTTAAAAAGGGCCGCCGAAAGCCACGCCTTCAGCGGCCCGCCGTTTTTACTCTACGGTCTGGGGATTTTCGTCCACTACCCACGGAAGTCCCCACTTATTTAAGGCCTCCATATACGGATCGGGATCGAACTCCTCTACATTGAATACGCCCTTGCCGTTCCATTTTCCTGTCACCATCATCATGGCGCCGATCATGGCCGGTACGCCGGTGGTGTAGGAAACAGCCTGGGAGCCCACCTCTTTATAACATTCCTGATGGTCGCAGACATTGTAGATATAAATGGTCTTTTCCTTTCCGTCCTTTACGCCGGTGAAGATACAGCCGATGTTGGTCTTTCCGACGGTTCTGGGACCTAAGGATGCGGGGTCCGGTAAAAGGGCCTTTAAGAACTGGATCGGAACGATCTCCTGGCCGTTATATTCCACCGGAGAGGTGGATAACATACCCACGTTCTCCAGGCATTTCATATGGGTCAGATAGCTCTGGCCAAAGGTCATGAAGAAACGGATCCGCTTTACGCCCGGGATGTTCTTTGCCAGGGCCTCGATCTCCTCGTGATGTAAAAGGTACATATCCTTCTGGCCCACCTGGGGGAAGTTGTACTCTCTCTTGATCTCCATGGGCTCTGTCTCTACCCAGTGGCCGTTCTCCCAGTAGGAGCCGTTGGCAGAAACCTCCCGGAGGTTGATCTCAGGGTTAAAGTTGGTGGCGAAGGGGTAGCCGTGGTCGCCGCCGTTGCAGTCTAAGATGTCGATGGTGTGGATCTCGTCAAAGTAGTGCTTTAAGGCGTAGGCAGTAAACACGCTGGTCACGCCCGGGTCGAAGCCGGTGCCTAAAAGAGCCATCAGGCCGGCCTTCTCGAATCTCTCTTTATATGCCCACTGCCAGGAATAGTCAAAATATGCTGTGAAGCCCTCTTCCTTACAGCGTTTTTCATAAATGGCCCTCCACTCCGGATCGTCCGTGTCCTCGGGCTCATAGTTGGCGGTGTCAATGTAGTTGACTCCTGCCTTTAAGCAGGCGTCCATGATGGTCAGATCCTGGTAGGGAAGAGCCAGGTTTAATACTGCGTCCGGCTTATAGGACTCCATTAAGGCTGCCAGCTCGTCCACATTGTCGGCATCCACCTTCGCTGTGGTGATCTTTGTGGAGGTCTTTCCCTCCAGCTCTGCCTTTAAGGCCTCACACTTGGAGACCGTACGGCTGGCGATCATGATCTCCGTAAATACCTCGCTGTTCTGGCAGCATTTATGGACTGCCACAGAAGCGACGCCGCCGCATCCGATAATCAGTAATCTGCTCATTTTTATTGTTCCTCCTCTTCTAATAGATCCTCCACATATTTGGGCAGCATAAAGGCTCCCATATGAAGATGGGTCGTGTAATACCATGTTTCTATCTTAAGACCATTCCACTCCTTAGGCTTGAAATCCTTGATGGGATGATACTTTTTCGATGCAAAGCCAAACAGCCAGTAGCCCGACGGACAAGTGGGGATGTGGGCCTGGTAGACGCGGCTGATGGGGAAGGAACGGAACGCCTTCCTGTGCATGCTGCGGCAGGCCGCCTCGTCCTCGTCATAGAAGGGGCTTCCATGCTGGTAGACCATGATCCCGTCGTCCTTTAAGGCATTGTAGCAGCTTCCGTAAAATTCCTTTGTGAACAGGCCCTCCGTATGGCCGAAGGGGTCTGTGGAATCGTTGATGATCAAGTCATAGATCCCCTTTTTATTTCTCAGGAAGCGCAGGCCGTCGTCATAATGGATCTTCACCCTCTCATCATCCAGGGCGCAGGCCACCTCCGGGAAATATTCCCGGCATACGTCCACGAACATCCGGTCCGTTTCCACCACGTCGATGCTCTCGATGGACTTATACTGCAACAGCTCCTTGGCAACGCCGCCGTCGCCGCCGCCGATGATCAGCACATTCTTCACATGGGGATGGACGGCCATGGGCACATGGGTCACCATCTCATCATAAATAAACTCATCTTTTTCAGAGAATACGATCTCCCCGTCCAGGGAAATAAACTTTCCAAACTCCTCGGAGTCAAACACATCGATCCTCTGATATTCGCTTTCTCCGGAAAAAAGCTGTTTTTCGATCCGGACAGAAAGCTTTACGTTTCCCGTATGCAGCTCTGAAAACCAGAATTCCATTCTGCACCTCCCAGTCTCCTTAGTATTGCCGTACTGGCTCTAAATATTTGCCAGGACCATTAAATGCTCCACAGCCGGATCCTCAGTTCCCTGCATGGAGCAGCCCTTTTCCTTGGCATACATGATATATTCCACAATGTCGTCGGTGATCATCTCGCCGGGGGCCAGGATCGGGATTCCCGGCGGATAGCACATCACGAACTCTGCGCAGACCCTTCCCGAGGATTTTTCCACCGGAAGGGAGATCTTATCAGAATAAAAGGCCTTCTGGGGCGACATGACCACCTTGGGGGAGATATATTCCCCTGATAAAAGGCCTGTGCTGTCTTTTTTATACAAACGTTCAATATCCGCCAGAGCGCCCACCAGACGTTCAATATCCTGGATCCTGTCACCGATGGAGATATAGGCCAGAATATTGCTGATATCTCCGAATTCGATCTGGATATCGTACTCGTCCCTTAAAAGGTCGTAGACCTCGATGCCCGCCAGGCCGATATCCCTTGTATATACGGAAAGCTTGGTCACGTCGTAGTCAAATACGCTGTTGCCGTTGACCAGCTCCTTTCCATAAGCGTAGTAGCCGCCGATGGAGTTGATCTCACTCCTGGCGTACTCCGCCATATCCACTACCTTTCCAAAGGACTCCTCGCCCCTTAAGGCCAGGTTCCGTCTGGAAATATCCAGGCTGGATAACAGCAGGTAGGAGGCGCTGGTGGTCTGGGTCAGGTTGATGATCTGACGCACATAATCGGCGTTGACCCCTTTATTTAACAGGAGCAGAGAGCTCTGGGTCAGGCTTCCGCCGGATTTGTGCATGGAAACCGCCGCCAGATCCGCTCCGGCCTCCATGGCAGACACCGGAAGATTTTTTCCAAAGTACAGGTGGGTCCCGTGGGCCTCGTCAGCCAGGACCTTCATTCCCCTGGCGTGGGCCAGTTCCACGATGGTCTTAATATCCGAGCAGATCCCATAGTAGGTGGGGTTGTTCACAAAGACGGCCACAGCGTCCGGATTGTCCTCAATGGCCTGGCGGACCTTGTCCACCTCCATCCCCAGGGAGATCCCCAGCTTCTGGTTCACATCCGGGTTCACATAGACTGGGACGGCTCCGCAGAGCACCATGGCGTTAATGACGCTTTTATGGACGTTCCGGGGGAGGATGATCTTATCTCCTGCACGGCAGACGGAAAGGATCATGGTCTGGACCGCAGACGTGGTGCCTCCTACCATCAGATAGGCTCCGGCTGCGCCAAAGGCCTCTGCCGCCAGCTCCTCTGCCTCCTTGATCACAGATACCGGGTGGCACAGATTATCCAGCGGCTTCATGGAATTCACATCCAGGGACACACATTTTTCGCCCAGAAGCTGCACCAGCTCCGGGTTTCCTCTTCCTCTTTTGTGGCCCGGCACGTCAAAGGGGACCACTCTCTTTTTCTTGAACGCCTCCAGTGCTTCATAAATGGGGGCTCTCTTCTGTTTCTCTCTATCCATTCCCAAATCCCTTTCCATTTTCCCATATGCAGGAAACGATCCTTTTCCGCAGGCTTCCTATGTTAAAAAAGGCAGATGATGCAATCCATCATCTGCCTTACGATTCCTATTCCGAGAAACGGGCGTGTACGGTCCAGTGCCGTTTTCCGTTTCTTAATGACCGTTATCGTTTCCGATGCTTCAATCGCAAATATATGTTTCCTGCTCTTATTGACCGTTTCACAAGATGATGTGCGCACTGCGCGTTGGTTATAAAGTGATCAGCTTATAAAATTTGAGCTTTTAACTCAATCAATAATGCGGTTTCCCGCGCCGGCGTTTGACCCGCCTGTCCGTGTGGGCTTGACTTCCGCCTTTCTGAGCGCGAAAGTGGTCACAAATACATTTGCATGAAAACGATAATGTCTCTTCACACTGGAAATATCATAACTCATTCTGTCATGATATGTCAAGCGTTTTTTGATTCCCGTCCCGGCAGGCCGCTTCCCGGCCGCTGGAAGCCGCGGCTCACTGAAAGGCCAGTGAACGGCAGCGCTGCCGGAGATCACTGCTCGGCTGCGAACATATGAAGGTTCAGCTCCTTGGAAAGATACTCCAGGACGTGGCTTCCGCCGATGCTGTTGCCCTTTTCATTGAGGGCCGGTCCATAGATGCCGATGCCCATGCGCTTTTCCACCACAGCCAGGATGCCGCCGCCGACGCCGCTCTTGGAGGGGATCCCCACCCGGACGGCGAACTCGCCGGAGCCGTCGTACATGCCGCAGGTCAGCATAATGGTCTTGGCCACCTGGACAGCGTATTTGTCAATGAGCCGTTCTCCTGTCTCCGGATGCCTGCCTCCGTTGGACAGTACCAGACCCAGACCGGCCAGGCTCTCTGCCGTGACGCTTAAGGAGCACATCCGCGTATAAAGCTCCAGGCTCTTTTCCACATCGCTTTCCAGGATGCCCTTGCTCTGGAGCAGGTAGGCGATGGCCCGGTTCCTGGCGCAGTGGTCCATCTCAGACCGGAATACCTTTTCGTCCATGACGATGTCCTTGTCGAGACAGAGGCGTCTGGCGTAGTTTAACATATCCTCAAAGCTCACGTCGGGCACCAGATAGCCGGCAGTGGTGATGGCTCCTGCATTGATCATGGGATTAAAAGGCTTATCGCTGGTAAGATCCAGCTTTACCAGAGAGTTGAACGCGTCGCCCGAAGGCTCCATGTTCATCTTCTCAAACACCTTATCGAACCCACAGTGCTGGAGCGCCACCATCAGGGTAATCACTTTGGAGATACTCTGGATCGTAAACCGCTCCTTCGTGTCTCCGGCGGAAAACGTTTCCATTCCCCTGGTCCGGATGCAGACGCCCAGATGGTTTTTATCTGCTTTGGCCAGCTCCGGGATATAGGAGGCGCACTCCCCCTCCGGAATATATTTCCGTCCGATCTCCAATGCATTTTCAAGTATTTTCTGCATGTTTTCACCTCTATTTTCCTGCCGGCTTTCTGCCCGCAGGGTTTATTCGTTCAGTCTCGGTCCCACGCCGTCGGGGATCGGGCATTCATAGACGCCGCCAGTCTCTCCAAGCCACTCTTCCCTGGCTCTCTTTACCAGTTCCGGATCCTCAAAGAGCATGATCCCGGCCAGTGCCATGGCCTTCCCGGCCGTCAGCATGGCTTTGTGGGCGATCTCCGTATTTCCATGGGCCGTCATCTGCCAGGTATGGGCCGCTGTTCCGAAAGTGGCCGTGGCCGTGGTCAGCTGGGCCGTAGGCATCACATAGCTGGCATCCCCCACATCGGTGGAGCCAGGCAGCACCCTGCCTGCCCATACCAGCGGCTCGATCCTTGTATTCAGCGGCCGCTCCATAAAGGCCTCCGCCTCCTGGCCATATTTTTTCTTCACAGCCGCCTTTTTGGCCTCCAGCTCATCGGCTGTGGCCGTTTCTGTAAAGAACCTTTTCGCCAGGGCAAAATCGGCCTCATCAAACTCTGGTCCCCCAACCTCTTCCAGGGCCTCGTAAAGCACCTCCGAAAGGACATGGTTGGGGATAAAATCAGAAAGTCCCGCGTAAAGCTCATAGGTCATTTCCGTTCCGGTCATCTTTGCAGCTCCCTCGGCCACATCGATGACCCGCTTATAGATCTCCTGCACCTGCCAGGACTTGGGAGCGCGGATAAAGTAGTGGACCCGGCTGTGGCCCTGTACCACATTGGGGGCAATGCCTCCCACATCCCGGTACGCGTAGTGGATCCTGGCGTCGGAGATAATGTGCTCTCTTAAGTAGTTGACGCCCACGCTCATGAGCTCGGCGGCATCCAGAGCAGAGCGGCCCAGCTCCGGCGCAGCGGCAGCGTGGGAAGTAACGCCCTTGAAATTAAAGAACACGCTCACATTGGCCAGGGAGGAGGTGGTCCATACGGCATTGGCCGTATCCGGATGCCAGGTCAGGGCCGCATCCACGCCTTCAAAGATCCCGTCTCTGGCCATGATGGTCTTTCCGTTTCCCTTTTCCTCACTGGGACATCCAAAAAGGATCACGGTCCCCTTCCCCGGATTCTCCTCCAGGTATGCCTTCACTGCCAGGGCTGCAGCCAGGGTCCCCGCGCCTAAAAGGTTGTGGCCGCAGCCATGGCCCGGAGCGCCTGCATGGAGCTGTTTCTTTTCCGTGGCCCCTGCTTCCTGGTCCAGACCCGATAATGCGTCAAACTCTCCCAGGAAGCCGATCACCGGTTTCCCGGAACCAAAGGTACCCTTAAAGGCCGTTTCCACGCCTGCCAGTCCCTCTTCCACCTGAAAGCCCTCTTTTCTCAGCAGCTCGCAAAGGACCTTCATGGACTGATGCTCTGTAAAAGCAGTCTCTGCACATCCCCAGATCTGGTCGCTGGCCTCCAGGATCTCCGCCGATTTTTTGTCAATTTCCTCCCATACTGTCTGTTTTCCCATAGTCGTGTCACCTTTCCTTGAAAAATTCGCACCATTTGTTCTGAATATCTATATTTTACCATTATTTGCAAATACCGTCAATTCTTTTCGGACTTCAAGGCCGCAAAAAAGCCGCAAAAAAAGCCCCTGGGGCAGGAGGCGGAGGGCTGCCGGAGACGGAAAATCTCCTTGCACTTTTATGTAAGGAATGCTATACTTATACAAGCAATGCCCTGCAAAGAGGGCGAACGTGAAGACAACTGGAGGTATACCCATGAACTGGAGCATCGTAATGAACGTCCTTTTCGTAGTCCTCATCATTGCAGCCATCGTGCTCGGTGTTCTGTACTACTTTGGACGAAAGCTGGAGAAACGTCAGGTTGAGGCCCAGGCCACCATCGACGCCGCCAAGCAGGTGGTAACGCTTATGGCCATTGACAAAAAGAAACTGAAGCTGAAGGAAGCCGGACTTCCGGCCATCGTTTATGAGCAGACGCCCTGGTACGCCAAGCGCGCCAAGATCCCGGTGGTAAAAGCCAAGATCGGTCCCAGGATCATGACCATGATCGCCGATGAAAAGGTATTTTTACAGCTTCCCTTAAAGACCGAGGCCAAGGTCGTGATCAGCGGTATGTACATAACAGAGATCAAAAGCGTCCGCGGCGGGATCCCGCCTCTGCCGGAGAAGAAGAAATTCTTAGACCGGTTCAGAAAGAAAAAGGACGATCAGAAAAAGAACGCATAATAAAAGACAGCGCATCATCCGGAGGAGATCTCCAGGTGATGCGCTTTTTATTTTCGCGGGCAGCGGGCCAGGGTCTGGCCCTTACGCCCGGCCCTTTTCCTGCAGGATATCCACGATGGTCTTCTCTGTTCCCGTCATGCCCGGCGAGGCGATCTCACCCATATGGCGCATGGTCTCCTCCGGCGTACTGCCGTTGATGCCATGGATATCGTCGATGAAGATCCCGTTCATTCCCAGCTCTGCGGACTGGAACGCCGCGTCCACAGCCACAACGCCCTTCATGGTACAGCCCTTATTCCCGCCGTGGCAGATCATTCCGGTGATGCTGCTGGCCATGTTGTTGATGGTCTTTGCCATCATCTGATCGTCGCCGCCCCACAGATAGACCAGGGCGCAGGCCATTCCCGTTCCAGCCGCGATCCCGCAGCCGCAGAAGGCCGATAATTTGCCGGAATATTCCTTAATATACATACAGATCAGATAACTAAGCGCCGTGGCCCGGTACAATGCCTCATCCTCCAGCCCCCGGATCTTACATACGCCGTAAAGGGGCATGGTGGCGATGATCCCGTGGGCCCCGGAGCCGGTGATGCTCATGGCCGGCCGGTCCAGTCCGATGACACGGGCCTCGATGGCGGCATTGCAGAGAAGGGATGCCGTTTTCTGCTCATCGGAGGAAAGGATCTGTCCGCCGTTCTTTTTCAGGAGATGACGGGCATAGGTGGTCCTTTCGTTCTTTAAGCCCTCTTCAAACAGGGCGTAGTTCATGTCATAGGCGGCCTTTATGAAGGAGATCTCTTCTGCCGGGACCGTTTTCGCATATTCATAGATCTGCCTCAGGGTATAATTATGGATCAGAGGCGTTTCCTCTGCGGCCTCTGCCGCCTGGGGCTCCTCCCGGTCCAGGATGGTTTTTCCGTTTGCTTCGATCCGTACCACATTGGTATGGGAGTCCCGGATCCGCACCATGGCTTCGCCGTCTGCGGTCTTTACCTGGGCCTCAATGAAGATCCGGCTGGTGATCCCGTTCATTTCCACATGGATCCTTCCGGCCTTCACCAGGGCCTCTGCCGCCGCATTGTCCGCTTCTGTCACATCGGCCAGGCTCTCCAGCTCCTTTTCCGGTCTCCCGGCCACGGCTCCCAGGGCAGCCGCATATTCATTTCCGAAAAACAGGCTGTTGGGGATCTCGCAGGTGTAGGCATTCTTATACATGCCGCTGTTTAATAAGAGCCGGACCTCCTTAAGCTCTCCCGTAAGATAGGATCTGGCTCTGGAGACTGCGTATGCAATGGCCCCCGGCTCTGTAACTCCCAGGGCCGGACGCATATCGTCTTTGATCAGTTTTGTAAGTTCATGCATGATGTTTCCTCCCTTAATGAGCCAGCTCATTGACGGCCCGTTCCAGCTGCCCCAGGGCCTTTTCCAGAGTGGCCCTTGGACACGCTGCGTTTAACCGCATAAATCCGCTCAGAGCCCTTGTGAAATCAGAGCCCGGATTCAGTCCCAGACCGGCCTTTCTGATCATAAACTCCTTAAGCTCCTGGTCTGTCATATTGAGCTTCCGGCAGTCCAGCCACACCAGGTAGGTGGCGTCGGGGATATTGGCCCGGATCAGCGGGATCCTTGTGTCAAAATATTCCTTAATATAATCCAGATTTCCGGATATGTATTCCAGAAGCTGCTCCAGCCACTCCTCGCCCTCATTTAAGGCCGCTTCCATGGCCACGGAGCTGAAGGCGTTGTTCCGGTGGATGTCCATGCCGCCCCAGTAGGAATCGAACTTCTTCTTCATTTCCAGACACGGGAACACGGTGGTGGACGCCTGGAGGCCGGCCAGGTTAAAGGTCTTTGTGACAGAGATACAGGTGATCACCTTTTTATCTGCTCCCGGTGCGGCAAGGACCGCCGGCGTATGCTTTTTCCCATGGAAGATCAGGTCGGAATGGATCTCGTCGGAAACCACCAGCACGTCGTTTTCAAAGCAGATCGTAAGCATCCTTTCCAGTTCTTCCTTCGTCCATACCCGTCCCAGGGGATTGTGGGGATTGCAGAGGATGAAAAGCTTCACCTCCGGGTCCTTTGCCTGTCTTTCAAAGTCTTCAAAGTCCACTTCCCATACGCCGTCCCGCTCCAGGAAGTTATTCTGCACCAGGGTCCTTCCAGTATTTTCTGTGATATCGAAAAATTCCGGGTACACCGGCGGCTGGATCAAGACCTTTTCTCCCTTTTGGGTAAACAGCTTGATGATCCCCGCCAGGGCCGGGACCACTCCCAGGCTCCAGCTGCAGAGGGATGGATCAAACTTCCATCCGTTTCTTCTCTCCTGCCAGTCTGCATACGCCTTAAAATAGCTGTCCGGCCGGGAGGTATAACCCCAGATCCCTTCCTCCGCTTTCTTTTTGCAGGCGTCGATGATGGGCTGGGCCGTCTTAAAATCCATATCTGCGATCCATAAGGGGATCACATCGTCTGTACCAAAATTTTTCACGCGCTCATCGTATTTGGCGGAGCGGTTCTGGCTTCTGTCCACGGGCTCGTCAAAATTATATTTCATTTTTTTACCTCTGCTTTCCCTGGATATTTTAAGGGCTGTTCCGGAGTCGCCTCCATTTTTTAACTTACAGTATAATATTACTCATAGTATAATTATTTTTGTTAATTCTGTCAATATATTGACTTTATTTTATTATAGTTTTATAATATTTCAACATAGAGTAATCTCACTACAAAATATATCTACGCATTCTTAAGGAGGATTATCATGAAAATCTTTATTTCTGTCGACATGGAAGGTATGGCAGGCATCACGTCTCCGTCCCAGGAACGGGAAGAGACAGTTTCTTTCCGCCGGGCGCTCCATAACCAGGTCCGCTGGATCATTGAAGGAATCCAGGCCTCTGAAAAAAATGGAGAGGTTGAGGAGATCACCATTGCCGATTCCCATGGAAGCGGAAGAAACCTTTCCTATGATGAACTGAGCCAGATGGATGACCGGATCAGCCTGGTCAGCGGCTCCCCGCGCCCGCAGTATATGGTGGCCTGTCTGGATGAGACATATGATGTGGCGTTCTTTGCCGGATACCACGCCGGCCCCGGAGAGATCTGCGCCAATATGGATCACAGCTTCTATGGAAAGGTCGTTTCATGCCTGAAGATCAATGGAGCCTATATGAACGAGACCGTTACCAACGCCGCCATTGCCGCCTCCTATAAAGTACCGGTGGGACTGGTCATCGGCGATTCCGGTCTGCGCAGGCAGCTGATCGATAAGGAAATGATGCCCTGGGTAAAATTTGTGACCACAAAAGAATCCCTTACCCGCTATGCGGCAAAGTTCCAGCCCCAGAGAAAGCTCCGCGAGGACACCATCTGTGCAGTGAAGGAGGTCCTGGCATCCGACTTAAAGAAGCTCCCCCTTTACGAGACAGCCGTTCCGGCCGTTCTGGGCATTGATTTTAAATCAACAGCCATGGC
>OGCO01005300.1_pt1 | contig 12651 bp, 12 predicted proteins | sample 1570171 | NCBI WGS metagenome assembly OGCO01 (sample SAMEA4370583, study PRJEB24528) | human gut metagenome | reverse complement strand
TAAGGGCACCTTCGGCAAAGTCCTCCTGCTGGCCGGCAGCAAGCCCTATCCCGGCGCCCCCATCATGGCTTCCCACACCGCCACCCACAGCGGTGCGGGTCTGGTCTTTTTGGGCATTCCGGAGACAATTTATCCCATCACCGCTCTGAAATGCGTGGAGGAGATGCCGGTAGCCCTGCCCGATGAACAGGGCGCATTGGGGGAAGCCTCCGTGCCGGTGATCTTGGAAAAGCTCACTGAGATGCAGGCCGCCCTCATCGGCCCGGGCCTGGGCAAGCTGCCCCAGACCCAGGAGGTGGTGAAGCAGGTGCTGAAACGCTGCGCCTGCCCCGTGGTCTTGGACGCCGACGGCATAAACGCCATCGCCGGACATATAGATGTACTGGACAGCCGAAGCGCTCCCACCGTCCTGACGCCCCACGATGGAGAATTCCACACCCTCACCGGGCAGTGGCCGGGGAAGGATCGCTTGAGTACAGCCTTGGACTTCGCCAAAGCCCACCACTGCGTCCTGGTCCTGAAGGGGCACCGCACCATCGTGGCCGGCCCCGACGGCAAAGCCTACCTGAACACCACCGGCAACGATGGCCTGGCCAAAGGCGGCAGCGGTGACGTGCTGGCGGGACTCATCACCTCCTTCCTGGCACAGGGCATGGACGCCCTGGAGGCGGCAGCTGCCGCCGTATGGATCCATGGCAAAGCCGGGGACTTGATGGCGGAACAGTATGGCCGCCGGGGGATGACGGCCAGCAACGTGATGTTGGAAGGCATCCCTGCTGTACTCAAAGAGCTGGAATAACGCTGTTTGAGGGGGAGTTCCATGAAAACGTGGCGTCGGAGCCTGCTATTGTTGACCGTGACGAGCGCACTCCTGCTGACCGGCTGTACCGGCGGCGGGAGCAGTGCCAAGAGCAAGCTGGAGGCAGCCCAATCGGTGTACCGCACCATGTCCGGCTGCACCGCCCAGGCGGAGATCACCGCCGACTACGGCCAGCGGGTCTACGGATACACCGTGGACCTGACGGTCCAGGGCGGCAGCGGCGTGATGACGGTGAAGGAGCCGGAGAACCTGGCGGGCACCGTCCTGACCTGGTCGGACGGAGAGACCAAATTGGCCTTCGACGGCACCGAGCTGGACACCGGCGCTCTGTCCGACAGCGGTCTCTCTCCGGCGGACGCCATGCCGACGATTTTGACCGCCTGCCAGGGCGGCGAGATTGTGGACTGCTGCATGGAAGAGCAGGAGGGCACCCAGGTGCTCCACGGCACCTTGGACTTGGACGGCGACCAGGGCGGGCAGATCCAGTGCTGGTTCCAGCCGGACAGCTACGGCCTCCTGCGGGCGGAACTTTCCCAAGATGGGGTGACAGTGGTCACCATACAATTTTCTGATTTTTCATTCACCTTCCCGGAAGGTGGAGTGGAAGACAGCGGGGGAAGTCAGTGAAAATGTGCTGAAAACCCCACGCTGATCCTGATTTGAGAGATAAAAAGGAAGCGAATGAACATGACAAAAGAGACTAGAAGAACCTGGGCAGAAATTCATCTCGATCGCCTGGCACACAACTACCGCCTTCTGCGGGAACGTGCGCCCCACAGCAAATTCGTCGGCCTGGTCAAGGCAAATGCCTACGGCCACGGCGCCGTGCCGGTGGCCAAGAAGCTGGAAGCCCTGGGAGCGGACTACCTGGCCGTGGCCTGCCTGGACGAGGCGGAACAGCTGCGGGACGCCGGCATCAAGTGCCCCATCCTGGTGCTGGGCTATACGCCGGTGGAGTACACCAACGAGCTGATCGAGAACAACATCACCCAGACCGTCTACAGCTTGGAGGTGGCCAAGGGCTTCTCTGACGCCGCCGTGAAGCTGGGCAAAAAGCTCCGCTGCCACCTGAAGGCGGACACCGGTATGAGCCGCCTGGGCGTCCTCTGCACCCTGGAAAACCTGGACGCCGCCGCAGACGAGCTGGAGGCCATGTATCACCAGCCTGGCCTGGAAGTGGAAGGTCTGTTCCAGCACTTCGCCGACGCCGACACCTGCCCGGAATACTCCCTCATGCAGATCGAGCGCTATAACGCCATCCTCCACGCCCTGGAGGAACGGGGCTGTACCTTTAAGCTCCGTCACTGCTGCGCCGGTGCCGCCACCTTGAACTATCCCCAGGCACACTACGACATGATCCGCCCGGGCATCCTGCTCTACGGCTATTCTCCCGACCACGCCTGCGACGGCATGATCGACGTCAAGCCGGTCATGGAGGTCAAGAGCCGCATCGGCTCCGTGAAGAAGCTGCCCAAGGGCACCTGCATCTCCTACGGCCGCACCTACACCCTGGAACGGGACAGCGTAGTAGCCGCCGTGCCCATCGGCTACGCCGACGGCCTGAACCGCCTGCTCTCCAACCGCCAGGAGTTCATTCTCCACGGCCAGCGGGTGCGCCAGATCGGCCGGGTGTGCATGGATATGTGCATGATCGACGTCACCGACATCCCCGACGTGAAGATCGGTGACGTGGTCACCATCTTCGGCGAAGAGGGTCTCCTCCAGGAGAAGGCAGACACCGTGGGCACCATCACCTACGAGATGATGTGCGCCGTGGCGCCTCGTGTGCCGCGGGTCTATCTGGACGAAGAATAAAATTTAAAATGTGCAAAAAGCGACCTGCTCCGGCGGGTCGCTTTTCTGTTGGCGCTGGAACGCCGTCGCATCCTGTCGCATAGGCTACTGCGGGGGCATAAGTACGGAAGGTGACCCGGACCCGTATAAATTCCTCAGGCTGGTGGGAAAATAACCGTGACCCGCAGCGGAAGAGCGGCGGGTACTATTACGAATCACGGAGCGTGAAATTGTGGATACCAGTGTCAGACGAGGAGATATTTTTTATGCCGACCTCAGCCCCGTGGTGGGCAGCGAGCAGGGCGGCGTCCGGCCGGTGCTCATCATCCAGAACGACATGGGCAACCGGCACAGCCCCACGGTGATCGCTGCGGCGATTACATCCCAGCTCAACAAGGCCAAGCTGCCCACCCACATCGAACTGTTAGACCCCCACTGCGGTCTCACCAAGGATTCCGTAGTGCTCCTGGAGCAGATCCGCACGTTGGACAAACGACGCCTCCGGGAGCGGATGGGACGGCTGGACGAGGAGAAGATGGCCCAGGTGGACACCGCCATCGCCGTCAGCTTCGGCCTCCGTTCCCGCACCAGGGAGGTCTGAGTCGGCAGACTCATATTCTCAATTGAAGCAGCGACGCTTGACCTGTCAGGCGTCGCTGTTGTCATGCAGACACAGCAAAACAGACGCAGCAAAGCACTGCGTCTGTCCTACTGTCGCCCAAGCGCTTATTTCGTCGTGCCCTTGGTGGTCGTCTTGGTCTTGGTGTTGCTGTTGGTAGTGGTCTTGGTGTTGTCGTCACCGTTGACCACATCCTTAGCGCCCTCGGCCACGCCCTCGACTGCGTCCGCCGCGCCGTCTACCACGTCATCGGCCGCGTCCACCACGTTGTCCGCCGCGCTCTTCACGTCGTCGCCCACGCCCTTGGTGTCCGTCTTCACGTTGTCCTTGGTGGTGGTCGTGGTGGTCTTGTCGGTGGTGGTATCCGTCTTGCCGTTGGAGGTGACGGAGCCGTCCTCATCCGCCTGGTAACCGCTGCTGGTGGGGTTGTTGTTGGCGGTGTCCTTGTCGGTCACGGTGTTGTTGTTGCCGCAGCCGGCCAGGGTCGTCAGGGACAGGACCAGCATCAGTGCTAGTAACGTACGTTTCATAGTGATTCCTCCGTTCAAATCGGTTTGTCTCCAGACAACTAGAGTATGTGCGCTTTTGCAGGAAATACCCGTCCAAATGTTGGAAGAAAAAAGTGGTTGCATTTGGGGGAAAACGTGCTATAATTTAATCAAGAATCATTACTGTTAGAGGTGAGATATGATACAACGCCGCTATTCCCGTCAGCGAGAGCTGATCTATAATTGTGTACGCAACACCACCGAACATCCCACGGCAGACATGGTATACCGCTGGCTGCTGCCGGACAATCCCAACCTGAGCCGCGGGACGGTGTACCGAAATTTGAAGCTGCTGGCGGAGGAGGGCAAACTGAAACTCCTCCACTTCCCAGTAGAGCGCTACGACGCCCAGATCATGGAGCATCCCCATTTCTATTGTACCCAGTGCGGCTGCGTGTCCGACCTGGACTTGCAGTACGACGGGCAGCTGGACCAGCGGGCGGAGAAGGAGTGCGGGGTGACCGTGGAATGGCATGATCTGGTCTTTTACGGCACCTGCCAACTGTGCATGCTGGAAGGGAAGGAACCGACAGAAGGATAAGAACGAAAGGAAGCGTTTGATATGAGCAAGACTTATCAGTATCGCCCTCAGGGCGTCTGTTCTCAGCTGATGGAGATCACCGTCAACGACGGTATCCTGGAGGATGTGCAGGTGCTGGGCGGCTGCAGCGGCAACCTGCAGGGCATCGCCTCCCTGGTCCGTGGGATGAAGGTAGAGGACGTCATCCAGCGCCTGGACGGCATCCGCTGCGGACGCAAGGCCACTTCCTGCCCCGACCAGCTGGCGCAGGCACTGAAGGCACTGCCCAAAGAGTAAAAACACATTTTGCAAGAACGGGAGACCGGTGTGGCGTTTTGCCGCACCGGTCTTTTGCGCAGCTTCGGCGGCATATCGAGAATATATCCTGATAGTAACTATGAAAACACGAAAACAGAGGGCAAAAACGCGATAGGGGAGGGGAGAGGTGAGCGGAAAGGACAACACAAAAATTGGAAGAGAAAAGCGTGGTCTGTAAAGCTATAATACTGTACAGATAGGAGGGTGAAACAGGGAAGTTGTGCAATGAGTGTTGAAAACCCTGTGGATGATGTGGAAACGGGAAGTTTTAAACGAAATTGCGTGAAGCGGCTTTGAAACGAAATATGGTCGAAAACAGCCGAAAAAGCTCTTTTTCTGCAAAGGAAAAATACTTTACAATGAGAGAGGCGGAAATAACGCCTGAAACAGCCGAAAAGGGACGCGATAGGTTGAAAAATGAAGGGTTGTGGAAGGCGCGCTTGCAAATTCGCGGGAACAGACCAACCCGCCTCCCCCACGTCCATGGCAAAAAAGTGGGACAACCGGGGAAAAATCTGCTATACTATAAGAAAAAACAAAGGGGGAATGACGCCATGCACGCAGTAGACTTGACCCACGTGATCGAAGAAAACATGCCCGTCTACCCAGGCACCGAGGGGCCGAAAATGGTACCCGCCAACAGCTACCAGGAGAGCGGCTTCCGGGAGACCTGCCTGACCTTCTACTCCCACACCGGCACCCACATGGACGCCCCGGCCCACCTGTACCCCACCGGCAAGACGCTGAATGTGCTGCCTATCACCCAGTTCTCTGGCACCGCCGTGGTCATCCACTGTCCGGAGCTGCAGGCCGGGGAGCGCATCGCCATGCACCACATCCGCAAGCAGTGGGAGGCGGCCAACCAGGCGGAGTTCATCCTCTTCCACACCGGCTGGAGCCGGTACTGGGGACAGCCAGAGTATTTTGGTGACTACCCTTATATCACCCACCAGGTGGCGGACTGGCTGCTGAAAACGGGGAAGAAGGGCATCGGTCTGGACACCATCGGACTGGACCCCATCGCCGACGAAACCCTGACCCTGCACCGGAAACTGCTGACCGATGACCGGATGGTCATCATCGAGAACCTGACCAACCTGGAGCAGGTGGGGGACGGGGTGGTGTTCTTCTGCGCCCTGCCTCTGAAACAGGCGGACGCGGACGGCGCACCGGTTCGGGCGGCGGCTTTTTGGGCAGACTGATGTTGCCGATGAGAAACATCGCCAAAAAAACGACCTGTAATTTTGTGAGAAAAAACAAGGGAAAAAGGGTGACAAACACAAGCGGCTATGGTATACTGTGGTTGTGCTTAATTAAGAATGAATCCCAATAAGGAGGAAGATCATTATGAAAGATACCTACATTTCCGATTCCGTCCTGTACGTGGGCGTGGACGACAAGACCATCGACCTGTTCGAGAGCCAGTATGTCGTGCCCAACGGCGTCTCCTATAACTCCTATGTCATCATGGACGACAAGATCGCCATCATGGACACCGTAGACCCCCGCAAGACCACCGAGTGGCTGGCCAATGTGGAGCAGGCTCTGGCAGGCCGTCTGCCTGACTACCTGGTCATCCACCACATGGAACCGGACCACGCAGGCAGCATCCAGCAGCTGGCGGAGAAGTATCCCGACATGAAGTTCGTCTCCAACCCCAAGCTGTTCGCCATGATGGAACAGTTCTATGACTTCGACTTCCAGAGCCGCAAGGTGGTCGTCAACGAGGGCGACACCCTGGAGTTGGGTCACCACACCCTGACCTTCGTCATGGCTCCCATGGTGCACTGGCCTGAAGTCATGGTCAGCTATGAGAGCGCCGAGAAAATTTTGTTCTCCGCGGACGGCTTTGGCAAGTTCGGTGCCCTGGACACCGAGGAAGATTGGGACTGCGAAGCTCGCCGTTACTATATCAACATCGTGGGCAAGTACGGTGCCAACGTCATGGCTCTGCTCCAGAAGGCAGCCACTCTGGACATCGCCACCATCTGCCCCCTCCACGGCCCCATCCTGAAGGAAGACCTGGGCCACTATATTGGCAAGTACCTGACCTGGGCCAGCTATGAACCGGAAGACGAAGGCGTCACCATCGTCTACGGCTCCATCCACGGCCACACCGCCAAGGCTGCCAAGCTCATGCAGAAGATGCTGGAAGAACGTGGCCAGAAGGTGGAGATCTTCGACCTGGCTCGTGACGACATGGCCGAGGCCATCGAGTGCGCTTACCGCTATGACAAGCTGGTCATCGCCACCGTCACCTATGATGCCGGCGTCTTCCCCGTGGTGGAGGACTTCGTCTATCACCTGAAGCTGAAGAACTATCAGAAGCGCACCGTGGGCATCATCCAGAACGGTTCCTGGGGTCCTGTGGCCGGCAAGAAGGTCAAGGAAGCCATGGAAACCCTGAAGGACATCAAGATCGTTGATCCCATGGTCACCATCCGCTCCGCCCTGAAGGAGGGCAACCTGACCGCTATGGAAGCCCTGGCTGACGCGCTGGTAGCAAAGTAAGACGACACGATTACACGCATTGCAACCCCCCTACAGAGAAAGCCCTCTCCGGTCCTGTGCCGGAGGGGGCTTTCGATTTGACTGAGCGCAGGGCGCTGTGGTTCACAGGGGGGCGGACTCCCCTTCCAGGGTCTTGGTGATCTCGATGAGCTCATAGGCGGCCTGGGGGAGGGCGTACTTTTTGGAGTAGAGGAAGCCCTGTGGGATGATGATCTCCGGGTCAAATTTCCGCAGGACCAGACCCAGCCTGCGCAGCTGCTCTCGGATGTAGCTGCCGGAGACGCAGACGAAGCCCACGAAATTCCCCAGGATGACCGTGTTGAGCATACAGAGGATCTGCTCATGGAAGGAGTGGATCTGGGGCGTGACGCCGGCCTCCTCAAAGGCCTTCATGATCAGAAAGTAGACCTTGGAGCTTTTGCCCAGGGAGGAGATCTCCACATTGTTCAGATCCGCCAGTGTGATCTCCGCCTTGTTGGCCAGGGGATGGTCCGGCCGCATGACGCACTCCACTGACGCCGACGAGATGGGCAGCTGCACCAGGTCGTCAAAGGCGTCCTGTTGGGGCAGGGAGTTGAAGGAGAGCTGGAGGGTGCCCCGGCGGAGCTTTTCGATCTGCACGTTCATGGAGTCCTCCTCCACGCTCAGGCGCATCAGCGGGAACCGCTGGCGGAATTCCGGCGAGCAGATATACCGCTGTAGATTCATGCCCAGGGTGGGGGAGATGCCCAGATGCAGCGTCTGCTGCCACTGGGTGGAGAGTTCTTGCAAGATGGTCTCGGTTTTTTCGCACTCCTGCAAAATGTGCTGGGCGTGGAGGACATATTGCTCCCCCTCCGGCGTGAACACCACGCCATTGGCCTGACGATCCAGCAGCTGGATGCCCGTCTGCTGTTCCAGTGCCTTGACCGCAAGAGAGATGGCCGGCTGGGTGACAAACAGCTCCTCGCTAGCTTTGGTGTAGCTGCGGTGACGATAAAGTGCGGTCAGGTAGGTCAACCGCTTCAGATCCAACATAGTCGGACTCCTTTCTGCCCTTGTTGGCTATAAATCTTTTTTATAAGCGGATAAATGATAGCATAATGCGCAAGAGATTTCAACCGGACGGGAGGCGTTTTGTTAGAAACGTCAAAAAATATGCGCTGGCCCAGGAAAAATGGGAAATGTGCCAAAAGTTTTTTTAATCGTGCTATAAAATGAGTTAATTTGCAATCCTGCCGGAGATTCCCTATAATGCAGACAACAGATCGGCCGACAAACACAAAAGCATCAAAGTAAAGGGGAATTTTAACATGACAGGCACCATGAAAGGCATTTGCAAGATGCGTCCCGCTGTTGGGGCAGAGTATCGGACCGATATTCCCATCCCGCAGATCGGGGATGACGATGTATTGATGAAGGTCCACGCCACAGCAATCTGCGGCACCGACCTGCACATCTACAACTGGAATGAATACGCAGCCACCCGGATGAAGGACCTCCCCATGGTGTTCGGACACGAGACCGCCGGTGAGATCGTAGAGATGGGCAAGAACGTGTCCGGCTACCAGATCGGGGATCGCATTGCAGTGGAGACCCACGTTCCCTGTGGACACTGCTTGCAGTGCCGGATCGGGAACCCTCACATCTGTGAAAATATGCACGTTTTTGGCGTTACCGACCCCGGCGCCTTCTCCGAATACGCCGTAGTCCCCAAATCCTGTATCGTCCGCCTGGACGATGCCCTCTCCTACGAGCAGGGCGCGATGTTGGAAGCCATGGGCGCCGGCGTCCACGGTGTGGAGAAAGCGCAGGTGAAAGGAAAGACCGTCCTGGTCAGCGGCTGCGGTCCCATCGGCCTGATGGCCATCGGCGCATGCAAGGTTCACGGGGCGAAACAGATCATCGCCTGTGATATGTTTGATGAAAAGCTGGAGCTGGCCAAGGTCATGGGGGCGGACATCATCATCAACAGCGGCAAAGAGTCCGTGATTGATGCGGTGCGTCAGGCCACCGATGGCAGCGGCGCAGATGCGGCCATCGACATCACCGGCAATGGGAAGGCCATCGTAGATGGCATCCGTGCCCTGAGAAAGGCTGGCATCATGGTCTCCGTGGGGCTGCCCGACGGCGAGATCCCCATCAACCTGACGGAGGACATCATCTACCGGGAGGTCACCTACACCGGTATCTCCGGACGGCGGATGTTTGAGACCTGGGAGGATTGTATGCAGATCATCCAGACCCCCGGCTTCTCCCTGGAGCCCGCCATCGGCGGCGTGTACCCGCTCTCTGACTTTGAAGAAGCCCTCAACAAGATCAAGTCCGGCGTGCCCGGCAAGATGATCCTCATTCCGTGAGAAGAGAGAAAAAAAGAACCACCTGGATCTCCAGGTGGTTCTTTTGGTTTATTGGGTGACGGTGGCATCCGCCTGGGTACCGTACAGGTACTCCTTCACCTCGTTCCGGGTGGCGTTCCAGTCCTTGGGGACCAGCACCATCATCCGGTTGATGGTCTCGTTCCGGTAGGAACCGTCAGAGGGGACGCGGTAGCTGTTGATGGAGTCCAGCCCCATGTCGTAGCCGGAGAAGGCGATGCTCACCAGCTGGAGGGGATCCATGTCGGTGGTCAGGTCGTCTGCCACGCTCTCGTAGATGCCCAGCAGCTTGGTCCAGCTCTCCTCCTTGGCCTTCTTGTACACGGTCTGGATGATGGTACGCTGACGCTGGGTCCGGGCGAAGTCGTCGCCCACCCGGCGGATGCGGGCGTAACAGAGTGCCTGTGCGCCGTCCAGGTGGTTGGTGCCCACCTTGAAGTCCTGCTTCCGTTTGTAGTTCATGGTGTGGGCGAATTTCTCGCTGTTCATGTACTCCACTTCTTCTTTGGTCAGATCCACGTCGATGCCGCCCACCTTATCCACAATGTCCTTGAACCCGTTGAAGTTCACTTCCACATTGTAGTCGATGACCACGCCGAAATTCTGCTCAATGGTGGCGTCCAGCAGCTCAAAGCCGCCGAAGGCGTAAGCGGAGTTGATGCGGTTGTCGCTGTAGCCGGGGATCTGTACGTACAGGTCACGCATGATCGACACCATGGTCATCTGCTTGGTGTTCTTGTTGATGCTCAGGATGATCATGGAGTCCGAACGCTGCCGCTGCTCTCCACGGGTGTCCTGACCCACCAGCAGGATGTTCACCACGCCATCCACCTTGGTGGCCACGTGGGCCTTGCCCCAGTCCACCGCTTTGATGGTGTCCTCACCAGAGGCGTCCTGGTCGAAGTCTTCCTTGGTGAAGATGGAAGCGCCCAACCGGTTGATCTTGCTCAGTTCAAACCCGCCAAAGGCGGCCAGCGCACCGCCCAGCACCACCAGGATGACCAGTACGATGAGCAGCACCCGCAGGGCACGGGACTTCTTCCGCTTCCGACGCTTCCTGCGCCGCGGTGCATTGGGGTCACCGTTCACCGGGGGGCGATTGCCGCCGTTGCCGCCGCTGCCGCCATAGCCGTCATTGGTGGGACGGGGCGGACGGGAGGCGGAGCGCTCCCGACGCTGGGGGACGTCCTCCGGACGCCGCCTGCGGTTAGAAGTGGGCTGGGGCCGTTCCTCCGGCCGGCGACGCTCTTCCGGCCGACGGGTGCGAGGCTGTTGGGGTTGAGGTTCCACCGTCCGCCGTCCCTGGGAGGCACGAGCTGCCTGGGCAGCGGCCGCCCGGCGGCGTTCGGCGTTGATCTGTTCTTTGGTTTTTAATCGTTTACCGCTCATGGAGTATAACCTCCTTCTATCTGCTGCTTGTACTTCAAACGGAGACCGGTTTTAAGCCAGTTCCCGCCGGGCGCACGCCAAAGCGGAGGCGATGACCTTGTCCATGTCATAGTACTGGTACTCGCCCAGCCGTCCGCCGAAGATGACCGTGTCATCCTGGGCAGCCAGAGCGGCGTATTTCTGATACAAGGCGCTGTTGGCTTCGTCGTTCACCGTATAGTAAGGCTCTCCGCCCACCTGCCAGTCCGCCGGATACTCCCGCGTGACGACCGTCTTGGGCTGGGTGCCGAATGCAAAATGCTTATGCTCGATGATGCGGGTAAAGGGGGTCTCCGCGTCGGTGTAGTTGACCACGGCGTTCCCCTGATAGTTGTCCGTGTCCAGCACCTCCGTCTCAAACCGCAGGCTGCGGAACTGGAGGGGGCCGTAGCAGTAATCAAAGTACTGGTCGATGGGCCCGGTGTAGATGACCCGCTCCGCCAGGGGGCGCAGGGTGTCCTTCTCGGCCAGATAGTCGCAGTTCAGCCGCAGGTCGATGCCCTCCAGCAGCTTCTCGAAGATGGCGGTGTAGCCGCCCTCGGGGATGCCCTGGTAGCGGTCGTTGAAATAGTTGTTGTCATAAGTGAACCGGACGGGCAGACGCTTGATGATGAAGGCCGGGAGCTGATCGCAGGGGCGACCCCACTGCTTTTCCGTATAACCCTTCACCAGCTTTTCGTAGATGTCCTGTCCCACCAGGGAGATGGCCTGCTCCTCCAGGTTGGCCGGCTCGGCGGGGGCGTTGCCGCGCTGTGCCTCGATCTTGGCCTTGGCTTCCGCGGGGGTGGCGATGCCCCAGAGCTTGCTGAAGGTGTTCATGTTGAAGGGCAGGTTGTAGATCTCGCCGTGATAGTTGGCCACGGGGGAGTTGACGAAGTTGTTGAAGGAGGCGAACTGGTTGACGTAGCGCCAGATGGCCTCGTCGGACGTGTGGAAGATGTGCGCGCCGTACTTGTGGACGTCGATGCCCTCCACCTTTTCTGTGTAGCAGTTGCCGCCGATGTGGGCGCGCTTGTCCACCACAAGACAACGCTTTCCCTGGCGCTTGGCCTCATAGGCGAAGACGGCGCCGAAGAAGCCAGCCCCTACCACGAGATAATCATATTTCATATTAAATACCACCTTTATTTCTGTGGAAAAAATGCGTTTGGAATCCATTCCGCTGTGGTTACAGAATAATTCATTATATATCATTTTGGTACAACAGTCAATTAAATGTCTATTAAGGTAGGGAAACAGCAAAATTACAAATTTATTTACAACTTTCCGAAAAAACTATGCTATATTAACATTCGTAATCCAAATGATAGGAGGCCAATGCAGATGAGGCGTATCATCGGTATCGATCTAGGCACGACCAACAGTTGTGTCGCTGTGATGGAGGGCGGTAAGCCCGTCATCATCCCAAACGCGGAGGGCGGTCGAACGACTCCGTCTGTGGTGGCCTTTACCAAGGACGGCGAACGCCTGGTGGGGGAGCTGGCCCGGCGACAGGCAGTCACCAACGCCGGCGGCACCATCGCCTCCATCAAGCGGCAGATGGGCACCGATTACCGGGTGGACATCGCCGGGCGCAAGCGCACCCCTCAGGAGATCAGCGCCATGATCCTCCAAAAGCTCAAGACCGACGCGGAAGCCTACCTGGGCGAGCCGGTCGCCGACGCCGTCATCACCGTCCCGGCCTACTTCAACGACTCCCAGCGTCAGTCCACCAAGGACGCCGGACGCATCGCCGG
>OGCO01005284.1_pt1 | contig 12701 bp, 10 predicted proteins | sample 1570171 | NCBI WGS metagenome assembly OGCO01 (sample SAMEA4370583, study PRJEB24528) | human gut metagenome | reverse complement strand
GCAGTCCCATGACGTTGAGAAAGTCGCCCTCCAGCCGCTCCACCAGCAGCGCGCCCTTTCCCTGCACGCCGTAGGCTCCGGCCTTGTCCATGGGCTCTCCGGTGGCGACATAGGCGTCGATCTCCTCGTCCGTCAGGGCGCGGAACTCCACCTCGGTACACTCCACATGGGTATATTCCTCACCGCCGGCCAACACGGCCACGCCGGTATAGACCTGATGGTGCCGCCCGGACAGGGCGCGGAGCATCTCCTTTGCCCGCGCCTCGCTCTCCGGCTTGCCCAGCACCTCATCTCCCAGCGCCACCACGGTGTCCGCGCCGATGACGGCGCAGTCCGGACGGAGCGCGGCCACTTCCCGCGCCTTCTGGAGCGCCAGCTGCTCCACCAGTTGGGCGGGCGTCAACGCCTCGGGCGCGTTCTCCTCCCCCTTGGCGGGCAGAATTTCAAAGTCATCTATGCCCATCTGGTGCATAAGCTCTCTCCGGCGGGGCGAACCGGAGGCCAGCACAATCTTTTGCGTGCCCATCAATTTGTCCCCGTACTGCCGAAGCCACCCCGGTCGGTACCCTCCAGATGGTTGCGCTCCTCGAAGCGGATGGCGGGCTGGTGAGCCATAATGCGGAACTGACACACCCGGTCGCCAAACTCCACCACGGTGTCCCGGGTGGCGTAGACGGGCAGCTTCCACTCGTCATTGTCGCCGCAGTAGCTCTCGTCAATGACGCCCATGGAGTTGGTCTGCAACAGCCCCCAGGTCTTGAAGGTGGAGGAACGGGGCACCACATGGGCCTCGTAACCGGCGGGCAGTGCCATAGTCACGCCCAGCGGGATCAGGGCAAAGTCTCCCTTTTTCAGCTCCATGCGCCGGGCGCAGCGCAGGTCGATCCAGTCGGACTTACCGTCAATATAGGTCAGCTTTTCCATCTCTGGATGGAAGTATTTGATTTGAATGGTTTCGCTCATGGTGATTTTTCTCCGTTTTTCTGGTTGTTTGTACAGACTCCTGTCAGTCAGCCGCACCAAAGGCTTTGGGAAGTCTGCCTGTTCTTATTCCACATCCCGGTAATAAAGTCCCCGGGTGAACCCCTCTGATGCTACCGCATTTCCGGCGCGATAGGCGTCGAATACACGCAGGCACTCCTCGGGGCTCTCCTGCGTAAAATTCAGCCGTAGCGCCCAGAGCCCTGCCTTTTGCCGTTCGCTCTGCTTATCCGCCAGCCACAGGGGCAGGCTGTTGAAGATCTCGTTTCGGCACCCGTAGGCCCGCAGCACCGGGAATTTCGCTTTCCGCCGGTCCACGATGCTGTTCTCCGCCTCGCAGCCGCGCCTGCACTTCCCGTCCCGCGCCTTATAGATGCAGTTCTCGGTGATCATCAGCGGCAGGCGGCCATAGACGATCAGCTCGCTGGGCAGGGGCTTCTTCTGGTCTCGCACCCGGCTGAGCCGCTGCTCAAAGGACAGCGTCACGGACTCCACGCCCAGTCCGGCGTACATCCGGGCGCACTCGGCGTTGTAGACCTCCAGCCCAAAGTCTCCGCGCACGCGCATGCCCGCCCGCCGGGCCAATTCAAGGTCGCCCAGATTGCCCGCAAGTACGGACTGAGCGCCCGCCGCCTTCAGTTCAGCCAGCTTCTTTTCCACATCTGCCGTCTCCCGGTCCCAGCGCACTCTGGGCAGGGCGACAGAGGGTTCAACGCCCCGCTCCAGCATGGGGCCGAACCACCGCTTCGCCTTGAGTGCCTGTTCCAGCGGCAGGTAAATGATGGCGGGATCCCGCTCCAGCAATGCCTGCGTCAGCTGATGTGCTTTCCGGAGATATAGCGTAAAGACGGGCTTGTCCGCATTTGCCCCGGCATTGTCCGCCTGGGGCGCATAGGGGGCGCTGCGCCGCTGGGGCGGCGCGCCCCGGAGGGCAGTCATCTGCTCCAGCGCATCCCGGCGCAGGGCGTTCAGCTGGGCGGCCGGGGCCATCAGCCCCGGATTTACCACGCCGACAAGCTCGGTGATCTCATAGGGCGTGCCGCCGGTCTTTTTCAGCCGCTCGGCGGTGTCCTCCACCGTGGAGGGACGCTTCAGCGCCGTCTGGGGCACCTCGCCTGACACATGAACCGTGCGGACGCCGTCGCTCAGCGCCAGCGCCATGGGCGTGCCGATGCGCAGCGCAAAAGAGCCGGTCAGCGCCACGCGCGGGTGCTCCCGGCCATAGTCCGCCCGGGCGGCGGCGAAGAGTTCCTTTGGCTCCCGCTCCTCCTGCCGGGTGCCAAACATATGGCGGCCCGTATGGTCGGTAAAATAGCCGTCGCTGAACCCCTGACGGGAGAAGGCGGTACGCAGCTGCTCCACCTCCTCGGCGGTGGGCTCCCGCCCCTCCCGGATGGCCCGGGCATAGATGTCCGTCACCACGGCCACATATTCCGGCCGCTTCATGCGCCCCTCGATCTTCAGGCAGGCCACGCCCAGATCCTCCAGCTCCCGGAGGTGCCCGGCCAGCGACATATCCTTCAGCGAGAGCAGCGCTTTGTCCGCCCGCTCGCCCCATCCATAGCTCAGCCGGCAGGGCTGGGCGCACAGGCCCCGGTTGCCGCTGCGGGTGCCGATCACGGAGGAGAAGAAGCACTGGCCGGAGTAGCACATACACTGAGCGCCATGGCCGAACACTTCGATCTCAATGGGGGAACGGGCGCAGATGTAGCCGATCTGATCCCGGGAAAGCTCCCGGGCCAGTACCGCCCGGGTACAGCCCAGATCCGCCGCCCGCTTCACGCCGTCCAGATTCATAACACTCATCTGGGTGCTGGCGTGGATGGGCAGATCCGGAGCCGTCCGGCGCACCAGATCCAGTACGCCCAGATCCTGCACCAGCACCGCATCCGCCCCTGCGTCGGAGGCAAAGCGCACCTGCTCCGCCGCGCCGGGCAACTCTGCGTCCGAGAGCAGCGTGTTCAGGGTCAGATAGACCTTGACGCCCCGGACGTGACAGTATTCCACCGTTTCGGCAAACTGTTCCGGGGTGAAATTTTTTGCGTTGCGCCGGGCATTATAATCACCAAAGCCCAGATAGACCGCCCCCGCGCCGCTCTGAACGGCGGCGGTGACCGCCTCCCGGGACCCGGCCGGAGACAGCAGTTCCAGCATGATTACTTCTTATCCTTGCCGCTGCTCAGGCGGAAGATCTCCCGCTTGGCTTCGCTCAGGTCGGCCTTCATCTGGGCGGACTCGTCCAGCGCCTCCTTCAGCTGGCGGCGCAGGCGCTCGCTGGCCTCCATCTCTTTGAAATAGCTGTCGGCGATGTTGGCGGCAGCCAGCACGGCGGCATCCATGGAGGAAACGCCGGCAGTGCGCGTCATCTCCTGGATCTGACCGCTCACGTAGCCGGCCACCTTCTCCACATAGGCCTCGCCCTCGTCGGAGATCAGGGTATACTCGCGCTGGGCGATGGTAACGGTAACTTTGCTCTTCATATTCGGAAATCCTCCAGTCAAAGAATGGTTTATCTGTTGTCTATGGGCAGAATCCGCCCAATTATGGATAGTAGCATTATAGCATAGTTTCATGGGTTTGAAAACGGAAGATTATATGAATCCTGCGCCCATTCCCGCCGACGCCCGTCCCCCGCGCAGGAGCGTCGATTTTTCGGTTCTCGCCCGCTTCTCTCTTGCCAGCGCGGGAAAATTCTGCTATCATATAGCTTGTAATATTATGCGCAACTGCGCTTTAAAAAAGGAAGGAAACCATTGAAATTTGAAAACCTGGGCCTCATACGTCCCATCCTGAACGCACTGGAGGAGCAGGGCTACCAGCAGCCCACCCCCATTCAGGAACAGGCCATCCCCGCCGCGCTGGCGGGACGGGACGTGCTGGGCTGCGCCAGAACCGGCACGGGCAAGACCTGCGCCTTCTCCGCACCCATTCTCCAGCGCCTTTCCGCCGCCCCCAAGGCCGGGCGGCCCATCCGTGCCCTGATCCTCACCCCCACCCGGGAGCTGGCCATCCAGATCCAGGAGTGTATCGAGGCATATGCCGCCCACCTGAACATCAACAGCGTCGTCATCTTCGGCGGTGTGGGTCAAAACCCGCAGGTGGAGGCCATTCAGTCCGGCTGCGACATTCTCGTCGCAACCCCGGGCCGTCTGGAGGATCTGCACAATCAGGGCCTTATCGACGTGAGCCAGCTTGAGATCTTTGTGCTGGACGAAGCCGACCGTATGCTGGACATGGGCTTCATCCACGACGTGAAGAAGATCCTCTCCTGGCTGCCCGCCAAAAAGCAGACCCTGTTCTTCTCCGCCACCATGCCCAAGGAGATCTCTCAGCTGGTGGACTCCCTGCTCCACGACCCGGTGAAGATCGCGGTGGACCCGGTGAGTTCCCCCGTGGAGGTCATCGACCAGAGCGTCTATCTGGTCGATAAAAACAACAAGACCAAACTGCTGGTCAAGCTGGTCAACGACAAGAACATCCCCTCCGCCCTGGTGTTTACCCGCACCAAGCACGGCGCCAACCGGGTGGCGCAGGATCTGACCAAGGCGGGCATCACCGCCGCCGCCATCCACGGCAACAAGAGTCAGACCGCCCGGCAGGCCGCGCTGGCCGGATTCAAGGACGGCTCCGTCCGGGTGCTGGTAGCCACCGACATCGCCGCCCGTGGACTGGACATCGAGTCGCTGGGCTGTGTGTTCAACTACAACCTGCCCGAGGTGCCCGAAACCTACGTCCACCGCATCGGCCGCACCGGCCGGGCCGGTAAGGACGGCATCGCCATCTCCTTCTGCGACTATGGCGAAAAACCCCTGCTGCGGGATATTGAGACGCTCATCGGCAAGTCCATCCCCGTGGTAGAGGATCACCCCTTCCCCATGCAGATCTTTGAAGCACCCGTGAAGGACGCCCGGGGCCGGGTGGTCAATCCCGAGGACGCCGAGGCTCGCGCCGCCGCCAAGGCCCGCAAGGCCGAGCGCCAGAGCGGCAAGGGCAAGAAGAGCGGCGAAAAGACCGCCGCGGAAAAGCCCGCCAAGCAGGCCGGCCCCGTAAAGGCCAAGCCTGTGCCGGAGCCGTCCAAGCCCAAGGCGAAGACAAAGGCAAAGACAAAAGCAAAGACGGAATCGGCCGTACCGGAAGAACTCAGCTTCCCCGCCGCCGTAAAACTGCCCACCGAGCGGCGCTACAAGCGCCCGGAGCGCAAGCCCATGTCTGCGCTGGACGAGATCGCCCCGGCGCTGCCCGAGAACGAGCGCCCCGAGCCCAAGTACGGCGTAAAGCGCACCGGCCATCTGCGCAATACCTTCTTCACCCCCGAGGAGCAGAAGGTCTACGGCGGTGAGCCGGAGCCATTCATGGACGCTACCGCCCGGCTCTTTGCCTCCCGCTCCACCGCCCGCACCCCCGAAAACCGCGAGGAGCGCCGCAGCAAGGGCAAGAAGGGCCAGAACAAGGACGCTCCCGCCGCCGAACAGGGCGAACAGAAGCCCAAGCAGAAAAAGCCTGCCAACAAGCAGGCCCCGAGTGCTCCGGCCGAGGAAGAGAACACTTATGCCGCCAAAAAGAAGAAGCGCAAGAAGAAACCCGCTCAGCCCAAGCCCACCCAGGAGCAGGGCACGCCCGCCGTTCAGCAGCGCCTGCTGACCCCGGAGAAAAAGAAGAAAAAGCGCTCCCGCCGCAATGACCGTCCGCCCATGCAGCAGCGCTCCATCTACGGCGCCCACAAGAAGGACTCCACCGAGCAGGAGGGTTCCCTCATGAAGCCCTACTACCTGTCGGACGATTGATTGTACAGGTCATTTTGAAGCACAGCGAGGCTCCCAACACGGATTTTCTACCACTGGCACAGCTGCTTTCCCGCCGGTGTTTTAAGATCCCTCCCTGCGTTCAGGATGACAGGTCTGATCCCTGATAGGCCGCACCCGAAAGCCTCCCCCCAGGGGTAAGCCTTTGGAGGCGCTGCAACATAAGAAGAAGGAACGATCATGCGCAAAAAACTACCCTTATTTCTGACCGCCGCCGCGCTGGTGGTGGTCGATCAGATCACGAAAGTGCTGACCCGTGCTTTCATCCCGCTGGGTGAAACGCTCACCCTCGTCCCCCATGTGGTGGGGCTGACCTACGTTCAGAACACCGGTGCGGCCTTCTCCTCCTTCAGCGGAGGGACAAAGCTGCTGGCTCTGCTGTCGCTGGTCATCACAGTGCTCATCGGCATCGCCATCGCAAAGGACTGGCTGCGCCACCCCTTCGCCCAATGGTCACTGGCGGTGGTCATGGCCGGGGCCTTCGGCAATTTCATTGACCGGGCCTTCATCGGCTATGTCACCGACATGGTGGACACCCTATTTATGAATTTTGCCGTCTACAACTTTGCCGACATCTGCGTGGTGCTGGGCATTCTGGCACTGGCAATTTACATCATCTTCTTCTACGAGAAGTGCGAGGGAAAGAAAACCCATGGCCATTCTGACGATCAGGGCTGACGCCCCCGGTGAGCGGGCCGATCAGCTGCTCGCCCGCAGCGTGGAGGGTCTGACCCGCTCCGCCGCCCAGAAGCTGCTGGACGAGGGCCGGGTCACCGCAGGCGGCAAGCCCCTCAAGAAGAACGCCCGCCCGGACGAGGGGATGTTGCTCACCGTGGACATCCCCAACCCGGAGCCGGTGGACATCGTGCCCCAGGACATCCCGCTGGACGTGGTGTACGAGGACGAGGACGTCATCGTGGTCAACAAGCCGGTGGGACTGGTCGTCCACCCCGCCCCCGGCCACCCGGACGGCACACTAGTGAACGCCCTGCTGTGGCACTGCGGCGACAGTCTGAGCGGCATCAACGGCGAAAAGCGGCCCGGCATCGTCCACCGCATTGACCGGGACACCTCCGGTCTCATCATCGCCGCCAAGAACGACGCCGCTCATCTGGCGCTGGCCGCCCAGCTGGAGGATCACTCCCTCGCCCGCGTATACGAATGCGTGGTGCAGGGAAATCTGCGGGAGGACGAGGGCACCATCGACGCCCCCATCGCCCGCAATCCCGGCGACCGCAAGAAGATGGCGGTGGTCAGCGGCGGCAAGCGGGCCGTGACCCACTACACCGTGCTGGGCCGCTATCCGGGCTATACCCACGCCCAGTGCCGCCTTGAAACCGGCCGCACCCACCAGATCCGCGTCCACATGGCCTACATCGGTCACCCGCTGGTGGGCGACACGGTCTACGGCGGCAGAGCCGTCAAGGCGCTGGCCGGACAGTGCCTGCACGCACGGAAACTCACCTTCGTCCACCCCCGCAGCGGCGAGGCCATGACGGTGGAGTGTCCTCTCCCCGACTGGTTTCAGACCGTGCTGAACAAACTGGAAAGAGGTCAGAAGCTATGAACTACCCCCGTCTCTTTTCCCCCATTACGATCAAGCCCGGCTTCACGCTGAAAAACCGTATCTTCATGCCGGCCATTCACAGCGGGCTCTCCGAGGACGGCAGCGTAAACGCCCGGTTCACCGAATACTACAAGGCCCGGGCCGTCGGCGGCGCGGGCCTGCTCGTCATTGGGGCCTGCCGCTTCAACGGCAAGGGCGGCAAGCCCAATGTGATGCACATCGACTCCGACGCCGACATTACCATGTGGCGTACCTTCACCGATGAGCTCCATGCCGCTGCCCCGGACTGCAAGCTGGCACTCCAGCTCTTCCACGGCGGACGCTATGTAGGCAACGACCAGAGCGCCGCCGGCGGCGAGGCGCTGGCCCCCTCAGCGGTGTTCTCCGGTTTCTCCCGCTCCACCCCCAAGGAGATGAGCGCAGAGGAGATCCGGAGCACCATTGACGACTGGGCCGCCGGCGCCCTCCGGGCCAGGCAGGCGGGCTTTGACGCAGTGGAGATCATCGGCTCCGCCGGTTATCTCATCTCGGAGTTTCTCTCCCCGGTCACCAACCTGCGCACAGACGAGTACGGCGGCAGCGCCGAAAACCGCCGCCGTTTCCCGCTGGAGGTCATCCGCGCGGTGCGGCAGGCCGTGGGCGCCGACTATCCCGTGATCCTGCGTATGGGCGGCAAAGACTTCATCCCCGGCTCCAACGGTCTGGAGGAGGCGCAGGCCTTTGCCGTGGAGGCCGAAGCGGCCGGCATCGACCTGCTGAATGTCACCGGCGGCTGGCATGAGACCACTGTACCCCAGCTGCCCGGCGACCTGCCCCGGGGCGGCTTGAGCTATCTGGCCGCGAACGTCAAACGCGCCGTGTCCATCCCGGTGGCCGCCTGCAACCGCATCAGCTCCCCCGCCGTGGCAGAAAACATCCTGGCCGAGGAGAAAGCCGACCTCATCGGCATGGCCCGTCCCCTGCTGGCCGATCCAGAGCTGCCCCGCAAGGCCGAAGCGGGCCGGGCAGAGCTGATCCGCCCCTGCGTGGCCTGCAATCAGGGCTGTCTTGTGGGCGCGTTTTTTGACCGGCCGCTGTGCTGTCTGGCCAACCCGCTGTGCGGCCGGGAGTATCAGCCGGAGTCCCGCCCCGCAAGTGGAAAGGTTCTGGTCATCGGCGGCGGCCCGGCCGGGTGCGAGAGCGCCCTCCGGCTGGCTCAGCGCGGCTATGACGTCACCCTCCGGGAGCGCTCCGGCGCGCTGGGCGGCCAGCTGCGGCTGGCCGGGGCCTGTCCCGCCAAGGGCGAATTCAACACCCTGATCCGATTCTATGAGCACCGGCTGGCCGAGCTGGGCGTTCATGTGGAGCTGAACTGCGCCGCCGACGCCCGGAGCGTCAAAGCCGCCGGATTCCGGAGGGTCATTGTCGCCGCGGGCGGCGCGGCCAATTCTCCCGCCTTTGAAAATGCCATCACCGCCGAGGACATTCTGACCGGCGCGGTCATTCCCGGAAAGCACGTCGTCATCGTGGGCGGCTCCTTCAAGGGCGTGGAGACCGCCCGGTACATCGCCCGCGCATCGGCTCTCACCCCGGAGGAGCTCTTTTTCCTCATCACAGAAAAGGCCGAAACGCCGGAGGCCGCCGCTGCCATGGCCAATGTCTGCAATCGTGAGATCACACTGGTGGAGCAGAACAGGAAGATCGGCGCGGGCTATGAACCCGGCGTGGCGTGGACGGTCATGCAGGAGCTGCATCGCCTCCATGTCCGCACAAAGAAACTGACTCATCTCACCGACCACCGGGCCGAAAACGGCACGGTCACACTGGAGAGCACGGACAGAGAGGGCAATGTCACGGTAAAAACCATCCCCTGTGACACGCTGGTCTGCGCCGCCGGTGTCCGCCCGGACGACAGCCTGGTGAATGCTCTGCGCGCGGAGGGCATCGAAGCCGAGGCCGTCGGAAACTGCGCCAGACTGGGGCGGGCCATCGACGCCATTGCCGACGCGGCAAAGCTGGCCCTCGCCTTTTAACTCCATCTAAGCCGGCTGTTATATCATCGCAGTTATAACAGAGCAGGAAAATAATTATTTCCCCTTTGCGCCAACTCTGTTATAATAATTCTGTAATATTGATATAAGCTCCATCTTGTGGAATAGAAAGGATGTTTTTTATGGATCGTCTGAAAGGTAAAGTTTCCATCGTCACCGGCGCCAACTCCGGCATCGGCAAGCGCACCGCCGAGATCTTCGCCGATGAGGGCAGCAATCTGGTTCTGGTCGCCCGCCGCCTGGACAAGCTGAAGGAAGTGGAGGCCGAGTGCGCCGCCAAGGGCGTGAAGGTCATCTCCGTCTCCGCCGACGTGAGCATCTATGAGGACTGCCAGAAGGTCATCAAGGAGGCCATCGACGCCTTCGGCAAGATCGACGTGCTGGTCAACAACGCCGGCATTGCCGACAAGCACCGCCCCATCACCCGCATCGAGAACGACTGGTGGGATCACGTCATTCAGGTGGATCAGTACAGCGTGTACTATATGATGAAGGAAGTCCTGCCCTACATGGAAAAGGCCCACAGCGGCTCCATCGTCAACATCTCCTCCATCGGCGGCGTGGGCTGCAACGCCGGTATCTCCTACTCCGCCGCGAAGGCTGCCGTCATTGCCATGACGAAGAACGTGGCCATTCAGTTCGCCGGCACCGGCATCCGCTGCAACTCTGTGGCCCCCGGCCCCACCCCCACGGAGCTGAACACTCCTGAGGCCGTGGCCACCTTCGATCTCGACTTTGCCGAGCAGTGCAACCGCCACTTTGACGCCACCGTGCCCGAGGTCTCCGCTGACGATCAGGCCTACGCCATCCTGTTCTTCGCCAGCGACGAGTCCAAGGCTGTCAATGGTCAGGTTATGATCGTTGACAACGGCTGCACCATTTAATTCAATATCTAATATCCCATTTTCACCATTCAGCCGCCCCATGTCCTGCATGGGGCGGCTGTCTTATATGGAAAGCGGCGGGCGGACTTCCGATGGAAGTCCGCCCGCCGTTCATTTTATTATATGGTTCAGTTGTATTTGTAGAAGCCCTCACCCGCACTGAGGCCGGTCTTCCCCTTGTCGATGTATTCCTCTTTGAGCAGCCTGGCGATTCGGCCATGAAGGCTGTCAGGATCCTTGGCGTCCGGGTAATTGCTGGCAATGTTGTACGCCGTGGTAATGCCAACCACATCGAGGATGCGGAAGGGGCCCATGGGCGCGCCGGTGGCCAGCATCCAGGTCTTGTCGATGGTCTCCACATCGGAGATGTCGTTGACCAGCAGATACTCCGCCGCGCTCAGGAAGGGCACCAGCAGGGTGTTCAGGATATAGCCCGGCTGCTCCTTCTTGAGCTTCAGGGGGATCATGCCGATCTGGACGGCGAAGTCCACCACCTGATCGTAAGCCGTCTGATCGGTACCCGCATGACCCATGACCTCGGCAGTGTTGCCCCGCCAGATACTGTTGGCAAAGTGGAGGGCGAGGAACTTCTCCGGCCGGCCGGTGGACGGCGCCAGCACACTGGGCAGAAGGGTGGAGGAGTTGGTGGCAATAATGGTCTTTTCCGGCAGAAGCGGGCACAGCTTTTCATAGAACTCGACCTTGGTCTGAGGATTCTCCGCCAGCGCCTCGATGACCAGATCCGCATCCTTCACCGCCTCAGCCAGGTCGGTGCAGTAAGCAAGCTCTTCAAACGCCCGGTCGGCATTGGCCAGCAGCCGGTCGAAGTCCACTTTGGAGAGATCGGTCTCGTTGAATACAAGGCCCCGGCTCACCGGGCCGCCGCCCGCCTTTGCGGCGGTCAGCTCTGCGCGGTAGATCTCGTGCAGCCGCGCCACTTTGGGCTTGGCCCGCTCAACGGAGGCCTCGCTGCGCAGATAGACGGTGGTGTGAAAGCCCGCATAGGCGGTCTGGTAGGCGATCTGGCTGCCCAGCACGCCGCCGCCGATCAGGACAATATTCTGAAACTTCATAAGTGTTCGCTCCTTTGATTCAAAATCACAAATTGGTGGTTTGGAATGGTCACATTATACCGATTCGCCCCGTTCTGTTCTAGTTTTCAGAATTAAATATACCCTTTCTTATTGTGTTTCCAAAATAAATCGCATCTGCGAATTGTCGATTACTCAACACATTTGCCCCGCAGCAGATCATATACCAGCCTCCGTCATGGCCCGAGCCAAATTGCTTTGCACCTGCCATTTCTGCCAAAAAGTACAAATTTTTGCAGAAATATAAAGCAGTTTGGCAAAAGTTCAATTTAAAACCGCGAACATTTTTTGATAAAATCTCGACTAAAATCAAAATTTTTATGCTTTTGAGGTTGAATTTCCGTACAGTAAGTATTAAAATGGCCTTGGATTAAAAAGGAGTGGTTTGGTGCTGAATTTAGTATTGGTGGAACCGGAGATCCCCCAGAACACCGGGAACATCGCCCGCACCGCCGCGGCCACCCGTTCCCGACTGCATCTGGTGCGTCCGCTTGGCTTTGACATCAGCGAAAAGGCCGTGCGCCGCGCCGGGCTGGATTACTGGCCCATGGTGGATCTGCACGTCTGGGACGATCTGGACGCGCTCTTTGCCGCCCATCCCGAAGCGGCGGAGGATCTTTGGCTGGCCACTACCAAGGCACCGCAGGACTACTCCGCAGCCCGGTTCTCGCCGGACAGCTGGCTGTTTTTCGGCAAGGAGACCGCCGGACTGCCGCTGGATTTCCGGGAGCAGTTCCGGGAACAATGTATCCGCATTCCCATGTATGAAAACGCAAGAAGCCTGAATCTGGCAAACTCTGTCGCCATTCTCACCTATGAAGCGCTGCGGCAGAACGGTTTCCCCGGTCTGCTGGGCGAGGGCGAGATGGGCACGGGCAGAAAATTCTGACCGGCCCGACACTCGAAAGGAGCTTTTTCGGCATGAATTACAACAAGAAAACCGTCACCGACATCGACGTGAAGGGCAAGAAGGTGCTCTGCCGCTGCGACTTCAACGTGCCCCAGGATAAGAAGACCGGCGCCATCACCGATGACAAGCGCATCCGCGCCGCTCTGCCCACCCTCCAGTATCTGCTGGATCAGGGCGCAGCCGTCATCGCCTGCTCCCATCTGGGCAAGCCCAAGGGCGAAGTCAAGCCTGAGCTGAGCCTGGCTCCTGTGGCCAAACGTCTGGAGGAGCTGCTGGGCAAGAGCGTCATTTTCGCCAGCGATGTGGTGGGCGAGGACGCCAAGGCCAAGGCCGCCGCCCTTCAGCCCGGTCAGATCATGCTGCTGGAGAACCTGCGCTTTGAGAAGGGCGAGGAGAAGAACGATCCCGCCTTTGCCAAGGCACTGGCCGACCTGGC
>OGCO01005278.1_pt1 | contig 12734 bp, 10 predicted proteins | sample 1570171 | NCBI WGS metagenome assembly OGCO01 (sample SAMEA4370583, study PRJEB24528) | human gut metagenome | reverse complement strand
CGCAGTCGGGGCAGACGGCGTAGCTCATGTTCTCGACCAGGCCGAGGATGGGCACGTGCATCATCTGGGCCATCTGGACGGCTTTGCCGACGATCATGCCGACCAGTTCCTGCGGGCTGGACACGATGACGATGCCGTCCACCGGCAGCGTCTGGAAGACGGTCAGCGGCACATCGCCGGTTCCCGGGGGCATATCGACGAAGAGAAAGTCAACGTCCCACACAACCTCCTGCCAGAACTGCTTGACAGCGCCCGCAATGACGGGGCCGCGCCAGACAACGGGGGCCTCGGGGTCATCAAGCAGAAGGTTGATGCTCATAATTTCCACGCCGGTGCGGCTGCAAACCGGATTGATGCTGGTGCCGTCGCCGGTGGCGGGACCTTTGACGCCGAACAGGCGGGGGATGGAAGGACCGGTGATGTCAGCGTCCAGCACACCGGCCTTGAAGCCGAGGCGGCGCATCGAGACGGCCAGCATTGCGCTGGTCATGCTTTTGCCGACGCCGCCCTTGCCGGAAACGACGCCGATCACTTTTTGGATACGGCTGCGCTCGTGCGGCGGCTCATGCTGCGGTGCGCGGTGGTCACAGCTGGCACTGCAGCTGCTGCAATCGTGGGTACATTCACTCATGGTATGTTTGCTCCTTTAAAAATTGCTCTTTCTCCAGTTTACCAAAAATCGCACCGGAATGCAAGAACACTCACAAATTTAAAAGCGACCTGGCATGATTTTATAACACTTCCACGATTCCCTTGACCAACTTCTGGAACACCGGACCGCGCTGGTCGGCAATCTCGATGACTTCGGCCCCGTCCAGCCGCTTGCCCGCCATCCCGGCGGCCATGTTGGTAATCAGGCTCAGTGCCACCACCGGCAGACCGCAGTGGCTGGCGGCGATAGCCTCGGGCACGGTGCTCATGCCCACGGCGTCCGCACCCAAAACGCGAAACGCGCGTATCTCGGCGGGGGTCTCAAAGCTCGGCCCCATGTAGCCGAGGTAGACGCCCTTTTGCAGCAGGATGTTTTGCTTTTTGGCAACGGCAAGCGCTTTTTCCTGCAATTCCGGCGTGTAGGTGTGGGTCATATCGCAAAAGCGCGGGCCGATGCTGTCATCGTTTGTGCCGCGCAGGGGGTTCGCGCCCATAAAGTTGATGTGGTCGGTGATGAGCATGATGTCGCCGACATTGAAATCCCAGTTCACGCCGCCCGCCGCGTTGGTCAGCACCAGCGCACGGCAGCCCAGTGCCTTGAACACCCGTACAGGCAGGGCAATGGCGGCCATGTCGTGGCCCTCATAATAGTGGAACCGCCCCTGCATACACAGGACGTTTTTGCCCGCCAGCTGCCCGGCCACAAACTGCCCGGCGTGCCCCGGCGCGGTGGACACAGGGAACCCCGGCACGCTGCGGTAGGGGATGATGACGGCATTTTCAATTTGTTCTGCCAGCCCGCCCAGGCCCGACCCCAGCACAAGGGCAATATCCGGGGCGAACGGTAATTTTTCCCGCAAGTATGCGGCAATGGTAGTGGCTTGATTCATGGTAAAAATCTCCTATTTTATTTGAGGCTGCATGGCGGCCTGACCTCACCCCGCCCTACGTATATCTTAGCACAGCAAACAGATAATCTGCAAGTCATACCGACCGATTTCCCCGCATACCCATCAGCAGGGGAAGGGGGCGGCGTATGAGCAAACGCAAGACCTATCTGCAAAACGCGGCGCTGCTCACCGGGTCGGGGCTGGTGCTGCGGGCGCTGGGCATGGGGTTCCGGGTCGTGCTGGCAGCCTACCTGGGCGGCGAGGGCATGGGCCTGTACCAGCTGATTCTGGCGCTGTACATGGTGTTTGTGTCCTTCGCCACGGCGGGCATCAACGTGGCGTCGGCGCGGCTGGCGGCCCAAAGCCTGGCCCGGGGCAGCGGCATGGCTGAGACGCTGCGTGGGTTGTGCTTCACGGCACTGGGCTTCGGCACAACAGCCATGGTGGCGCAGGCCGTGCTGGCCGGGCCGTGTGCACGGTATCTGCTGCACGATATCCGCGCCGAGACCGCGCTGCTGATTTTGGCCCCCAGCCTGCCGTTTATGGCGGTATCCGGAGCGGTGCGGGGGTGCTTTTTGGCTGCGCGGCGGGTGCAGCCCAATATCGCAGCGCAGCTCATCGAGCAGCTGGTGCGGATGGCTGTTGCCGTGGCGGGGCTGCGGGCGCTGGCCCAGTGGGGCGCGGGGTACGGCTGCGCCGCCGTGCTGCTGGGCAACACGGTCAGCGAGGGCGTTTCCTGCGGCGTCATGCTGGCGTTTGCCGCCCGCACGCCGGAATTTGTGCCCCGTCCAGGCGCCCCGCTGCACCCCTACACCCGCAAGGAACTCTACGATATTCTTTGGCCGGTCGAGGGCAGCCGCCTGTTGGCCAGCGCCCTGCAGGCGGCCGAGAGCAGTCTGATTCCCTACACGCTGGCGCTCTGCACCGGCAGCCGCACCGAGGCCGTGGCCCAGTACGGCAGCCTGAAAGGGATGGCGCTGCCGCTGCTGTTCTTTCCGTTTTCGGTGCTGGGGGCGCTGTCCGGCCTGCTGATGCCGGAAATCACCCGCGCCCACACCAAGGGCGACACCGCCGCCCTGCGCCGCTTGATTTTCACGATGCTGCGTCTGACCGGCGCATTCTCGCTGGCGGCAGGGACCGGATTTGTGGTGCTCGGTGCGCCGCTGGCGCAGTTCGTCTACCACGACGCCGAGGTCGGGCGGTATGTGCAGATTTTAGGCTTTGTCGCGCCGTTCATGTACCTGGAAAGCATGGTGGACGGCGTGCTGAAGGGCCTGGGGGAGCAGCTGGCGACGTTCCGCTATTCGCTGCTGGACTCGATATTGCGCATCACAGCCATCTGGTTTGTTGTGCCGAAATATGGCATGATGGGATTCCTGGGGGTGATGGTGGTGTCGAATTTGATGACGTTCTGCTTGAATATGAAGAGGATGATGGAGCAAATAAAAAAGCCTTCTCCCGATGGGGGAAGGCGGCCGAAGGCCGGATGAGGGGCGGACTTGCCATGATTGCCCGGTAAGGGGCGGCGGGGGTAAATCTCCCCTCATCAGCCCGCTTCGCGAGCAGCTTCTCCCCCAAGGGAGAAGCCGTTTTACAAGGTTTCCCCGCTCACCAGTCCATTCCACAACCTATAATATACGCCCTGCTTCGCCAGCAGTTCTTCATGGCTGCCTTCTTCCTCAATGCCGTCCTTGCCCAAAACGAGGATGCGGTCGGCGTTCTTGATGGTCGTCAGGCGGTGGGCAATCGTCAGCGTTGTGCGGCCCTTCGCCAGTTTGTCCAGGCTCTGGCCGACCAAAATCTCGCTCTCGTTGTCCAGGGCACTCGTGGCCTCGTCTAACAGCAGAATGCGCGGGTTCTTCAAAAATACGCGGGCAATGGCGAGGCGCTGCTTCTGCCCGCCGGAGAGCTTGACACCGCGCTCACCGACATAGGTGTCATAGCCGTCCTTCAAGGCGCGGACAAAGGCGTCAGCCCCAGCCAGGCGGGCAGCTTCCTCAATTTCGGCGCGGGTCGCGCCCGGACGGCCGTAGGCGATATTCTCCGCCACTGTGCCGCTGAAAAGATACACGTCCTGCTGCACCACGCCGATGGCACTGCGCAGGCTGTGCAGCGTTACGCTGCGCACATCCTGGCCGTCAATGCGGATGGTGCCGCCAGTCACATCGTAGAAGCGGGGAATCAGGTTGCACAGCGTCGTTTTGCCGCCGCCGGACGGCCCGACCAGCGCGACATTCTCGCCCGGGAGGATGTGCAGATCCACGTGGCGCAGCACTTTATTGTGGTCGTCGGGGTACTCAAAGCTCACATCGTCAAAGTCGATGCCGCCCTCTTTGACTTCCAAGTCCTTCGCGTTGGGGGCGTCGGCAATCGCGATGGGGGTGTCCATGATTTCCGCAAAGCGCTCGATGCCGGTCATGCCGCGCTGGAACTGCTCGGCAAATTCGACGATGCGGCGGATCGTGGCGATCAGCGTGGACACGTACAGCACGTAGGCAACCAGATCGCCCGCGCTGATGGCCCCATACACAAGGGACAGACCGCCCGCCAGGATGACCACAAAGTACATCAGGCCGTCAAAAAGGCGGGTGGATGTGTTGAACGCGGCCATGGCATAGTAGCCCAGCGTCTTGATGTTCTCAAAATCGCGGTTGCCCTGCTCAAACTTTTCACGCTCCAAATCTTCCGCCGCAAACGCCTTGACGACCCGCTGGCCCAGCAGGCTGTCCTCAATCGTGGCGTTCAGTTCACCAATCTGGAATCGCTGCTGGCGGAACCGCTCCCGCAGTTTGTGGTTGAGTTTGACCGACACAACGCCCATCAGCGGCACACAGGCAAACACCACCAGCGTCAGCGGCACACTGGCCTGGCAGAGGATAACAAACGATGCCACGATCTTTATGCCTGCAATGAAAAATTCCTCGGGGCAGTGGTGGGCAAACTCGGTCACGTCAAACAGATCGTTGGTAATGCGGCCCATAATCTGGCCGACCTTCGTGTTATTGTAGTAAGTATGGTCCAGCCGCAGCAGGTGGTCAAAGGCGTCGCGGCGCATATCCGTCTCGATATGTACGCCCATGATGTGGCCGATGCCGGACATAAAGTAGCTGGCCGCGCCGTCGATGACACGCAGTACAAAGTAGAGCGCCGCCATTTTCAGCACGGCGTCCACGGTAAGGGCCGCAGCGCTGACGGTATTTGTCAGGTTGCGCATGATGGTGGGCAGCGCGATATCGCAGAGCGTTGTCAGCGCGGCGCAGAACAGATCAAACGCCAGCACGCCGCGGTATTTGACCATATACGGAAGAAAACGGCGTATCAGCGCCCCGTTTTTCGGGCGCTGCGGGGTGGTAGTTTCAGACATGGGGACCTCTTTCAATTAGATTTGTAGGGGCCGGGCATGCCCGGCCCGCACGTGGAAGGCAAACGGTCGTTTACCGGAAAGCTGCGGGCCGCATATGTGCGGCCCCTACATGGTGGTTACTCGGTGGGGGTGTCACTTTCCGTTGTTGGTTCACTCGGTGTAACTGGTTCTGGCGCAGGTGCGGCCTTCAAAACCGCGTTGCAGCGGGAGCACACAACGCTGCCGTCGGACTGCTCAACGCCGTTGTGCCCCAGTGCGGCAGATTCCTCCGTTTTTGTCTCGCCGCAGCTGCATCGGTAGGTTTTTGTGCCGGCTGCCGTGCAGGTGGTGGTGTCACTGATCAGCTGGAAATCATGGGTGTGCGGTTCCGGTGTCGGTGTCGGCACTGCCGTTGGCTCGGGTGTGGCGGGCACGGCGGTCGGCGCAGCGGTGGGTACTGCCGTCGGCACCGGCGTCGGTGCCTGGGTGGGCACTGCCGTTGGTGCCGTCGTCACGACCGGTGTTGCGGTGGGCTGCGGCGTGGGGGAGGGGGACGGCGTCGGCGTGGCCTTGGCGGCCTCGACCTTCGTCTCGCCGCAGCCCTCGCGCTTGCAGGTGTAGATGATTTCCGCGCCCTTCTGCACCCCGTCATCCCAGTCGTGGCCCAGCGGCTTGATGTCCTTCTCAATGACCTCGCCGCAGATTTTGCACTTGTACTTGGCGGACCCGGCCTTCAGGCAGGTGGCGGCAGTCTTGGTGCCCTCGACCTCAACATACTCGTGCTCGTGGGCGTCGGCCTTGAAGTGCGCCGTCAGCACCACGCCGCCCGCGTCGGCGTTCTGGGGCATTGTAAAGCTGATGGTCGCGCTGCTGTAACTGCCGCCGGAGCTGGCCGTCCAGCCCGCAAAGACAAAGCCCTCGTCAGCCACGGCGGTCACGGCGCTGGCGGTGCCGCCTTTCTTGACCAGCTGGCTGGTGGAGCCGCTGACCTTGCCGCCGTTTGTAGCGACAAATTCCAGCGGGACCTTCGCGCCGCGCACGGCTATCGGGTCGCTGGTGATAAGGTTCGCAGGGACGCCGTCGGGCTGGGGGATGGACCCCAACGGCTGCGGGCGGCGGTCCTCGGTGATATAGGCGTGGGTGCGCACATAGTCAAAGTACGCTGTAACGGCGGTTTTTGACAGGTGCACGCCGTCGGACAGCGTGTAATCCGTCTTGGCCCAGCCTGTGGCGTCGTCGCGCAGGACCTCGGCGCTGTTCAAAAACTTAAAGCCGTTTTCCTCGCACATCGTCACCAGTGCGGCATTGTAGGCGTCCACCTGGGTCATGGTCAGGTTGGTGTTCTCGCGCTGTTTGTCCAGCGGCGGGATGGCACTGACGATGATATCGCAGTAGGGCCACGCAGTCTGGATGGCCTGCAAGCCCTGCAAATAGGTCTTGATGTAGCTGGTCGCGTCGGTGGACGAGCCGCCCAGGTTGTTGGTGCCGTAGCAGATGATGATGCGCTGGGGCTTGAGCATCGCCACGGCGTCCGGCACGGTGTACATTGTGGAGGAACCCTTGAATTTTTCACATTTCAGCGTGGTAATAGCACCAGCGCCCATGCTGACGACACCGATGCTGTTGTCCACCGATGCAAAGGCCGTGCCGGTTTCGTCGGCGTACATCGTGTAGCGCACGGTGTTTGAGTCGCCGATAAACAGCGTCTCGTCCAGGTAGCTGCGGCCCGCGTCCTCGGTGGCGGGCAGCACGGTCCCAATTTCGGCGGCGGCAGGCTGTGCGGTCGTCGCGGCCGTGGGCGTCAGCGTGGCAGCGACCTCGGCTGTTTCGGCTGTGGCGGAGGCAGCAGGCTCATCGGTGGCAGCGGGCTTGCAGCCCACCAGGCAGACGCCCAGCGCCGCAGCCAGCAGCGCGGCCCGGCAAAAGGGTAATTTCATGCGGTGCACCCCTCTTTTTTGTTTCGATACACAGCTATGATACAACATTTTGTGTCAATACGCAAATGAATCTTGCAGGTTTTACAAATTTATCGAAAAACAATAAAAAATACTTGCAAAACGATATGCGACGTGGTATACTGCAAACAATGAAAGCGGGGGCAGCCCACATGCAGGGGGCGATGCCTGCATCCGTCCCTACAATAACAACCATTTGCAGCAACAGGAGAGCTACCTATGAACTACCATTGGAACGACCGCAAAAGTATCACGCTGACCCGGGTGGTCGTGGCGACGGCCATTTTGGGCAGCGCCATTATGACAATATCCGGCCCATGGCTGACCCGCTGGATGGTCACGGCCCACGCGCTGCCGCCGCGCACAGGGCCGGTGTTGCTGGTGTTGGGCTACCTGTGCGCGGTGCTGGCGTTCGGGATGCTGTTCAGCCTGTACAAATTCCTGCGCCGCATCGAGGCCGGGCAGATTTTTGTGCCCGCCAACGTCACAGCGCTGCGGCGCATCAGCTGGTGCTGCGTGGGCGCAGCGGTGCTCTGCCTGCCTGCGGGGGTGGGCATCTACCTTCCGTTTGCGTTTTTGGGCGTGGCAGCGGCGTTTATGGCGCTCATCGTCCGGGTGCTGAAAAACGCTTTTGAACAGGCCGTCCGCATGAAGGACGAGCTGGATCTGACGATTTAAGGGGGCGGTGCTATGCCTATCGTGGTCAATTTGGATGTCATGATGGCCCGTCGTCACAAAGGTGCGGGCGAGCTGGCTGAGGAAATCGGCATCACCCCGGCAAATTTGTCGATTTTGAAAAACAACAAGGCCAAAGCCGTGCGGTTTTCAACACTGGAAGCCCTCTGCAAGGCTTTGGACTGCCAACCGGGGGATATTTTGGAGTTTGTGCCGGACGAGAATCGGTAGGGGCCGGGCATGCCCGGCCCGCGGCTTACCCGCAAACGCCCACGTAATTTTACACGACCGGGCCGGACATATCCGGCCCCTACGGGAAGGTGGTTTCGCTATGCTGTATGCACTTTTGATGTACCCGCTGGCGTATTTTTATCTGCGCGGAGTGATGTTTCCGCAGTCATATTCGGATTGGGGAATGCCGGTTTTTGCGGCGCTGTTCATTGTGTATGTGGACTGTGCCGCCCGGGCGGCCCACCGCACCGCCGCCCGGGAAACCCCGATCTGGGCCGGGTGCTGGCTGGCGCTGTCGCTGACGTACCCGCTGTTCGGCTATCAGCCGGACCCGCTGGGCACGTGGCAGTGGATGGCGTGGCACATTTTCGCCGTCTGGTACGTGCTGGCCCGCTGCGGAATGCTGGCCCAGGGGCACAGCGGCAGCCTGGTTTTGCTGGATGGCCTGGCCGGGTTGTTCCGGCTGCCCTTCGGCAATTTCTTCCTGCGGGTGCGCACGGTGTTTTCTGCGCTGAAAACCGGCCTGCATGGCCGTATCAAAGTCCGTAAGGCGCTGCGCGTGCTGGCTACGGCGGCACTGACGCTGGCGCTCTGCGGTACGGCGTGGGGCTTGCTGGCCGCCGCCGATGCCAACTTTGCGGCGCTGGGCCAGAGTGTGGCCGACTGGTGGAACAGCCTGCTCAACAATATAAAATATATCGATACACTGATGTATATTCTACTGTCGCTGCCGGTGGGCGCGTGGCTGTACGGGTTGGTGTTCGGCGCACTGCGCCGCACCGAACCGCCCACGACGGCGGCCCAATGTACCGCTGCGCTGGAACACGCCCGCATTGTGCCGCGCAGTACGGCAACGGTAGCGGTAGCCGCGCTCTGCGGTGTTTACGCGCTGTTCTTCGCCGTGCAGGCGGGGGAGTGGTTCGCCGCCGCGCCCCTGGGGTTAAGCGCTCCGGACGCCGCTGCCTTTGCGGTGGACGGCTTCTGGGAGCTGCAAAAAATTCTGCTGCTCAACTTCGGCGTGCTGGCCGGCGTGCATTTTCTGGGCCGCGCACCGCTGCCCAAAGCGCTGGCCGCGGTGTTCTGCGGCTTCGGGCTGGCGTTTGCCGCGCTGGCGGCGGGCAAGCTGGCGGTCTATGTCGTCCTCTACGGCCTGACGCCCCGGCGGGTCATCGCGGGGTGGTTCCTCGGCGTGTTGGCGGTCTGGTGCGTGCTGGCGCTGGTGCGGGTGTTCCGCGCCATCCCGGCGGCGCATATCGCCATTCTGGTGCTGGTGGTCAGCTTTACGGTTCTGGCCTGCGTGAACATGAAACAACGCATCATCAATGCAAATTTGGCCCGCGTGGAAGCCGGAATCGATGAAGAGCCCGATTGGGGCGTGCTGTGGGAGTGCGGGTACAGGGAGGAACCGTAGGGGAGGGATTCATCCCTCCCGGGTCGTGTGCGGCGGATTTCACGGTAAACATCATTGAGTTGTAGGGGCCGCACATGTGCGGCCCGCGCGTGTACGGCAGACGACTGCCTGCCGGAAGGCCGCGGGCCGGGCATACCCGGCCCCTATAAGGCAACGAAAACAGGGACACCAGCCCTTCCGGGTCGATGTCCCTGTTTCTTATGCGATTTTACACTTTCTTAAACCCTACGCTCTGCATAAACCGCACAAATGCGGCCTGACCCTGGGCGTCCTGCTTAAAGACACCGGCATTCTCCAGCACATGGCTGAAGACCGTGCCGATCTCCGCCTTCACGGCCTTGTTGGCGGCTTCGGGCTTCATGTGGGTGCCGTACTTGGCAATCAGCTCGTCGATCCAATCGGCGTGTACGGCCAGGGTGTCGCCCGGCTCACGGCTCGTGTTCGGGCGCTGGCCCGCCAGAATCTCCGCAATCTGCGCACCCTGATCCTTCAGGCGGGCGGGCAAAATCGCCAGGCCCATGACCTCGATCAGGCCGATGTTTTCCTTTTTAATATTGTGGTATTCCTTGTGCGGGTGGAAGATACCATCCGGGAACTCCGCACTGGTGCGGTTGTTGCGCAGGGCCAGGTCCAGGATGAACCCATCCGTCTCGTCGTAGTGCAGGATCGGCGTCACGGTGTTGTGGGGCGTGCCGTCGGTCTCGGCCAGAATACCGACGCTCTCGTCGGTGTAGGTGCGCCAGGCGGTCAGGATGTTGTTTGCCACGATCTGCATCTGCTGGCTGCTGCGGCCCACCAGGCGCACGGCGGAGACAGGCCAGTTCAAAATGCCGGCCTTGACGCCGGGATAGCGGATATCTGCCATAGGTACGGCAATATCGGCCTTCTGCATTGGGAAGACATACCGCCCGCCCTGGAAGTGGCTGTGGCTCAGAATGCTGCCGCCGACGATCGGCAGGTCGGCGTTGGAGCCGCAGGTATAGTGGGGGAACTGCGCCACAAAGTCAAAAATCTCGGCCAGCGTCTGCTTGTTCATCTCCATGGGCTTGTGCTGCTCGTGGAGCATGATGCAATGCTCGTGGAAGTAGGCATAGGGGCTGTATTGCAGGTAGAACTGCTCGCCCGCCAGCGTAATGGGCACAATGCGGTGGGTTTGCCGCGCGGGGAAGTTGATGCGCCCGGCATAGCCGATATTCTCCTTGCAGAGCATACAGGCCGGGTAGCCGCTCTTGGGCTGCAAACGCTCCAGCGCGATGGTCTTGGGGTCTTTTTCAGGCTTGGTCAGGTTAATGGTGATTTCCAGTTCGCCGTAGGGGGTGGCGGTGTTCCACTGGATGTTCTTGGCGATCTGCGCGGTGCGGATGTAGTTAGTGTCCACGCAGAGCTGATAGAACCAGTCGGTGGCGGCCTTTGCGCCCTGCTTCTGGTAGAGCTTCTTGAACTTTTTGCAGACTTCGCTCTCGCGGGGCATCAGGGCACCCATCAGGCGGGTCTCAAAGTTGATGCGGTACTGGTTCACCGCGCCGTCGAACAGTTCCTTCTGGGCGGCCAGCTCGACCATCTCGTCCAGCAGGGCGGCGGGGGTGGCGGGGTCCTCCTTCGGGGGCTTGGCCTCGCTGGGGGCGGCCAGGGCCAGCAGGTCCAACAGGGTGTTGCGTGCCACCAGAACGTCCAGGTCTTTGATGAGCTTGTGCTTGCGGCCAAAGCGCAGCAGGCGCTCCACATCCAGGGCCAGGCGCGCGTCGCGCTGCTCCGGGGTCAGGGTCGTAATGTCCAATTCGTTCTTTGCCATAAGTACCCTCCTGTAACGGTGTATGCGGTGTGTTGATTCTGTTGTATTAACCATACCGCCTTTTGCCTCGGCTTTCCATAGCGTTGTGTGCCAGGCTTTTGCAATTTTCAACCAAAAGCCCGGCAGGGCCTGCTGTAATTTTGGTTTTATTGTCGCATTTTATGGTGGGGTTGTCAATAGCCTGCCCGGGGCAGAGAATGTAGGGGCCGCACATGTGCGGCCCGCGACTTTTAGGCAGACGACCGCCTGCCTTTCACGCGAGGGCCGGGCATGCCCGGCCCCTACATGGGAGCCAAAATCCATCAACTTGCACAAACCAGCCCGGGATTTTTGTGCGCATGGGAAAAATTCCACACAATTTACACAAATGTATCAACTGCGCATTGACAGAATGCAATGGGGGGCTACAAGTGCGATACCTGCGGCCATTTGGAAAGCGCGAAGCAGCTTTCCGGCTATGCCAACGTCAAGGGCGTGTACACGCCGCAGACCACCGGTGCAGCCCAAGCTGCCAAGGCCAGCACCATCCCGCAGACTAGCGATGATATGCCGATCATCCCGATCGTCGTTATCACCATCGCCGCCCTGCTGGGCCTGGGTGTGACCGCCTATTTGAAGAAGAAGCAGAACTAAGGTTGTTCTGAAATAGCAAAAGCAAACCGCCCCATGCACCGTGATGGTGCATGGGGCGGTTTTGCCTTCCCCCAAGGGGGAAGCCTAAAGCCTCCCTTGTCAAAGGGAGGCTTTGCTTTCTTACTTCTTCAAATCGCTGAACAAATCCTTCTGATACACGCCATCGGCGACCAGCTTGGCGAAGCTGTCAATGACGGTCTGCTTGTCCTCGGCGTAGGTCACGCCGAACCACTTGTCGTGGGTGGGCAGGACCTTGACGCTGACCTTGCCCGCGTGCAGCAGCTCGTCAATGTAGATGGGCAGCAGGTACTCGGCTTTCAGCGGGTTGGCAGGCTCGGCCTTCTCAAAGAACTCAACAAAACCGGCGTCCAGCAGGTCCACAAACTCCGGGGTCAGTGCCCACATATTCATCGAGACAAGGCTGTCCGTGTCGATGCTCTTGCCGCCCGCTGCTGCGCCGTCGGCGGTCTTTTCAATGCCGCTGGTCTCCAGCACGCCGGTCAGGTAGTGGGCGTCGTTCATCTGGCAGATGCCGCGGGTGACCGCGCCGTTGTCGCTCAGGGTGTTTTTCAGCACAAAGCCCGCCATGGCAAGGTCGCCCGGCTTGTCGGGCGTGTAGCCCTGCAGGAAGTCGTGCAGCCGGACGAACGCCTCCTTGCCGTAGTAGTCGTCGGCGTTGATGACGGCGAACGGCTCCTTAATAATGCCCTTGCAGGCCAGCACGGCCTGGCCGGTACCCCAGGGCTTGGAGCGGCCCTCGGGCACGGAGAAGCCCTCCGGCACGTTCTCGAGTGCCTGGAACGCATAGTCGATCTCAACGCCCAGCCCGGCGCAGATCTTCTCAATGCGGTCACCGATGGCCTCTTTAAACGCCTCCTCGATGTCGTGGCGGATGATAAAGACGATCTTGTCAAAACCGGCCTCGATGGCGTCATGAATGGAATAGTCCATGATGATCTCGCCGTTGGGACCGACGGCAGCCAGCTGTTTGATGCCGCCGCCGAAGCGGGAGCCGATACCGGCGGCCATAATCACCAGTGCAGTTTTCATAGTTTCCTCCTAAATTAAACACCCTGCGTCGGGGTGTGGTAGCAACTTAAGGCAATACCGCATAATTCTAAGTGCCGCAGCCGCCGGAGCGGTGCTTAAGCCG
>OGCO01005276.1_pt1 | contig 12739 bp, 9 predicted proteins | sample 1570171 | NCBI WGS metagenome assembly OGCO01 (sample SAMEA4370583, study PRJEB24528) | human gut metagenome | reverse complement strand
GCTCGATGATGGTCTTGACGATGAAGATGTTGGGGCGCTCGTTGTGGCCGCCGACATTGTAGACCTCGCCCACCTTGCCGCCGTTGCAGACCATATCAATGGCCTTGCAGTGGTCCTCAACGTACAGCCAGTCGCGGATCTGCATACCGTCACCGTAGACGGGCAGCTGCTTGTGGTGCTTGACGTTGTTGATCATCAGCGGGATGAGCTTCTCGGGGAACTGGTAGGGGCCGTAGTTGTTGGAGCAGCGGGTGATGTTGATGGGCATACCGTAGGTGTCGTGGAATGCCATGACGAACATATCAGCGCTGGCCTTGGAGGAAGAGTAGGGGCTGTGGGGGCAGAGCGGGGTGGTCTCCATGAAGAAGCCCTCAGCGCCCAGAGCGCCGTAGACCTCATCGGTGGACACCTGCAGATACTTCTTGCCCTCTTTCCAGGTCTTGGCCTCGGCGTCGTACCAGGCTTCCTTAGCGCGCTGCAGCAGGTTGACGGTACCCATCACGTTGCTCTGGACGAAAATTTCAGGGTTCTTGATGGAGCGGTCAACATGGCTCTCAGCGGCAAAGTTGATGACGTAATCGAAATCGTACTTTGCAAACAGGCTCTCGACCAGCTCCTTGTCGCAGATGTCGCCCTGCACAAAGACGTGGCGGGGGTCGCCCTCAACGTCCTTCAGGTTCTCGAGGTTGCCGGCGTAGGTCAGCTTGTCGAGGTTGACCAGCAGGATCTCGGGGTACTTCTTGAGCATATAATGCACAAAGTTGGAACCGATAAAACCGGCGCAGCCGGTGATAAGATATTTTTTCATATTTTTATCCTTAAATTATTCTCTTGTTTTATTTGTGCGCAGGGCCCGGCACTTTGCATTTTTCCGCAAAACCTGCCCGGCTTGCCAAGGGTGCTTCGCACCCGGGTTGCGGCTCCCAGCATCCGCAACGCTTTGCGTGCGTCTTGCTGGCCGCTGCCCCAACAACTCCTCCCTGCTTCCGCCACTGGCGGCGGTCGGCGTTGTTGCCCCCTCCGGGAGAGCTGGACGCGAAGCGGCCTGAGAGGGTTATTTCATCCCATTGTCGCCGTCCCAGTGCTCAAAGAAGCAGGCCAGCGCGTCCTTCCAGTCGCGGACGTCGTTGCCGACGGTGCAGCGGAGCATCCGGTTGTCCAGAGCGCTCCACCTGGGGCGGTCGGCGCTGTCCGGGTGCTTTGCCTTGTACTCTTCGCTGGTGCAGGGAGCCACGGTGGCGTCCACGCCGGACAGGCGGATGATCTCCGATGCGAAATCATACCAGGAGCAGATGCCCTCGCCGGTGCAGTGATACAGGCCGTACTCGTGGGTCACGCAGAGCTGCAGGATCTCGTGGGCCAGATCGACGGCGTTGGTCGGGTTGCCCCGCTGGTCGTTGACGACTTCCAGCTTGCCGAACTTCTTGCCGGCGTTCACGATGGTCTTGACGAAGTTCTTGCCGTAGTAGCTGTAGAGCCAGGCCGTGCGGACGATGAAGTGGCGGTGGCAGAACTGCTCCACATACTTCTCACCCATGAGCTTGGTGGAGCCGTAGGCGCTGATGGGGCCGGGAATGGTGGCCTCATCCTGCGGGATGCCGCCGTTCTCGCGGCCGGAAAAGACATAATCCGTAGAGACGTGTACCAGACGTGCGCCGGTCTTGGTGGCGGCCTGTGCCAGATTGCGGGGGCCGATGGCGTTGGCCTTGAAGGCAGTGTCATGGTTCACCTCGCAGCCATCCACGTTGGTGAAAGCGGCGCAGTTGATGATGACGTCCGGGCGCTGACGGCGGATGAAGTCATCCACCATCTTGTAGTTGGTGATGTCCAGCTCCGGCAGGTCCACCGGAATGACCGTGGCGCTCACCAGCTTCTCGGGGATGGGGCCAAGCTCACTGCGGCCTTCCCGGAGCTGCTTGATGATCTCGGTGCCAAGCTGGCCTCTGCAGCCGGTAACAATGATTTTCATGCGGATACCGCCTCTCTTAATACTTCAGTTTGCCGTCGGCCACATTCTTGAGGTGCTGGCCGTAGGGGCTCTTGCCGTAGCGCTCTGCGCTTTCCAGCAGGGTGTCGCGGTCGATCCAGCCGTACTTGAATGCGATCTCCTCGGGGGCGCTGATCTTGATGCCCTGACGCTTCTCGATCATCCGCACAAAGTCGGCTGCCTCCACGAGGCTGTCCATCGTGCCGGTGTCCAGCCATGCAAAGCCGCGGCCCAGCAGCTGGACGTCCAGCTCATCCTGCTTGAGGTACATATCGTTCAGGGTCGTGATCTCCAGCTCACCGCGGGCCGAGGGCTTGACCTGCTTTGCCATCTTAACGACTTCCTTGTTGTAGAAATACAGGCCGGTGATGGCGTAGTTGCTCTTGGGATGCTGGGGCTTCTCCTCGACGCTCAGCACCTTGCCGTTTGCGTCGAACTCCACGATGCCGAAGCGCTCGGGGTCCGGCACATAGTAGCCGAAGACGGTGCAGCGGCCCTTGTTCTCGGCATTGGAGACAGCATTCTTCAAAATCTTGGAGAAGCCGTTGCCGTAGAAGATGTTGTCGCCCAGGATCATTGCGCAGCAGTCGTCGCCGATGAACTCTTCACCGAGGATGAAAGCCTGAGCCAGGCCGTCCGGGGACGGCTGGACCTTATATTGCAGATGGATGCCGTACTGGCTGCCATCGCCCAGCAGCGCCTCGAAGCGGGGCGTGTCGGTGGGGGTCGAGATGATGAGGATGTCCTGGATGCCCGCCAGCATGAGGGTGGACAGAGGATAATAGATCATCGGCTTGTCGTAGACGGGCAGCAGCTGTTTGCTGGTGACCATCGTCAGCGGATAGAGCCGGGTGCCGGCACCGCCGGCCAGAATGATACCTTTCATTTTTGTGCACTCCTTATATTATAAAATAAAAAAGTTGTGCAGCTTGTACAAGGCCCGACAGCGTATCCGCCGGGTCCTGTATGGATTCAAAGCGGAGCTGCGTCCGCTGTAAACATTGTTGGTGGTAATACGCCGCCAGCCGCCGGGCTTCCCGCGCCACGCGCGCTGGCAGGATCTCGCTATGCACTACTGGCAAGCTTGCGATAGTATTACACCTTATTCTACTATCAAATCGAAAAAAAAGCAAGGAAAGAGCGCCCTCCGCAAAAATTTTTGCGGAGGGCGCTCTTTTGTTTCATCAGCAAAGGCTCAGAACTTGAACCCCCACTTGTGAAAATACCGCAGCAGGCTCCCGGTCTGCCACAAAAAGGGCTTGAGGCTGCGGTGGGCCGCACGATGCCACGCATGGATGGCGGTGTACTGCGGCACGAGGTAGGCTTTGCCGGTGGTGCGCATCTTCTGGGTCAGGTCGGCATCCTCCACATACATGAAGTAGTGCTCATCGAAGCCGCCCACGGCCTTGAACTCCGCCGTCCGCACGGCGGAAAAGCTGCCGGTGCAGAACTCGATCTCAACGGGAGCGGATAGATCTTCCCCCTCCATCAAATACGCACGGTTATATTTCTCCCAGAATTTCAAAAACGGCAGCTGGCGGTAGACCATGGGCCGCAGCGCACAGCGCCGCAGCGGCAGGCTCTGGGGACGGCCATCCGGGAAGCGCAGCCCCGGCCGGGCCATCACAGCATCCGGGTGGGCGGCCATCCAGTCGGCCAGGTCGCTGAGGGTATCGGCGGTGAGCTGGATGTCCGGGTTCAGGATGAAGTGGTAGTCGCTCGTCAGCTCCGGCAGGACGGTGTTGTGTCCGGTGCCGAAACCGCCGTTCTCCTTGCGGCAGCGCACCTCGACCTTCTGGCCGGGCTGAGTGCTCAAAGCGCCGCCCTTCACGGCGGCTTCCAGACGTGCGCCGCTGCCGTCGGGGCTGGCGTTGTCCACCAGATAGAGGGTCAACGGGTGGCGGCGGGTGTATTGCAGCACCGTCTGCGCCGCCTTGAGGGCTTCGTCGCAGCCGTTATAGACAACGATACAGGCAGAGAGTTCCAAGTTCGTTCTCCTTATCATTCCAGCGGTAATATCTTCAGGCTGAAATCTTCGCGCTGGATGTCGAAGTTGGGATTGGTGCAGGGGTCGCCTGCAGCCAGCAGGTCGCCCCAGCGGGCCTGAAAACGCAGCACCTCGCCCTGAAAACGCTTCTGCTTTTCGGGGTTGTCCTCCATGCCGCGGCTCTTGCTCTCGTAGTGGTAGAGCTGGGCGAAGGGGGTGAAGACGTTGGTGTAGCCCGCCTCCCGGACGCGGACGCAGAAGTCCACATCGTTGAAGGCGACGGCATAGCTCTCGTCGAGGCCGTGGACCTCGTTGTAGACCGCACGGCGGATGAGCAGACAGGCGGCGGTGTCGCCGTAGACGTCCTGCACGTAGTTCAGGCGGCCCATGTAGCCATCCGAGGTGGCGGGGAAATACTTGTGCAGGTGGCCCGCCACGCCGCCGATGCCGAAGCCGACACCGGCGTGCTGGACGGTATCGTCCGGGTAGAGGAGCTTGGCACCCACGCAGCCCACCCGCTTCTGCTGGGCGTACATGACCATCTCTTCCAGCCAGTTCGGGGTGATGACCTCGGTATCGTTGTTGAGCAGCAGCAGATACTCGCCGGTGGCGAAGGTCTCGCCGAAGTTGTTCAGGGCGCTGTAGTTGAAGCCCTTGCCCTGCCACGTGACGACATGGAGGTTGTCCGGGTGCTCCTTCTCCATCCGCTCGTAGGCGCGGAAGGTCTCCGGCTGCTTGCTGTTGTTCTCGATGAGGATCAGCTCGAAATCCGGGTAGGTGGTGCGGTCATAGATGGACTCGACGCAGAGTTCGAGGTCCTTGATGTGGTCGCAGGTGGGGATCAGGATGCTGACCCGGCCCGGATGGGCGATGGTGTAATCGGTCTTGTAATAGCCGGGCGTGCCGGGGATGAGGCTGACCTCGTCCACCGCGACGCCGCAGCGGGCATAATGGGCCTTGAGGGCCGCGATGCCCGCGTTGATGCAGTAGGTCTTGGCGGAGATGTCCGCCGCCGTGCTGCCGGGGCTGGAGCGCCAGTAATAGAGGGCGTGGGGGATGTGGACGATCTTCGCGGCCTGTTCGGTCAGGCGGAGGAAGAGGTCGTAATCCTGACTGCCGTTGTACTCCATCCGCTCGCCGCCGCCGCTGCGCTCCATCAGGGCGCGGCTGAAGGTGGTCAGGTGGCAGATGTAGTTGTTGGAGCGGAGGTTGTCCAGCATGAAGTCCGGTTTGAAGTGGTAGAGCACCACGTTGTCCACGCTGCCCTCGAAGGTGGCTTCGTCGGTGTAGATGAAGTCTGCCCCCTGCTCGGCGATGGCCTTGGCCGTGTACCAGAGCGCACAGGGGTGGAGGATATCGTCATGGTCCAGCAGGGCGATGTAATCGCCGGTGGCCATCTCGATGCCGTGGTTGGTGTTGCCGGGGATGAGCTCGTTCTTTTCGAGCTTCTGGTAGCGGATGCGGGGGTCCGCCTTGGCGCGGTCCTGTACCTTCTGGCCCACGGCGGCGTCCTGCCCGGCGTCCACGCAGCAAAGCTCCCAGTTCTGATAGGTCTGGTTCTGGACGGAATCCAGCAGCTCTTCAAGGAACTCCAGCGGAGTGTTGTAGAGCGGCACCACGATGCTGATCTTCGGGGCAGCGGGCTGGGCATTGACCTGCTTCACCAGCAGCTCCACGGGGGCAAAGGCATCCGCCCGCAAGGTCTTGCTGGGGAAGAGGGCGGCGTACTCGCGGCGGGCGCGGGCCTTTTCCCGCATCCCGGAAATACCCTCGGTCCGCAGCTCGTGCAGGAAGACGAAGAGCGGCAGGGTGTGCCAGAGCTGGCGGCTCTTGCTGACGACATAGCGGGCGGGCCACGTCAGTTTCCAGAAGGTCGAGCCTGTAACCTCGCCGAGGGTCTCTTCCAACTGCTTTTCATGGCTGCGGCTCAGGGCAAGGTCGCTGCGGAGCCGCTCAATGAGGGCGGCCTGTTCGCCGCAGCTCCGTTCGGCCCGCACCATCCGGTCCCGCAGGGTGTCCAGTTCCTGCTCGTAGCCCTTGACCACGGCCAGAGCGCCGGGTTGGGCGGCCCGGAAGAGGGCCGACTGCTGGGTGCGGCCCTTGCTGCGCCAGAACATATCGCGGTAGTAGCCGCGCTGGGCCAGCTGCTCGGCCCAGTTGGCCAGAGCGGTGGTGTCGGTGCAGACCAGCAGCACCTTGGCGGCCAGTTGTGCGGGCAGTTCCACGAAGGTGGGGTCCTCCACCACCAGCAGGTCGGGCTGCCGGGCCGCCGCAGCCGTCCACTCGTTTGCCCGGACGCCCGCCTTGCGCAGGGCCTTTTGCAGCGCAGTGCAGGATACTTCATCGTCCCCCAGCACAGCCGCCGACTCCGGAGCCAGCTCTTCCGCAATGCGCTGGGCCAGCAAACGGCAGCGCTCGGCATCCTGTCTCGATTCCTTTTCCTTCTCCAATTGCATGTCTGATTTCTCCACTTCTCTGCGGGGTGTGACTGCCCGCGATACTACAAACTAATATAGTATACCAAATTCCGCCCCATTTGAGAAGCGATTTTCTACAATTCCTTCGAATTTCCGGGGTTTTCCTCAGCGGAACAGCCCAAAGAGCCAGCTGAACAGCCCGCCGGACGAGCTGCCGGAGGTGCTGATGGAGACGCCGGTGTAGTAGTGCTTGAGGATGTTTTTATAATTCATCCCCTGCTCGCTGGCGTAGCCCACCGCGCCGCACTGGCTCATGCCGACGCCGTGGCCGTAGCCGTAGTAATTCATGACCGGCGTGCCGTTTTCGTCAGCGGAGAAATCGAAGCAGTAGCGGGAGCTGACGAACTGGCCGATGTAGCGGTAGCTGCGGCCATTGGAGACGAAGGTGTTGTACTGCACATAGCCGCCGAGGTCCTTGTGGGTGGTGTCGGCGCTCTCGTAGGGCTGGCCGGTCTTGCTGTCATTGTACTCGGTGTAGCGGTAATCCTTGCCGATGATCCGGCGCATGAGGTTGTGGTACTGCTCCTCGTAGGGGCTTTCCACGCTCTGCAAATAAGGCACGTCGGTGCCCCACGCATCAAGGCCGGAGCAGGTGCCGTAAACGCCGGTCTGGGTGTTATAGCCCGCGCTGGCCGACCACACGGCGTCGATGACCGAGCCGTTGTAGGTCAGCACATCGTCCTTCACCGGCTCAATGGCCTTGCGCAGGGCTTCCCGCGCCGAAGAGGGGATCTGGTCCACGGGGGTGTAGACGAGGGCGTTGGCCGACGAGCCGTACTGTTTTTGATACAGCAGATAGGAATGGATGGCCACAGCCTGTGCCTTCCACGCCTGCTGCGCTGCCGAGGAGCTGACGAAACTGCCGATGGACCCCAGCTCGGTGTAAGTGATGCCCACAAGGCAGTCCACGAGGTCGAGGGTGACGTTCCGGCGCAGACCCTTGCCCTTTATGTTAAGGTAGGGCATGGTGATCTTATCTTTGGAGCCGAAGAGCCAGCTCAGGCAGTTTTCCTCTTCCACCGGGACGAGGGTGGTGTCCGCGCCGCCGATGGTGGTCGCGTGGGCGATCTCCTCCTCTGCAAAGGCTGCAGGCACCAGCGTGCAGACCAGTACCGCCGCCAGCACCAGCGCCGCCGCCCGGCGGGCAATTTGAGCGAGATGTTTCACGTGTCAGTTCCTCCCCTAGTTTTTTCATTCCACAGCGTCGGGCCGGGGCCTCCCCCTGCCCGCGCCTTTTGCTTCCAGTTTAACACACCCCGCCCCCATGGGCAAGGACTGGAGTTTGGATTTCACAGAAAAAAGAGAATGTTACACATGCAACAGCCTCTTTTCTTCTTGCAAATATTCTCGCAATCGTTTATATTTAAAGCGTGAGGAAGGCGGAGATGATATGAGCCTGAAAATAATAGAACCGAATAAAGCAATTCAAGATGCGGTTTACGTTGAAGATTATGAGTTCGCTTGCGGGAAGAAAGTGCCGATCTATCAGGTCAATTCGATTTATGCGCTTACGCAAGTGATCGGATATGTAAAATATATCAATGCGTCATACGGCAGTGTGTTGTATCGGGGACAGTGTAAATTATATAAAACAATAGAGCCCAGTATTTATCACGGAATTGAATCGACAAGTGCAAGGAGCAATCGGAATCAGCTGCTGAATATAGTAATCGACCGGGCGATAAATGATGAAGGGTTCGCGCATTTCATGAAATTGGATAACAGCCCGGCGTCAAGAACTAGATTGGAATCGGTCCTCCAGCATTATGGAATCCCGACACATTATGTTGATGTCGTTGACAATCATTGGACGGCGCTATGGTTTGGGGCGAATCGGTACACTGCTTACTTACAGGATTCATTTTGCAAATACGAGAAACGATTAGTGGATATGGGGGAAGTTCTCCAGAAGAAAATAGAGTTGTCAGAGAGCGAGTTTGGTGAATACTTAGCGAACATAAAAGACGATATGTATCAGTATCTTTTGCTGATCGCAGTCTCGAAAGCGAGGGCTGTGTCGAACAACGGCATCCGTGAGGGAAGAGATACAATTTCGGTTGATTTGAGAAGCGCACTCCCTTCGATGTTTCTTCGTCCGCATGCTCAACATGGATGGACGATCAAGAGAAAGTCGCAAGATTGTGAGCATGGCTTGGATATGGCCAATAATGTTGTAGGAATCCTAAGGATTCGAGTGTGTGACGCGCACAAATGGCTTGGAAATGGAGAACTGCTTTCGCAGGAGAGTCTTTTCCCGAATCCGCATTTTGATCAGGGATATAAGGTACTGCTGAATCACAAAGAGTTTTTGGAGGGAACGAGTTGGAAAATCCCGGTCATGGTTTGAGCGGAAGAAAAGAATATTCAAAAAAGGCCGTGTCCGGTCTCTGCACATGCAGAATTCGGACACGGCCTTTTTTATTCAAATTCTTCCCAGTCTCCCCTTAAACTCCGCATATCCAAACTTCACGAGCTCGCGGCAGGAGCCGGTCTCGTCCATGGCCCAGATGGGGGGCAGGGGCATTCCGTTGAAGGTATTGTTTTTGCAGGTGGTATAGATCGCCATATCGCCGAAGATGAGCTTGTCACCCTCCGCGAGGGGGGCGGCGAAGCTGTAGTCACCCACGACGTCCCCGGCAAGGCAGGTGGGGCCGCCGAGGCGGATGGTGCAAGCTTTTTCGCCCGGTTCCCCGGCGCCCAGCAGGGGCGGGCGGTAGGGCATCTCGATGACGTCCGGCGTGTGGCACGCGGCGGACATATCGAGGATGGCAAGGCTCGTTTCGCCGTTCTGCAGCGTGTCAAGGACGGTCGTCACGAGATAGCCCGCGTTCAGCGCCCACGCCTCGCCCGGCTCCAAGTAGATCTGTACGCCGTAGGTCTGCTGCATCCGGGTGATGCAGCGCTCCAGCGTGGGCAGGTCGTAATCCGGGCGGGTGATGTGGTGCCCCCCGCCAAAATTCAGCCACTGCATCTGCGGCAGCAGGTCGCCGAAACGCGCCTCCACGGCGTCCAGCGTTGCGGCCAGCGCGTCGGCGTCCTGCTCGCAGAGGGTGTGGAAGTGCAGCCCGTCCAGCAGAGAGAGCAGGGCGGGATCATTTTCCGCTGCGGCGTCCCACTGGGCGCGGGTGGTGCCAAGGCGGCTGCCGGGGGCACAGGGGTCATAGATGGCGTGGCCCTCCTGTGTGGAGCACTCCGGGTTGATGCGCAGCCCCACGCTCTTGCCCGCAGCCTTGGCGGCGGGGCCGAACTTTTTCAGTTGGCGGGGCGAGTTGAAGACGATGTGGTCGGCGCAGCACAGCAGTTCGTCGAATTCGTCGGCCCGGAACGCGGCACAGAAGACATGATTTTCCTTGTCCGGCAGCTCCTCCTTGCCGAGGCGGCTCTCGTACAGGCCGCTGGCCTCGGTGCCCGCGAGGTACGGGGCCAGCATCGGGTAGAGGTCGAAGTTCGAGAACGCCTTCTGCGCCAGCAGGATCTTGCAGCCGGTGCGCTGCTGCACCCCCAGCAGGATCTCGCCGTTGCGGCGCAGCTGGCCTTCGTCCAGCAGGTAGCAGGGGGTGGGCAGGGAAGCGAGGGCTTCCTCTGGCAGCTTCGCCAGCCCCGCGAAGGGCGGGCGGGTGTCAGCCAGCCGCATCAGTCCACCAGAGCCGGGGCGTGGCTCTCGGAGCGGGGGAGGCCGTACTTGTCCAGTGCGTCCAGATAGGGATCCGGGTCGAACTCCTCCACGGTGTGCACGCCCTTGGTGGTCCACTTGCCGGTCAGCAGCATGAGGGCACCGCACATGGCGGGCACGCCGGTGGTGTAGCTGATGGCCTGAGAGCCGACTTCCTTGTAGCACTCCTGATGGTCGCAGACATTATAAATATAGTAGGTCTTCTCCTTGCCGTCCTTCTTGCCGGTGAAGATGCAGCCGATGTTGGTCTTGCCCTTGGTACGGGGGCCGAGGCTGGCGGGGTCAGGCAGAAGGGCCTTGAGGAACTGGATGGGCACGATCTCCTGCCCGTTGAATTCGATGGGGGTGGTGGAGAGCATCCCCACATCTTCGAGGCAGCGCATGTGGTCAAGGTAGCTCTGGCCGAAGGTCATGAAGAAGCGGATGCGCTTGGCCTCCGGGATGTTCTTGGCGAGGGACTCGATCTCTTCGTGGTGGAGCAGGTACATGTCTTTCTGGCCCACCTTGTCGAAATTGTACTCCCGCTTGATGCTCATGGCCGGGATCTCGACCCAGTGGCCGTTCTCCCAGTAGCTGCCGGGGGCGGACACTTCGCGCAGGTTGATCTCCGGGTTGAAGTTGGTGGCGAAGGCATAGCCGTGGTCGCCGCCGTTGCAGTCGAGGATGTCGATGGTGTCGATGGTGTCGAACTCGTGCTTCTTGGCGTAGGCGCAGTAAGCTTGGGTCACGCCCGGATCAAAGCCGCTGCCCAGCAGGGCGGTCAGGCCGGCCTCCTCGAACTTCTTGGCATAGGCCCACTGCCAGCTGTAATCGAAGTAGGCGGAGAACCCTGCCTCCTTGCAGCGCTTCTCGTAAACAGCGCGCCACGCCGGGTCGTCGGTGTTCTCCGGCTCGTAGTTGGCGGTGTCCATGTAGTTGACGCCGCACGCAAGGCAGGCGTCCATGATGGTCAGGTCCTGATAGGGCAGGGCGATGTTCATCACGAGATCGGGCTGATAGGCCTTGATGAGGGCGATGACTTCCTCGGTCTTGTCAGCGTCCACCTGTGCGGTGGTGATCTTGGTGGCGGTCTTCGGGGCCAGTTCGGCGGCCAGCTTGTCGCACTTGGACTTGGTGCGGCTGGCGATGCAGATCTCGGTGAAGACTTCGGGCACTTGGCAGCACTTGTGGATGGCGACGGAAGCCACGCCGCCGCAGCCGATGATCAGAACTTTGCTCATGGTAAGTCTCTCCTTTATGATGGTTGACCGCGCAGCGCGTCTGGGGTCTGCGCCCCGGCCGCTGCGTTGTTTTTGATTCAGGCGTTATGCTTGGAAGCCGGGCCAGCCCTTGTCCAGCGCGATGAGGGTCTCCCGCAGCACCTTACAGGCGGTGGCGGTGGAAACGCCGGTGGGGTCCAGCGTGGGGGCCAACTCGTTGAGGTCGGCGGCGACGATGTTCGCCTTGGCCACGGTGCGGATGGCGTCCAACAGCTGCAAGAAGCTCACGCCGCCCGCTTCGGGGGTGCCGGTGCCGGGGAAGCAGGAGGGGTCGAGGCAGTCGAGGTCGATGGTCAGATAGACGGGCACCCGGCTTTCGCAGAGCGCTTCTGTCAGCTCGGCGAGGCCGGTGAAGTCGAACTTGTGCAGCTCGGTGTGCTGGGCTGCAAAGTCGAACTCGGCGCGGTCGCCGCTGCGGATGCAGAACTGATGGATGCGGCCGTCCCCCACAAGCTCGTGGCAGCGGCGGAGCACACAGGCGTGGCTGAGCTTGGCACCCAGATAGTCGTCCCGCAGGTCGGCGTGGGCGTCGAAGTGGACGATGTGGAGATCCGGGTACTTCTTTACCGCAGCCCGCACGGCCCCCAGCGTGACCAGATGTTCGCCGCCCAGCAGCAGCGGGAACTTGCCGTCTGCCAGAATTTCGGCGGCGCGGCCCTCAATGTCGGAAAGGGCCGACTCGCTGGAGCCGAAGCAGAGCTCCAAGTCGCCGCTGTCGAAGATGTCGAAGTCGGTCAGGTCGGCGTTCTGGTAGGGGCTGTAGGTCTCCAGCCCGTAGCTCTCGTGCCGGATGGCACTGGGGCCGAATCGGGCACCGGGGCGGTAGCTGGTGGTGGAATCGTAGGGGGCACCGTAGAGCACGATGTCGGCGGCGCGGTAGCTGCTGTCGCAGCCTAGAACAGTTTCAATATTGGGTGAGATCATTTGGGTTCCTCCACTTCCCGCAGCATTTCCTCAAGGAATGCCGGCAGGTAGAATGCCCCGACATGCAGCCGGGTGGTGTAATAACGGGTGCGCATGTTGAGCGCTTTCCAGGCGTCCGCGTCCAGATCGTCAATGGGGTGGTACTTTTTGCTGGCAAAGCCAAACAGCCAGTAGCCCGCCGCAAAGGTGGGAATGTGGGCCTGGTACACCCGGCTGACCGGGAATGTGGAAGCGATGCGCTTATGGCTGCGCTGCATGGCGCTGGCGTCCTCCGTGTAGAACGGGCTGCCCTGCTGGTTGACCATGATGCCGTCCGCTTTCAGGGCGTTGAAGCAGCTGCCGTAGAACTCCCGGGTGAACAGGCCCTCAGAGGGGCCGAACGGATCGGAGGAGTCCACGATGATGAGGTCGTATTCCTCCTCACAGCGGCGG